>ERZ779874.3790-NODE-3790-length-10907-cov-5.137118_pt1 | contig 10907 bp, 7 predicted proteins | sample MGYA00511031_ERZ779874 | MGnify/ENA primary metagenome ERZ779874 (study PRJEB29588, sample SAMEA2156850) | human gut metagenome | biome: human gut; feature: human-associated habitat; material: faeces | place: Denmark | collected 2008/2010 ...
TGATGTTCTCGCCCTGCACATCCTGCGCCGAGAGCTGGGCGTAGGTGTTCAGCAGTTTGAGGGCCGTGGGCAGGTAGTAATCCATGAACTTTTGCAGCTGGGCTTTTTTATCCGGGTCTTTCTTGGCCAGAGCAAAGATGCGGGCGCTGAGCTCTTCCAGCCGGGAGATCTTGGCCGTCATCACCGGGTCGGGGATGGCATCGTTGGCGCGGCGCAGCTGTTGCTGAAGGGAGGCGTACAGGTCTTCCGGTTCCGCTTCCGGCTCCGGCTGCGGGGCCTTGGGCGGCTGGGGTGCGGCCCCGCGCACGACAAGAGTGTCGGTGCGGTAGTCGATGTAGGCATCGGCCCCGAAATAGCCGTGGTCGATGGCATGTTCCACCGCAGCGCGGCCACGGACTGCGTCGATGCCGACCGCCGCGAACAACTCGCCCAGGGCGATGTTGTCCCGGTCGCCGACGATCTTGTCGAGCTTGCGTTCCAGCTTGCGGGCGCGGTCCATCCGCAGGCCGGTGAAGAGGGCTGCGCCGCCGCCGATGGTCTGGGCCAGCGCCGTCAGCAGCTCACCCCAGTCGATCTCATGGTCCCAGCAGAGCTCCTCCATGGCATCGGCCAGGTCGCCGATCCCCACCAGCAGGAAGATGGCACCGAAGATGGTGCACAGGGTGATGAGGGTCTTGTGCCACTGCTTGGCGCTCTTCTGCTCCGCAGTGGGGACATCCTGGTCGGAGACCGTCTCGCTGCGCTGGCCGGAGGCGGCGCTCTGTGCGGTGCGGGCGTCCTCTGCGTGGCTGTCGCGGGCGGGGTCGGCGTTGGTCTGCTCCTTTTTCTCGGCATCCCGGTCGATGGCGCGCAGGATGAAGAACAGGATGCCCAGCCACGGCGACATGGCGAACAGCACCAGCAGAAGGATGGTGGGGAGATGGGCAAGGAAATGGTTGCTGCGTTTTGGCTCCATGGGGCAAATTCCTCCTAAAATGAAAAGAACCGTGTTCCACCTTATTATAGCGGAACACGGCTCTTTTGTTAAGGGATAATTTATCTGGGAGTAAAAGCCTTATTTCATCAGGCTGCAAACAGCTTCGGCATATGCGGCGGGGTCATCCACAGGCAGGCCCTCGATGAGCTGTGCCTGTGCATAGAGCAGGTCGCTGTATTTCTTGAGCTTCTCGGTGTCGCCGGCTTCCTGTGCGGCCTTGAGCACGGCGAAGACGGGGTGATGGATGTTCAGCTCCAGCACCTTGTCACTCTTGACGCCCTCGCTGCCGGGCTGCTTGGAGAGGACCTTCTCCATCTCGATGGAGAGCGGGCCGTCTGCGGAGAGGCAGACCGGGTGATCCTTCAGGCGGGTGGAGACCTTGACCTCCTTGACCTTGCCGTCCAGTGCATCCTTCATGGCATCGAACAGGGGCTTGTTCTCGGCGGTGGCATCCTCGGCGGCCTTCTTCTCGTCCTCGGTCTCAAGGCCCAGGTCGCCGCTGTTGACGTTCTTGAACTCAACGGTGCCGTCCTTGCCCTCGGCATCCTTGCGGGGATAGGTGCGCAGGATCTGCAGGCAGAACTCATCCACATCCTCGGTCAGCAGCAGCACGTCGTAGCCCTTGTCCAGCACCAGCTCAGCGGCGGGGAGTTTGGCCAGACGGTCGGTGGAGTCACCGGCTGCAAAGTAGATGAACTTCTGCTCAGCGGGCATCTTGTCCACATACTCCTGCAAGGTGACCATCTTCTGCTCCTTGGCAGACCAGAACAGCAGCAGGTCGCGCAGCAGCTCGGCGTGCATGCCGTAGTCGGAGTAGGCACCGAACTTGATCTGACGGCCGAACTCCTTCCAGAACTCCTCGTACTTTGTGCGGTCGTTGGCCAGCATGGCGTGCAGCTCGTTCTTGATCTTCTTTTCCAGAGCGTTGTGGATCAGCTTGAGCTGGTTGTCCTTCTGCAGCATCTCACGGCTGATGTTCAGGCTCAGATCCTGGCTGTCCACAATGCCCTTGACGAAGCTGAAGTAATCGGGCAGCAGGTCTGCGCACTTTTCCATAATGAGCACGCCGGATGCGTACAGAGCCAGACCCTTCTCATACTCCTTGGTGTAGAAATCATAGGGGCGATGGCTGGGCACGAACAGCAGGGCGTTGTAGTTGGCGGTGCCCTCGGTGCGGCTCACGATGACGCGGGCGGGGTCGGAGTAATCGTTGAACTTATCCTTGTAGAAGCTGGCGTATTCCTCATCGGTGACCTCGCTCTTCTGCTTCTTCCAGATGGGCACCATGCTGTTCAGGGTCTCAAGCTCGGTGTAGGTCTCCCACTCCGGCTTGTAGTCCTCGGGCTTGGGATCGGGTTCGGGCTTCTGGCGGCTCTTTTCCCGCTCCATCTGGATGGGATAACGCACATAGTCGCTGTACTTTTTGACGATGGCCACAATGCCGTATTCGTCGAGGAAGTTCTCGTAATTGTCGGTATCGGTGCTGTCCTTGATGTGCAGGATGATGTCGGTACCGGCGGTTTCCTTCTCAGCGGGGGTCAGCTCGTAGCCGTCAGCACCGCTGGACTCCCACTGCCAGGCCTCATCCGCACCGTATGCCTTGGAAATGACGGTGACCTTGTCGGCAACCATGAAGGCGGAGTAGAAGCCCACGCCGAACTGACCAATGATGTCGATGTTCTCGTCCTTGTTGTCCTTCTTGAAGTCCAGAGAACCGGAGTGGGCGATGGTGCCCAGGTTCTGCTCCAGCTCTTCTTTGGTCATGCCGATGCCGTTATCGGAGACAGTCAGCAGGCGATTGTCCTTATCGCGGGTGAGCAGGATGCGGAAATCGCCCTTGTTCATGCCCACGGAAGGATCGGTCAGGCTCTTATAATAAAGTTTGTCGATGGCATCCGAAGCGTTGGAGATCAGCTCACGCAGGAAGATCTCCTTGTTGGTGTAGATGGAGTTGATCATCATGTCCATCAGCTTTTTGCTTTCAGCCTGAAATTCTTTCTTCGCCATAATACAAAACCTCTTTTGTACAGTATTCAGATCCGGCCCCTCGCAAAAGGAGCGGCAATGCAGAAGAAGCAGCCGATGTTGCATCTTCTTAGCACTCATATCTTTCGAGTGCTAATATACACCGATGTGGGTCAAAAATCAAGGGGTTTCATAAAAAGTTCAGAAATGAACTGGAACAAAATGCCTTTTGTGCGTTGCTACAAAAAATTCATAAAGAAATAGTTGACCTTTCACAACTTTTAGCGTATACTGGTCAGCGGAAACAAACGAGGAAAGAGGAATATGTTATGGCAATGAAGCCGGAGATCTCCGTGAAGAACCTGCTGATGCAGGCATTCCTGACGGGCTGGGAACGCTCGGACAAGAGCATTTCGCAGGATGAATACTTACAGAGTGCCATTCAGGTCATCGAGGTGCTGCAGGTGGAACCTGAAAATGTCTACGCCGAGGAGGGCCTGGGCCTGACCGATGGCGATGAGGTGGATCATCTGGACGACCTGCTGCGGGCAGACGGCCAGTGGCTGTATTACGGTGTGGAGGAGGAGAATTTCTTCCTCATCCAGTGGTACCCGGACAAGGCTTCTGCCGAGGCCAAGCTGGCCGAGCTGGAAGCACTGGGCGACGGCAAGCAGTATCTGGTGGACCTGAGCCTGACCCGCGAAACTCCTTCGGCTGCTGAGAACTTCGGCAGCTCCAACCCGGTTCAGCTGCGGAGCTGAGCCCGGCGTTTCTGACAAAAAGAAAGGGAATTTTCCATGCAGCTTTCACAAACGGAACGGGAGCGCCTGTCCGCTATTCTGGAACAGTACGACCATCACCCCAAGGTGCAGGAAATGCGTGAGTTTATCCAGCACGGTGATGTGACCACCTACCAGCACTGCAAGAATGTGGTCGTGGTCAGCTGCTGGATCAACCACCGCTTCCATTTGGGAGCCGATGAGACCACGCTGGCCGTGGGGGCCTTCCTCCATGATTTCTATCTCTATGACTGGCACAAGCAGGGCTCTTTCCACGGCCTGCGGCACCTGTTTGAGATGCACGGCTTTTCCCACCCGGGGTCTGCCTGTGTGAACGCACAGCGGGTGTTTGGCATTACCAAAAAGGAGCAGAACGTCATTGCCAGCCACATGTGGCCCCTGACTTTCCGCCATATCCCGACCTGCCGGGAGGCGGTCATCGTCTGTCTGGCGGATAAATACTGCGCCATTGTGGAGAGCATGTTCCGCCGCACAAGGGTGGGCGCTGACGAAGAAGAGTGGTAAAGAAGCTGCAGCACGGTTAACATGAAAGCAAAAGACCAGAGTTGTAACGCCTTTTGGCGAAACAACTCTGGTCTTTTTTGCTGGGGCTTGTGCAACAGTCTCTTTGAAAAAGTAATCTTATTCTGCTCTCAGAGCCTTGACAGGGTCAGAGCGGGAAGCGGTTTTGGCGGGGATGAAGCCGCCCAGAATGGTCAGCACAGTTGCCAGCGCAACCAGCACCACAGAGGCCTTCCAGGGCAGAACGGCCACTACGCTGGTGCCGACGGCGATCTTCTGGATGAGCATGTTGCCCGGAATGAGCAGCAGTCTGCTGAGGCCGATGCCCATGAGGCCCGAGCACAGGCCGATGATGAAGGTCTCGGCGTTGAACACCTCGGAGATGTTCCGCTTGGAAGCACCAATGGCACGCAGGATGCCGATCTCCTTGCGGCGCTCCAGCACGCTGATATAGGTGATGATGCCAATCATAATGGAGGAGACCACCAGCGAGATGGAGACAAAGGCCACCAGCATATTGGAGATCATGTTGATGATCCTGGTCACGGAGGTCATCAGGGTGCCCACCACATCAGTGTACTGGATCACCTTGTCCTCCGCGCCCTGCTCACGCATGGCGGCATTGTAGCTGTCCAGCACATTGAGGACCTCAGCCTTTTGCTCGAAGTCCAGCGGATAGATGTTGATCTGGCTGGGGTCGTCCTCGCGGGCATAACCAAAGGCCTGCAGGTTGCTTTCATAGGTGGCGCTGGTGGACATCATTTTCGACTTCATCAGCTCCGCCAGGTCGTCCTCGGTCATGTTGAATCGGATGGCATTCCGGAACGCATCTGCGTCGATCTTCAGTGCGCTTTCCATCTGGCTGCCCAGAGAGGAGAAGCGCTCGGTCATCTGGCTCTGCAGATTCGTGCTGATCTGGCCTATGGCCTGCTCCATGGCAGCGCCCAGCTGGGCCTGCAATTCGGCGGCGATCTGTTCCGAGAAGTTTGCCATCACGCTGCCCATGACCTGCTGCATGGCGGCAGTAAACTGCTCCTGCAGGGCAGCGGTATCGATGAGGCTGCCCATGGAATCCTTCATCAGCTGCTGGAACTGGTCGCTGGCGAGATACTGGTCAAAACCGATCTTGTCCAGCCCCAGAATGCCGTTGCCGATGATGTAATCCTTGTAGCCGGTCATTACCTTCTGGGCCAGCTGCTGCATTTTGTCGGCGGGGATGGAAATGTCCATGTTGGCGAACACGTCCGTCAGGGCGCTCATGTCGATGTCGGGCGTTTCGGCCAGATCAAATTGGAAGCTGTCCGGGTCAATGAGGGAGGAAAAATCTACGGAACCGTCACTCAGGTCGAATGCGCCGCTCAGGTCAAGATCCAGCTTGCCGGGGTCGAACTGGAAGGCGCTCTCGAGCTGGTCGGTGTCAATGGAGAAGAGGGAAGCCATGTCCATGGCAGCGGTCTGTTCGGCTCCAAAGGGTTCACCGTTCAGCACATTGGTCTGCGGGTCGGCGAGCTGGTCCTGCACCAGCCTGCTCTGGGCGGCGGTGTCCATGACATGCCGGGTCAGGGAGGCGGGATAGGCGATGCCGGAAGAAAGCATGGCGGCGGAGGCGTTCTCCCTGGGCTGCACCACGCCCACGATGGTCATGGTCTCGCTGTTGGCCACAAGCTCCTGCAGGAAGGCCTTGTCGTCCGATTTGTCCACCCAGGTGCTGTGGGCATCATCGTACTGGTAGCGGTCGGCCGCGTTGACCAGCTTGAAGGTGCGGCCCAGAAAATCGCTGTACCGGTAGGTCTTGAAATCTTCGGGCACATCCACATTCTGGTTCTGGGCGAATTGCTGGATCATCTTGTCCAGCTCGGCGTTGTCCCGCAGGCCCAGCGCGTAGAGGGCATAATCGGTGATGGAACCATCCGCACCCAGCACGGCAACGCACTCGTTGTAGCTTTCGGGCCAGCGGCCTGCCTTGACCTCGTACTGGGAATGATACAGGGCATCGCTGGCGGGCAGCTGGTAGAACACGCTGGTGTTCATCATGCTGGCCATCATGTTGTTGGTCGAGCTGGTGGAGCTGATGCCCAGAGCGGAAAGGGAGGAATCCGGGTTCACCTGCCGGATGCTGCCGTCCGGGTCCTGGCGGTAGATCTGGGGCTGTACATTATAGGAATACTCTACCGAGGAAACGCTCTCCCCGATGCTGCAGGCATCGCTCTCGAGGTAGGCTTTCAGGCTCTTCAGGTCGTTGGAGGTGATGCCGGAAACCATCTGGGTCACGAGCTGGCGCACCGGCACCATCCCCTCGCCGAGGTCGGGGGCGGCGGTCTGGCCGGGCAGGTCAGCAGACAGCAGGCTGGTCAGGTCCATGCCGCTGCGCAGGATCTGCACCGGGTACTCGGAAAGGGTGTCCCGCTCCATGTCGGCGATATACTGGTTGACACCGGTGGACAGGGAAATGATCAGAGCAATGCCGATGATGCCGATAGAGCCTGCAAAGGCCGTGAGCAGGGTGCGGGTCTTTTTGGTCCAGAGGTTGTTGAAGCTCAGGGTCAGCGAGGTCCACCACGACATGGAGGAGTGGCCCATGTTCTTGTGAACAGCAGGGGCAAGCTGAGCGGTGTCAGGTTTGTAGGGGGCGGTGTCGGAGCGGATGACACCATCCTTCAGGTTCACGATGCGGGTGGCGTACTGTTGGGCCAGCTCCGGGTTGTGGGTGACCATGACCACCAGCCGGTCCTTTGCCACCTCCTTGAGCAGCTCCATGACCTGGATGCTGGTCTCGCTGTCCAGCGCGCCGGTGGGTTCGTCCGCCAGCAGGATATCCGGGTTGTTGACCAGCGCACGGGCAATGGCAACGCGCTGCATCTGGCCGCCGGACATCTCGCTGGGGTGCTTGTGCAGCTGATTGCCCAGCCCCACCTTCTGCAGTGCCTCGGTGGCGCGGCGCTTGCGCTCTGCGCCTGAGATGCCGGAAATGGTCAGGGCCAGCTCCACGTTGGCCAGAACGGTCTGATGGGGGATCAGGTTGTAGCTCTGGAACACAAAGCCGATGGTGTGGTTGCGGTAGGAGTCCCAATCGCGGTCGGTGTACTTTTTGGTGGAGATCCCGTTGATGACAAGGTCACCGCTGTCGTACCGATCCAGGCCGCCGATGATGTTCAGCAGGGTGGTCTTACCGGAGCCGGAGGGGCCCAGGATGGCGACGAATTCGCTGTCGCGCAGGTTCAGGCTGACATCATTCAGTGCGGTCTGTACAAGGTCACCGGTTTTGTATTCCTTGCGGATCTTTTTCAGTTGTAGCATAGGCAGGCCTTTCTTATGCATGCCCGGCGGCGTGTGGGAAATGCCGGACAAAAAACAAAATAACGTAGATATGGTATCAGATGAATGTGAACAAACCGTTGCTTTTCTGGAAAGATGGTGTTATGCTGGAGAAGGTAAAAGAAACAAAAATCGACACTTTATGACGTAAATTGCCAGAAATAAAGACGCAAAAATCCGCAATATATGCACAGTTCGACGCATAGTGACGTTTTTTCGGGGATTGAATCTTTCCGCGGGGCCTTATAAAATAGTATCGTACAGTACGCACGGAAGAAAAGTGCGGCAAATTTAAGGCAAAGGGGAAGGTTGGATTGACGGAACGACTCGTTTCAAAGCTGCATGTCGCGCTTTTGAGCTACGACGAGCGGGAGATCCGCGTCCGGAAAAATTATCTGGAGGAGCAGAATCCTGCGATCTGCTGTGTCTGCTTCCACAGCGGCGAGGAGCTGCTGCGGGAGCTGCGCCAGCAGCGCAGTGTGGATATCGTGGTGCTTTCGAGCCAGCTGGAGGATATGGACGGGTATGAGTTCCTCAAGCGGCTCAACAGCCTGCATAACCGCCCGCTGCTGCTGTTGCAGGGGGATGACTGGTACAGCGATGCCACGGCATCATTCCTGCGGCCGGACGGCAGGCAGTACCTGCCGGAGCGCAGCAGCCTGCTGGATCTGCTGCTGGATCTGCGCAGCTCCACGGACATCGGCATCTTCTGGGTGCTGCCGTTCTGCAAGCAGCTTTATGCGGAGTGGGGCATCCTGCAGCCGGATGTGAACTGTGAATATCTGACCACCGCGCTGCAGGTCGTATGCGGCACAGAGCGGAAGCTGGCCGTGCGCAAGGAGATCCTGCAGACTGTGGCCGAGGAACACCACACCACAGTGGCCGCCGTGGACTGCGGGATGCGCCGCCTGATCGACGGGGTGGAAAAATACAACACCGAAGCCTGGCAGAAATTCAAGCAGGATTACGGCCTGATGGGGCATAGCGTTACCCTGGGCAAGCTGATCTATGCGGGCCGCCAGAAATTGATCGACAGCGGAACGCAGGGACGGAAGGCCGGACGATGAGAAAAAAGAGAGAGAACGGAATGGCAAAAGAGAGCGGGATGGGGGATTTCCCCCGCAAACAATTTGAGAGCGTGCTGCTGCACTCCCTGCGCATCATGGACCAGAACCGAGAATACCTGCAGATGCATCTGGCCCGGACCGGAGACGAAAGGACCCGGCAGGCGCTGGAGGATATGGGGCAGGAGAGCATCCGCCTGGAGCGCACCCTGCGGGAAATGATGGGTCTGCTGGAAGTGGAGATGAACGACAAGCCGTCCATGAAGCCGGTAGACCTGTGCTGGATCCTGATGGAGGCCGCCCAGATGGCCCCGGAGATCGAGAAGCAGCTGGATATCCGGCTGACCGTGGATCACAGCCCGTTCCGGCGCTGCTATGTCAAGGCGGATGCTCAGGAGGCCGAGCAGCTGCTGTTTCATCTGCTTTCCAACGCCCTGCGGGCCGTAAGCCCCGGCGGGCAGATCAAGATCCGGCTCACCCGGGACGACGAGGATCTGTACCTGATCGTGGAGGACGACGGCTGCGGCCTGCCCACCGGTGAAAACTGGATGGAGAACCGCCGCCGCTTCCTGGGCGGTGTGCAGGCAGGGCTGCTGCTCTGCCGCCGCTACTGCGCCCACATGGGGTGGGTGCTTTCCCTCACGCCGCGCGATGCCGGAAGCGGCACCCGGGCGGAGGTGCGCATCCCGCTGGCCGGAACGATGTTTCCCATTGAGGGCAGCGTGGAACTGCACACCATCCATCCGGCGCTCACCACTGCTGACGGCCTGCGCTGGCAGATCCTGCGGGAACTTGCCCTGTTGTCCGATAAAATGGAATGATATGATATTCAGCGCCCTGCTCCGGGCTTTTCCGGGGCAGGGCGTTTTTGTGTAAAAATCACTCTGAGTAAAGAATCTTAACCGGAATGTAGAAAAACAGGGGGGCTGTATTCGTGAATTTAACAAAATGTTTAACTTTTTGAGCGGAAAATACTATTTTTTGCGTGTAAAATGTGGTGACTGGATTGATTGTATCCCGATTTTTGAGTATAATACAACTGTATTTTTATATTGTTCCTCAGGAGGAAAAGCAAGTGAGAGTAGGTCTTGACATCGGAAGCACCACCATCAAGTGCGCGGTGCTGGACGAACATGATGCGCTGATTTATTCAACATACGAGCGTCATTACAGCCATATTTTGGAAAAGGCGCAGGAGCTGCTGCGCCGCATCGATGCAGAGCACCTGCACGGAAACAAGGCTCTGCTGAGCATCTCCGGTTCTGCCGGTATGGGCCTGGCCGACAGCTGCGGCGTGCCCTTTGTGCAGGAGGTGTTCTCCACCCGTGTGGCAGTCAAGCGGTTTGTGCCCGCCACCGACTGCGTGATCGAGCTGGGCGGCGAGGACGCAAAGATCCTGTTCCTGACCAACGGCACCGAGGTCCGCATGAACGGCAGCTGCGCCGGCGGCACCGGTGCCTTTATTGACCAGATGGCCACCCTGCTGAAGATGAGTGCCGACGAGATGAACAAGGCCGCGGAAAAGGCCGAGCGCACCTATACCATCGCGTCCCGCTGCGGCGTGTTTGCCAAAAGCGACGTACAGCCCCTCATCAATCAGGGCGCGCGCACGGAGGATATCGCCGCCAGCATCTACAAGGCGGTGGTCAACCAGACCATCAGCGGCTGCGGCGTGCGCGCCGTGGCCGCAGAGACAGATGAGCAGGGCGTGGTGCGTGTGACCTTCCCGCAGGTGGCGGGCGAGCCGGAGGACTTTGCGCGCATCCGCGACATCATTCTGGAGATCATGCCGTGCCATCTGCAGGTGGACTTTTACTTCCGGTTCCTGACATGGGAGGAGTGCGAGGCCGCCGCGTGGACATGGCAGGGCATCGAGGACGCGGGGCACACCTGGGAGAGCTTTGAAAAGGCGGTGCCGACGGTATGACGGAGCAGGAGGTCTCGGTCCGCCTGACGGAGAACGACGAGCGCCTGTACGCCTGCGCGAAGCGTCTGGAGGCGGTGGAACGCAGACAGGACGCTCTGGATAAACTGGTAACGGCGGTGGAGGTGCTCGCTGTGCGGCAGGAGAGCGTGGAGGGCAATGTGAAGGAGATCCGAAACGCGGTGCAGAGCATCACGGAAAAGCCGGGGAAGCGCTGGGAGGCGCTGGCCGACCGTGTGCTCTACCTGCTGCTCGGCGCGGTGTTCTCCATGCTGGCACAGGGGGCGGCGGCATGAGAAGAAAGTGGACATTTTCCAAGCTGCTGCTCCTGCTCGAGAGCGCGGTGGTGCTCTACACCACCT
>ERZ779874.3799-NODE-3799-length-10888-cov-13.194960_pt1 | contig 10888 bp, 8 predicted proteins | sample MGYA00511031_ERZ779874 | MGnify/ENA primary metagenome ERZ779874 (study PRJEB29588, sample SAMEA2156850) | human gut metagenome | biome: human gut; feature: human-associated habitat; material: faeces | place: Denmark | collected 2008/2010 ...
GTTGTTTTCTCGATGGAGTCGGAATCCCATCTGCTGTCAGTTCCTTTGCAATGGCCCCAGGCGTCAACCCCTCCATGAATCGAGTATAAATCCGGTGGACAACGATTGCCTCATCCGGAACGACTTCTGGAAAACCGTCCGCTCCTTTGCGATAGCCGAGGAACTGCTTGTATGGGAGGTTGACCTTTCCATCGGCAAACCGTTTTCTCTGTCCCCAGGTAACATTCTCGGATATGGAGCGGCTTTCTTCCTGTGCCAAGCTCGACATGATGGTGAGCAGCAGTTCGCCCTTGCCGTCAAAGGTGTAGATGTTCTCTTTTTCAAAGTAGACTTCCACGCCTTTTTCTTTCAGCTTGCGGATGGTAACCAGGCTGTCGACCGTGTTTCGGGCGAAGCGGCTAACCGACTTTGTGACGATGAGGTCGATTTTACCGGACATGGCGTCGGCGATCATTTCATTGAAGCCGATGCGATGCTTGGTGTTCGTGCCGGAAATGCCCTCGTCCGTATATACTTTTACAAACTCCCATTCGGGATTGCGTTTGATGTATTGCGTGTAATAATCCACCTGTGCCTCGTAGCTGGTGAACTGCTCATCGCTGTCTGTGGACACTCTTGCGTATCCTGCGACCCGCCGTTTTTGTACAGCCACCTTGGAAAGGTGCGTCAGCGGATTGATGGTCGGCGGAATGACTGTGACCGACCGTGCTGCTGTTCTGTTCATTCCTTTTTCCTCCTTGCCTGTAATGCCCGCTGTCGTGCCTTTTCTTTCATTTCAGGCGTCCAGCTTTCTGCTCTGGAGCGGTCTTTCCATCGTTTAACGATTTCAGAACCGTCGTCCATGCAGTACACGACCACATTGTTTTTCTCTGCTCTGATTGCCGTTATTTTGCTTCTGACCATATCGCTGTCGATGCTGCCCTCTCCCAGCACCTCGCAGGTGAGGGTTTCGAGCGTTTCTTCTGGAATCCGCTTAGCGGCACATTCGGATTTTCCTTTTGTCTGGAATGTATTGCAATTCCAGTAGTGCTTTTTGCGGTAAGTTACGCGCTTATAGGTGTTGCCGCACAGTCCGCAGTGAATCAGCCCCGAAAAAACTGAACGAGTCGGTTTCTTGCGGTTGGCAGTCTGCTGCGCCAGCATTCTGAGCCGCTCCTGTGCCTTATCAAATGTTGCCTGGTCTATGATTGGCTCATGCGTTCCCTCGGCATAGTACATCGGAAGCTCTCCTCGATTGGGTAACAGTTTCTTTTCAATGTGGTTGTTGCGGTATTGCTTTTGCAGGAGTGCATTGCCGAGGTACTTTTCATTGGATAAGGTATTCCGCATCCGCTCCGCACACCATGTGCCGCCGAGAACGCCTTTATGTCCTCTGGCATCAAGGTCACGGCAGATGGAACTCATGCTCTCGCCGCCGTTGAACCGTGCAAATATCTCTCGGACGATGGCAGCGTCCTTCTCATTCACCTGAATGCCGCCCGGCGTGATGTCATAGCCGAACAAAAAGCGGAGGTTGATGATTTCTCCGTTTTCAAAGGCTTTTCGGACACGCCATTTCTGATTTTCACTGGCTGACAAACTCTCTTCCTGTGCGTAGGACGCCAGGATGGTCATCATCAGTTCACCATCCGCACTCATGGTGTGGATGTGTTGCTCTTCAAAGAACACATCTATGCCCAGGCTTTTCAGCTCTCGGACAGTCTGAAGAAGCGTCACCGTATTTCTGGCGAAACGGGATATGCTCTTCGTAATAACAAGATCGATGTTCCCTTGGCGGCACTCCTCAATCATGTGCTGAAACCCGGCTCGTTCTCTTTTTGTGCCGGTCACAGCCTCATCGCTGTAAACGCCGCAGTACATCCACCCGTTGTGGCTCTGAATCATTTTACTGTAATAACTGACTTGAGCGGACAGCGAATGCAGCATGGCATCCTTTCCTGTGGAAACACGGGCATAAGCGCAAACCCGCAAAGCTTTCGGCTGTGCGGGTATTAGGTCATCGACCCTTTCTACAACTCTCTCCATTTGATTCACCTCCCTTGGTGTGTGACATATTACCTCTAAAAACACGATATATCCAGCGATTTCAGCGGAATATACTACACGAAGATATGCCGTATTTATTGGCTATCATTGTATCGATCTTAGCGTACTCTTTGGCTGATATCAGCCCCTTGGAACGCATACTCCGGGCGAGTGCCATCGCCATCTGGTAGGCAAACAGGCGCTTATCGTAATCACTCATGGTCGGCCTCCTTCCTGCGGAATTTCAAATAGCAGTCACGGGAGCAGAACACCCGATGGCTGTTGCCATAGCTTTCAAACTGCTTCCCGCAATGTCGGCAAGTGAGTGTGTAGTACGCTTTTCGCTGCACACTTTCAGGGTGCGCGTTCCACCACGCCATTCGGCAAGCATCGGAGCAGAACATCCTTTTCCGTTTATGCGGTGTCTGCTCAAGCGGAGCCAGGCAGTTTCGACACAGGGCATTTGAGCTCGGTGGCTCTTTGATCTGCACAGGATGCCTGGCGCAAAAGGACTTTACTGTGTTTAGCGGTAGCCCTGTTATAGCGGATATTTTCTTATAGCCGTAGCCCTGGTGTTGGAGTTCCACAATTCGTGAGCGTTCCATGTCTGTCATAGTGATACCTCGTTCCTGAGAAATAGCGTTTCTCGCTATACCCAGAGAAAAGGCACTTTTGTCAGGGTAAAATGGGCAAAAAAATAACGCCCTCCACGGAAAAATCCGCAGAGGGCGTGTGATAGGTTCGGTTTACTTGTTCGGAATCTTCAGCTTCATGCCGCTGTAGATGACATTGCTTTTCAGCCCATTCAGGCTGACGATTTCCTTATAGCGGCTGCCGTTGCCGAGATACTTCTTGGCGATTGCCCAGAGGGTGTCACCATGCACCACGGTGTGGATGCGGTAATCCTCGGAGGGTTTCGTGCCTGCCACGGCGAGCGCAGAAGTTTTGACCGGCGACATGATGGCGTACCTGCCGGACTCATCCTTGTTGATGACCGCACGGTCGCCGCTGACCTCTACCACATACCAGCGGAGCTTCTTCACCCAGCCGGGAATGGCTTTGCCGTTGTAGTAGGTGCTGCCCGTGATGGTCACGAGGTCGCCAGCTTTGATTGTGCCGGTGGGCTTGGCAGGTTCGACCGGCTTCACATCACCGCCGAGAGCCGCTGTGACCTTGGATGCCAGCTCACCCATGCGGGTATACATCCAGTTGCCGGGGCAGCTCTTGTTCGCAAACCACCGATGGACGGTCAGCACCATCTCGTCGGATTTCGGGGTGTAGTTCAGCGTCTTGGTCTTATCGCCGAGCCAGAGCAGCTTCGTCTTGCCATTGCGCTTGCAGATGTCGGCGCAAAGCTCGATGAGTCTCTTGTACACCACATCCTTGAACGCATACGGCTCGGTGTTGTCGCTGGCACACTCGATAGTGACGGCTCTCTGGTCATTAGCATTGGAGGAAGAGCACCAGGAGCGGTTCTTCTCTTCTACATACATTCCGACCCGACCATCGACACCGATGCCGTAGTTGCTGCTTGCCTGCCGTGAGGTCGGCAAAAAGATGTTGCCCAGCGTTTCCACACTGCACTGACCCACCACGCAGTGCGGTGTGATGCGGTCAATGCTGTGGGTGCGCTGCCCGGAGTGGTTCGGGCTGAGTTTGGTGTAGGACACCAGGGAACTATTCGTGTAAGCCATACTATTCGTCCTCCTTTTCACTGCGGTCATGAAGCTGCTCCAGAACGGATTTCAGCTTCTGCGGAATGGGCAGTCCCAGGTATGCGGCGTTTTCCAACAGGGACACGCCCTCGTTCGATAGGTAGAAGAAAATGACGGCAGTACGCATCACCGAGCCGCTGCCGATGACGCGGGTGTCGAGAATATGCCCGATGCCGACCAGGGCGAAGATGAGCACCTTTTTGAAAATGCCCTTGAATCCGACTTCGCTGGACAGCTTCTTATCCACCACGGCGCACATGATGCCGGTGATGTAGTCGATGACTACGAAAGCCAGAAGTGCGTAAAGCAAGCCGTCACATCCTCCCAAGAACCATCCGAGCCAGCCGCCGATACCGGCGAATACCACCTGAATGGTCGTCCAGAATTCTTTCATGTTGTTTGTCCTCCTTTGAGATTAAAAATGGGTATGAAAAAAGTGACGCCGGAGCGTCACACTTTTCCGATAGCATAGATTGATACTTTGTAGGTTGCCGATGGTACCGTATTTGGTCTTACGGCAAATATCTTTCCGGGGTTGGTCGTTGTAGACCAGCTACTCGAACTGCCTCGCTCCACAAACATGGCGTAGTTGCTGTTCTCCGTGGAGATATGGACATGAGGAATTTCCGCGAAGGTAAATGGAAAATTAGGGAGCGCAATTGCGCCGCTCTCATAGAGCACGCCCCATGCCGTCGAAATGGCGGTCGTAAAGGAATACTGACCCCAACATTCCGCTGTACCGCTTTTCCATTTACGGTAATTCCAGATGCCGCTTGTCCCTTGCTGAATGACAAAATCCGCAAGGGGTGAGCCATCCACCCGCATATCCCCGGCAACATCCAGCATGGCTTGTGGCTCCGGCGTGTTGATGCCGACCTTCTTTTTCCGAAGCGCAATGAGGGGCGTACCCTGCGGAACAGTAAAATACAGATCCAGGCTGCTCAAAGAATAGAGCTTGTCTTGGATCTGTAGATGAAGGTCGTAGGAACTGTTGGCATCCAGACTGCACAGTTCCAAATTGGAGTAGCTGAAAGAGGTTCCGCTTTTTGTCGTGCCGGAATAGATGCTGGTGTAGCTGCTGTAACTGCTCTCACTGGTTTTCTTGTACCGATACCGCACATAAACCACGCTGTTTTTCTGCGTCCCGTCTACGGTAACAGCAGAAATAGAGCCGCTGAATTTGAGTTGCATTTCCGCTTCAATGTCGTTGGTTCGTCGGAGCGTCACCGAGGACACCTTCGGCTTTGCGTATGGGATGACCGTAATAGTTTGGGAAACGCTGGCGGTATAACCGCGGGAGTCCGTGACCGTGAGCGTGACCGTTACGCTGCCGGACTTGGCGATCTTTCCAACAGATAAGGCAGAGCCGGTAGTGTTAGAGGATGACAGCCCGTTGCAGGAAGCTGTGTAGTTGGAAATACTGGCACCGTTTTTTGCAGTTGCCGTTCCGGGCGTGACCTTGAGGGTCGAGTAGTTCTGAACGAATAGCTGGTCGTTGCCTGTGAGGTTTTTCGTGGTCGTGTAGCTGTCGGCATAAGTGAATCCACTTATGGTTGGAGCAGAATTGGTTGCCGTGGTCAGTACAGTGGCGGTCTTGCTTGAGGTGCTGCCGATCTGCGTAGACCCGCTGTAAGACGAAACCGCAAAGGTACCTGTGAACGACTTGATGGATGCCATAGCGTTCAAAAGCGTTGTTCTCTGCGCCGATGTCAGCGTGACCGTGCGGTTCACCGTGCCCTTCGACCAGGAAAGCCCGGAAATAGTCAGGATGGTCGCGCTGCCGTTTTTGAGCACCAGCGTATTGGTGTAGGAGGCTTCGTACACGGTCACATTGATGGTAATGGAAACCGTGGCATTGTCCGCCGTCACCGTGTTGACACTATTCACCACAGCACCGCCCAACGTCTTGACCGTGGAACTGCCGGAAGTGCCGTAGACGTGGTTGTATTGCCGCCTTGCTCTGACCCTCACCGTGTAGCTTGTATTCGGTGAGAGCGAGGTGATCGTCACACTGGCACTGGTGGATGCCGTCGTTGAGAACTGCGTCCAGCTCGAACCGCCGTTTGTGCTGTACTGCCAGACGTCCGCCGTGGCAGAGGATGTAGCGGAGATTTTGAACCCGTTTGCCGTGACATTCGATGTACTGAATGTAACTGTGGGAGCAGAGCGGTCAATGGTAGTCAGCGTCATGCTGCCGCCGTATTCCTGTGAACCGTAGATATAAACACGGGTCGAGAATCCGACCGCAATCGTTTTGCTGCCGTTGCTGTTGTGAGCTACAGTAATCGTGCCACTGACAGAACCTTTCTTTGCCGGGAAAACACGGTCATCCCAATAGGTACGGCCCTTTGAGTATACGGTCGTACCATTGATCGTTACAGTGGTCGTGTCAATGGTGTAGTAAGTGGATGCGCCACCGGTAGAGGTCAGCGTCCAGGAAAGTGTCGAGCTGTTACCGACCACATTCACGCTTTCTGAAATGTCCAGTTGAAGATAGCGCCCATCGTATGCCGCGCTTTTCCAAGTTGCCATAGCTTTCCCTCCTTAATCCAGAATGACGATGTTCAGCCCTTCGGACGCCGTCGGCATCGGGACAAACTTCGTTTTGCCCACGGTCAGCTCGCCGTCCACCGTGGTTTTCTTAGTCTGCGTTTCGTCCTTGTTCAGGGTAAAGATCACCTCATCGTTGTAATAACCGGCGAACTCCGTGTTCGTGATAACCGTCCGCTGAGACGATGCGCTGTTGGATACCTCGATGCCCCGCTTGTCGATCTTGACCTCCTGAGTGTAGATCTCGTTGGGTGCTGGTGTCCACTTTCGGGGAATCGCTCCTTCGGAAATCATGATGTCGGCGAGATAAATGGACGCATCCCGACAGTAGCAGTAAATACGCAACGTGGGGTCGGTCACATCCGTGAGCGTTACGGAGTAATCCGTCCAGTCAAACGCCGTGGACTTATTGAACAGGTACTTGGTTTTGTTTCCGTTGTAGGTCACATAGAAATATCCGGACATGGTCGAGGTTTTCTTTGCCCGGACCGAGATCGTATAAGTGCCGGGAACTACCCCTCGGATGTACTGCGACAACGAGGAGTAAGCCCCCAACACAAAGCAGGAGTCGGAAATGGTGTTGTTTTGCGTATCTGTGGAGGCATCCGTTTTCACCGTACCGGAGTAGCTCCAATCATCTGTGATGCCGTTCAGCCCGGAAGAGTTCTGCACATAGTTGATGCCGCCGATGTACTGCTCCTGCATGGTGACGGACAGTCCATTCACCGTGTGTTCCAATTCCGAAACACGGCTTTCGGAGTTCAGCACCCGTTCCTCCAGGACGCCCTGGTCGTTGGACACCGTTTCCACGGTTTCGGTGAGGGTCGCCACATAGCTGTTCAGCCCGTCGATGGTCTGTTGGAACTGTGCGTCCTTCTCGGTCAAAATGGAAATGGTGGTGCGGATCGTTTCAATGTCGTTCTGCACCACCCATTCGTTCCCGTCCCATATTTTCGTTTCCGGCGGGGTCACAGAGGTGTCCACCCAGAGCTGCCCCTCATAGGGGTTCTCCGGCGGCGCGTCCGAGGTGACCACATCGCAGAGACTGATAATCGTGAACTGTGCCGATGCGATCATCTCACCACCTCCTTAAAGTGCCACAACGACCATAAAGGTTGCCTTGGTATCCACATCGGTGCTGGACACCGACAGGGTCTTGCCGGTCTTGCTGCCGTTGGTTCCCCAAGAGGTATCGACTACACCGTCCTTGTTGTACTTCGTCCAGGTGTAACTGCCGTTTCCGGCTGCGTCCACCTCGGAACCTGCCTGATAGCAGACGGCGGTCAGCACAGTCGTGCCCTGGCCGTTCTTGAACACATCGCCGCCCGTGGAGGTGACGATGATCTGCAGCGGGTCGGAGTTGTCGATGAAGGTCGCCACGTCGAAAAACTTCGTGTTATAAGAAGCCGATGCGGAATCCGTGTCCTGGGCACAGCACTTGAACACGGCGTAGCTGTCCACCGCTGCGGCGTAGACCGTGAGGGTATTGGTGGCCGTGCCGGTGTATTTGTCGGCGGTATCCGAGAGCTTGCGCCAGCCGATGCCGAAGTCTGCATCATAGCCGGTGGAAGAAGTAGCGGTGACGGAAGCGTCCATGACCGCCCACTTGTAGCTGACCTTGGTGGTGTCTACCGTAGAGCCGCGCCACAGCTCGGCCTTGGCGGTCAGACTGGCGACCTCCTCATTCTTGAACACATTTCCGTTGGGTGTAGTGACCAGCAGGTCGACGATGCCGGAACCGTTGACCACACGGGAGAAAGAAATGGTTAGCGGATGAGTCAGCGACAGACCGGTGCTTTCGTCCTTGTAGGTGATGACACAGCGGTAGTCGATGCCGGGCAGCTCCGCCATGACATTGGCCTTGACCGTGAGGATGTGGCTCTTGGCACCACTGAGGGCGTAGTTCGTGCCTGCGGTGATGGCGGTGTTGCTGTCGCCCACATACCACTTGACCGAGGTGACATTGGCTGTGGCGATCTGGTCGGCGGTGGTGCCGATGACATACAGACTGGGCGTCAGAACGAGGTTCTTCGTTTTCCAGTCGGGGGTGTAACTGCCGTTGTCGGGGTTATACATCTGAGTCTTGGCGAGGTTTGAGCCGATGTACCCCGTCAGCGTCAGTGCGTCATTGTAGTCGATGATGGTAAACTGTCCTTGTGCTTTGCTCATGTGAGAAGCCTCCTTTAAAGTTGTTGTATCTGAACCGGACACTGTGCCGGCTTCTGTTGTGGGTTCTGCGGTTGCCATAGTAAATTCCTCCGTTATAACAGGCTTTGCCTGGTCGTGGTGTCGATGAGGTCACAATAAAAAGTGGCGCGGACTTTGACATCCGCACCGGTGATGACCACGGACTTTGCGCCGCCGAAATGCTGCTCGTTCCAGACCTTGTCCGCCTCCGTATCCTCCGACACCCTTGTCCAGACAAACTGGTTGGCATCCAGCGTGTCGGTGATGTCCTCGTCCCAGGAGTACACCTTGGCGGAAAGTAGCGTTTTTACATTGCCGTTTTTGAAGATGTTCCCGTTGGACGAGATAATGACCAGCCGGAGCATTTTCTGCTCCTCGATGGTGGTAATGCGGTCGCTGACCTCGGTGACCTCCTTGCTGGTGGCATACGCACGGAGTACCACTTCGCCGCTCTCCAAATCCCACCATGACGAGCCGTCCTGCGACTGGATGACACCCGCCTTGATGATGTTCGCCACCAGTGAGCCGGAGGTGATGAAGTCTGCAACGATCTGACCGTCTGCCGTGATGGCGGTTTCGTAGGGGCCGTTGTAGCCATTATGGGAAAAGCCTAAGCCGCCCACATTCCACCGCCAGACATTCACGGCTTCGTCAATGGAGGGAGCGTCCAGAATGAGCAGCTCGTAGGGCTGCCCGCTTTCGCTGTCTGTGTTAATAACCACATAGCCGCCGCTCTGGCCGGTGATAAGCCCGGTGGCCTTGCCGATGGCGGTTTGGAGCAGCTTCGGAAAGCGTCCCACCGTGGATTCCACCTTATCAACCGAGGACTGCACCTCGGAGATGGTGGTGATCATACTGGACTTGCTCTGACCGAGGGAAATGCTCACATACCGTTCGGCAAGAGTGTCGTACACGGTTTCAATGACCATAGCCGACACGCTCACACCAAGCAGTGAATGCCGAATGGTGACGGTATCGCAGAGGTTGACCCGCTCCAGCAGTGCCGAATACTCCGGCTGTTTCCAGAGCGGCTCAAAGGACACCTTCACCGTGGGGATAGTCGCTCCCAGCGGATTTGCCTTGATGTAACTGTTTGCTTTTGCTCTGAGGGCTTCCTCGGTCACAACTCCGTCAAATTGGTCGGAGAAATCCATGATGAGCGTTTTCGCCCGGACGATCTCCGAAGTCACAATGGGGAGCGTGACCTCCGGCAGCGTGACTACCGTTTCGGTGTCCGTGCCTTCCGGGGTGTACACGGCATACGGGAGCAGTGCGGTATACACTCCGCTGTTGTCTTCGTCCTGCTCCAATGCGGTGAGGTTCTTTCCGTATTCAATGACAACGCCGGTTTTCTGCCCACGGTGCGAATGGAACTTTACCGTGAAGTTGTCCCACTCAAATTCGCCGTACCATTTGGAGAGCATGGAGCCTTCCGTACCTCCGAGGCAGGCACGGACGCTTTTCGGCTGCGTGACGGAAAACGCCTTTGCATCCGAGTAGTCCGTCCAGCCCGTGAAGCGTGTATCTCCGGCAAGGAGCTGCGAGAGAATGAGCTGCGGAGAGCGACTCTCCGTCGAAAAAGGCAACACCGGCACATTGGCAAGGTCATAGGAGATGTGCTGACCGTAGATGGTGACGATGCCGTTTAAGGGCTTCGTGATGCGGTAAATACGGAATGCCTGGTCGGCGGCGGTATCGTTGGGCTTTGCCTTGATGACGCACTCCTTGGTGATAAGCCCATAGTGCTGACCGCTGACAGGGTATTTGAGTAAGCACTCGAACACACCGTTTCGCTCTTCGGTCACTTCGCAGAAAATGGTGTCCGTCAGCACACCAAGACCGAATGAGGAAAAGTCCACAGCGTTGGGCAAATAAAGCACCGGGATCATGAAAACCACCTCCTTTCGGGCATAAAAATACCACCGGGGATTTCTCCCTGGTGGTTGAGTATAAATGATTTACTTGTAGCTCGACAAACCGGAATTGGTTTTATAGAGGTCTTTGCAGATACACCATATCTACCAACTGTACCCCATCCTCATATATTGGATGGTCGTAATTATCGGTAAAGAAATTTGGCATGATATGTGAGCGTACAAAGCCACATTTTTCATAAAAGGGTATCGTCAACGGGCTGTCGCCGGTTCCCACTTGCAGTATCGAAAATTGTCTGCGGTATTTTTCAACAAGAAATTCAATCAGCGCTTTGGCATAGCCTTTTCGCTGAAATGGGGGAACTGTAGCGATATTCTTAATTTCAAGTATTCCATTCCCTTCGTCCGTTACGACACACTCGCATTTCACTCCGTCATCATCGAGAACATACATTTTCCCTTTATAGAGATAACGGTCAACCATATCTTCCTGCTCATCCGCCAATAGGAGCAAATCAAGATATTGTTTTTTGTTTT
>ERZ779874.3805-NODE-3805-length-10864-cov-3.478213_pt1 | contig 10864 bp, 13 predicted proteins | sample MGYA00511031_ERZ779874 | MGnify/ENA primary metagenome ERZ779874 (study PRJEB29588, sample SAMEA2156850) | human gut metagenome | biome: human gut; feature: human-associated habitat; material: faeces | place: Denmark | collected 2008/2010 ...
CAAAACCTTGCACTTGGAATGAAAACTCACAGGATCCTCCCTGGCAGAGACAGAAACGGACGGCCGGACTTTGTGCCCGGCCGTCCGTGTGAGAGATAAAGAGTATTACTTTCCAAGCGCTGCTGCGCCGGCCTTCGCGACGTTGGTGTCTTCCTGAACTGAACCACCGCTGACGCCAATGGCGCCAATGATGACGCCGTTCCTGTCTCTTAAGAGCTCTCCGCCTCCGAAAATGGCCAGCCCGCCGTTGGTGGCTTCTATTCCGAAAAGTTCCTTGCCTGGCTGCGCCAGGGCGCCGAGCTCAGCGCTTGACATGTTGAAGCGCCGGGCCGTTACAGCCTTCTTCTGGGAAATGTCTATACTGCCCAGGAAGGCGCCGTCCATGCGGCAGAAGGCTTTGAGACTGCCCCCGGCGTCAACAACGGTGATGTTCATGGGAACGCCCTGCTTTTTCGCGAATTCCAGGGCTCCCTCAACGACCGTCCGGGCCTGTTCGAGTGTGATGTCGCCGGGCAGCTGGAGTTTGCTGGTGTCAACGGCTGCGCCGGCTGGAAGAACAAATACTGCCGAAAGAAGAAGGGACAGAAAGAGACTGCGCATATGCGTACTCCCGGTTAGAGTGTGGCCCTTCGGCCTGTTCAGGCCAGGTGTTGTTCTTTGCTTCCAGCGTATCTGATTTTCAATGGTATAACAACGGAAATGACGCTATTTTTTGAGGAAAGTACTTCTTTTCTGATAAATTAGTGGCATGGCCTGCGCCACCGCATTTCCTGTCCAAAAGACGCGCAGCCAGCCGCTTCTCCGGTTCATTACTGGTCTTGCGGAGATGGCGCCCTGCGTAGCATAATAATCAGTCCGCCAATCCGGCGGGGATTTATCCCGGAGTTTTTTATGGGCGTGAAGGCCATTATCCTCTTTCTGCCACTTGCCGTACTGTGTGCCCTGTGCGGGGCTGTACAGGCCGAAGATTCTGCGCCGGTTCAGGACGAACCGGAACCTTATGACGAAAATCTGCTCCGCTCATCGTACTATGAGTGTATGGAGAAAGCCGGAGGTAAAACTCCGGAGGAAATGAAGTGCATCAGGCTGGAGACAGCCTATTGGGAAAAGCGCCTTGACGAAAATTTCAACCGGATTCTGAAAGAGACGGATGACAGGCACCGCAGTCATCTTCTGGACTGTCAGAATGCCTGGCAGGTCTACAGGGGCGCGCTTTCCCTCTATGCTTCTGACAACTACAGGCCGGACGATGCAGAGGAAGTTGGCGCTCTGGCTGCTCTGAAGGAGACAGCCAGACAGGCGCTTCTTCTTGAGAAGACGGATCCCCAGAAGACGGATGGCAGGTAGGGTGTGCGCGGCTTCAGTTTGTTGCACGGGCATTTCCATTAGTCTATAAACAGGGACTACGGCATACAGTCTGCCGGGCATTCTCCGAAAACGCACAACAACCGGGCTATATATGTTTGGCATAGGAAGTACGGAATTTATCGTCATTCTTCTCGTGGCGCTTCTGGTTCTCGGTCCCAAGAGTCTGGCCAAGATCAGCAGAACGGTGGGCAAGTACATGGGCGAATTCAGGCGCGTGTCTACTGAATTTCAGCGGACGCTCAATGTTGAAGCAGCCGAGGAAGAACGCAAGGAGGCCAAAGAGGCCGTGAAAAAGAAGGCTGAGGCGGCAAGGGCCGGACGGGAGCGCAGGCAGAAGGCTCTGAAGGGCTCCGGAGATACCGAAACTGCTTCCGTCTCCCCCTCCAGGCCGGTCCCGGAAAGCCGGCCTGAGTCTGAAAAGCCTGCTCCGGCCGCTGCTGAGGCCGTTGCTGCGGAAGGCCCTGTGGCTCCCAAAGGAAGCCCTCTTGAAGAAGCTCTGAAGAAAAGTGCGGCTGAGGCTGGCAGCGCCGTTTCCTCCGGGGAGAACAAGGCATGACCGATTTTGAGAAAGAACGCACCGCCGCTGAAAAGCTGGCGGAAGCGAACCGTACAGTCCCGGGACCGGCCGCCGTGTCCGGGAACATCACCTCCGCTGATTCCGAAACCTCCTCTGGGGAGGAAGGAACACCAGCGCCGGCAAATCCGGCGGACAGGACAGACGCTTCTGTGGAACAGGCCGCCTCCCAGACTGAAGAAGGGGCCTGCGTTCCCGCGACCTCTGAGTCCGGAGGCGGCAGCGGCAGCAAGCCTCCGTCAGATATTGCCGTCACCGGCGGCGCCGATCTTCCGGCTCCCGCTGCCAGGGACGGCGATGAGGACGGGGACGGGACAGAAGAGGAAGAAGACGGCGAAGACGGAGAGGGCGGCCGCATGTCCCTTATGGATCACCTGCGCGAACTGCGCCGCCGCCTCTGCTACTGCGTTGCCGCAGCTTTTGTGGGCTTCTGTGTCTGCATGTTTTTCGTTGAACCTATTTTCAACGTGCTGACGAAGCCGCTGATCGCCGCTTTGCCTCCTGGCAGCACGGCTATGTACACGACCCTGCCTGAAGCCTTTTTCACGCGTATGTACATCGCCTTTATGTCAGGCCTCTTTCTGGTGAGTCCTCTTATTTTCTACGAGATCTGGGCCTTCATTTCTCCCGGTCTGTATGAGGAGGAAAAGCGCTTCATTATACCTGTCGCCCTCATTTCAGCAGTGTTCTTCGTGGGCGGCGGCCTGTTCTGCTATTACATCGTCTTCCATTACGCGTTTCAGTTTTTCATGAGCTTCGCGACGGAACAGATCGTGGCCGCTCCAAAGATCAGCGACTATCTGGATTTCGTGATGAAGCTTCTGCTGGCTTTCGGACTCATTTTCGAAATGCCCATCTTCACCTTCTTCCTTTCACGCATGGGCGTGGTCACGGCCCCGCGCATGCGCAGAGCGCGCAGGTATGCCGTGCTGGTCATCTTCATCGTGGCAGCCATCCTGACGCCGCCGGATGTGGTTTCCCAGCTGCTTATGGCTGTTCCCATGCTGATTCTCTATGAAGTCAGCATTTTGGTCGCCGTTATCTTCGGTAAGAAGAAGCCTGTTCCTGCGGAGGGAGAGGAGGAAGAACCCGAAGACGGGGATGACGGGGTGGGGAGCCTGCGCAGTTCCCAGCCCGAAGATGATGAGGCGGCTTCCGGAAGAAAGGATGATTCTGAACCCGGCGGAACCGGTAAGCGTGCCGGCTCTGAAGAGAAGGGGGCTTCCGGAACAGCGGACGCCGCCAGGTCCGCCGGGCATGAAGGTGATTCTGCAAAGGGCGCATAGGCTTTCGCATCCAGCGCGGGATGATACCATAGCCACAATACTGACGGGGGCCTGGGGCCCTAGGGAAGGAGTTTCCGATATGGCGGCGAGAACAGCGAAGGTTGAGCGGACGAGCGCCGAGACGCAGATACGCCTCAGCCTCAATCTCGATGGAGAAGGGAAGGTGCATGTCGACACGGGCTTTGGCATGCTGGATCATATGCTGACCCTGACGTTTTTCTGGGCCCGCATGGATCTGGAGCTGAAATGCACCGGCGATATGCAGGTGGACGCGCATCACTCAACGGAGGACTGCGCTCTGGTCCTCGGCGGGGCGATTCTGGAGGCTCTGGGGGACAGGGCCGGCATCGCCCGCGTGGGCTATGGCCGCGTTCCCATGGACGAGGCTCTCAGCGAGGTGACTCTGGATATCTCGGGCCGTCCCTGGCTGGAGTGGCATGGCGATGAATATCTTCCGCCTGTCATCGCCCGTGAGGAAAAGGATGTCTGGCGGGAATTTTACAAGGCGCTGGCTTCTGCAGCCAGAATGAACGTGCACGTAGCGTTTCTGTACGGAAAAAACGGCCATCATCTTCTCGAGAGCGCTGCCAAGGGGCTGGGACTGGCTCTGGCGGCGGCCGTGAAACGAGAGGGAACCCAGGTCCGCAGCACCAAGGGAGGTCTTGACTGATGAACAGGCGTCTTCTTCTTTTTGTGATCCTCTGTCTGACCGTTCTGGCGGCTGCCTGTCAGCGCGCCCCCCAGAAGACATCGGAAATTCCCAGAGTGCTGAGCCATCAGTATTCTGTGGCTGTTATGCCCTTTACCCAGCCCACTGACGCCTGCGAGCTCATTATGGGCCGTATCCCCGAGGGGCAGGGCTGCATTTCAGCGGGAGAAATGGGGCTTCTCGATGCCGATTTGAAGGAACTTCTTCTTTCAAAAAAGAACGCCCGCCCCTATACCTTTGAAGGCGCCGGCGTTGTTCCTGCGCCATCGTCCCTCAGGTTCCGCGCGGGATCACAGCCCCAGGCCCTGCCTGCCTGGGCCGAGCTGGCCCGCAGAACGGGCAAGGACTTTATCCTCGTGCCCCAGATCATCGACTGGCATGAGCGCGAGGGATCTCAGGCCGGAGTCACGAGGCCTGCTTCCGTGCACCTTGAATTCTTCCTTATCCGCAGTCAGTCCGGCACTGTGCAGAACCACGTGGTGTACGACGAGGAACAGGTGGGGCTGGTCAATAATCTGCTGACCGTCAATGATTTTGTTAAGCGCAAGGGTGCCTGGGTGACGGCCCGTTCCCTTGCCAGAGAAGGTATGGAGAAGATGGTGAAGGAGCTTGGTTTATGATTGTTCTGCCCGCAGTGGATATCAAGGATGGGCGCGCTGTGCGCCTGCGCCAGGGAAAGGCCAACGAAACGACGGTTTTCTCACCCGATCCCGTGGCAGCAGCCAGGGCCTGGGAACGTCAGGGAGCCAGATATCTGCACGTGGTTGATCTCGACGGCGCCTTCGACGGAGAGCCGAAGAGCCGGAACATTGTGAAGGATATCTGCTCCAGCCTCTCCATTCCCGTGGAACTTGGCGGAGGCATTCGCGACATCGCCACGGCCGGGGCCTACCTCGAGTGCGGCGTGACCCGCCTTATCATCGGAACCATGGCTCTCACGGATCTGCCTCTCTTCCGAAGGCTCTGCGATACGTTCCCCGGGCGCATTGGCGTCTCTCTTGATGCGAGTGGCGGCCGTCTGAAGACAAAGGGCTGGGTCGAGGATGACGGACGTACCGTGGACGATGTCCTCCCTGGCCTTCTGGACGCCGGTGCCTCGTTTATTGTTTATACAGACATCGAGCGCGACGGCATGCAGAGCGGCGTGAATGTCGGAGCCCTGACCCATGTCTCTGATATCTCGTCTGTACCCGTTGTGGCAGCCGGCGGTGTCGCCACGCTCGACGATATCAGGCGTCTCTATCCGCTGTCCGTGGAAGGCCGTCTTGAAGGGGCTATTTCCGGCCGCGCCCTGTACGAGAAAACGCTGGATCTCGCCGAGGCCAACGCCTGGCTTGATGCTCAGGAAAAAGCGTAAAAACAGTCTTCGTGTATGAGTGAGCTGCGGGGCCGGTTTTTCCGGCCCCTTTTGTTTGTCTGAAAACAGGGAGAGGAAGTCATGTTTGCGTATTTCTGGCCTCTGGTGCTGGTCGTCACGGCCAATGTCTTCTACAACATCTCGTCCCGTTCCATGCCGAAGGCCTGCGACGCCTTCATGGCGCTCGTGTGCACCTACGCCACGGCTTTTATCTTTTCCCTGTTTGGATTCTGGTGACTGGTGGTGCCAGAAATTTCCTTCCCGCGCTGAAACAGACGAACTGGGCCTGTTTTCTGCTGGGATTTTCCATGATCGGCCTTGAGGTCGGGATGATCTACATGTACCGCGCTGGATGGAAGATGAGTTCGGCCTGTCTGGCCGTCAACGCAGTGTCGGCCGCACTGCTAGTGCTGGTGGGATGCCTTTTCTTCGGAGAGCATCTGACGCTGCGTCAGATCGCCGGCATGGTGGTGACCATGGCCGGGCTGGCCATTATCGTGGGAGACCGTGCGTAGGCCTTTTCACACGCCGCTCAGCGGGCGAGTTCGCGCTCTGCGTCGCGTTCCTCCGCTCTGCGCTTCAGATCCTCTCGCTTGTCGTGGAGCTTTTTGCCCCGTCCGAGAGCGATTTCCAGTTTGACTTTGCCGTGGTGGAAATAGAGCTTCGTGGGAACCACGGTCAGTCCCTGCTGGGCGACCACGCCGGCGAGGTGATTTATCTCGCGGATATGAAGGAGCAGTTTGCGGTTCCGGTCAGGATCCTGGGGCGCGTAGCCGGCGTTTTCGTAGGGAGCTATGTGCAGGGAAACGACAAAGGCCTCTCCCCCGCGGAAGTCCACGTAGGAGTCCTGAAAATTGACGCGGCCGAGGCGTATGCTTTTGATCTCAGGGCCGGTAAGACTGATGCCGGCTTCGAGAAAGTCGGACAGCTCGTAGAGATGGCGGGCCTTTTTGTTGACAGCGACCACGCCGGGCTGTTTCTTTTTGTCTGTGCTCATGATGTCTGGGCCGCAGGCCGGAATGGGCCGGCGGCGTCCTCCGTTGTGCTGGAATATGTACTGCTACTGCTGCATCTGCTTCATGACCGTGGACATCTGGAAGGACAGTTCGCGGCCCAGGGTCTTCTGCAGCATTTCGTTGACCATGTGTTTGCAGGCGGGGATGTCCGTGCTCATGAGGACCTGTTCGGCCAGTTCCGTGCAGGCCTGCGCGTTGAGCCTGCGGATGAGGTGTTTGATGCCGGGCAGAAACGGCGGCGAGGCTGAGAGTTCATCGATACCCATACCGAGCATGAGCACGACGCCATACGGATCAGCGGAAAGTTCGCCGCAGGCGCCGACCTTGATGCCTTCCCTGTGACCGGCATCAATGATGCGCTTCAGGGAACGGATGATGGCCGGGTGCATGGCCTCGTTGAGATAGGCCACGTGGCGGTTGTTGCGGTCGATGGCCATGAGGTAGTGGATGAGGTCGTTCGTGCCAATGCTGAAAAAGTCGCACTCCCTTGCGAGAGCGTCGGCGATGAGGGAGGCGGCCGGGGTTTCCACCATAACGCCGAGGGGAACGTCTGAAGCGTGCGGTATCATCTTGGCTTTCAGTTCCTGGGCCACTTCCTGGAGAATGAGCCGGACGGACCGCACTTCCTCAACCATGGTCACAAGAGGCAGGAGAATGCTGATTTTTCCGTGTACACCGGCCCTGAGCAGGGCGCGAAGCTGGCTGCGCAGAATATCCTGACGTCTCAGTGTGAAGCGTACTCCCCTGAGCCCCAGAGCGGGGTTCGCCTCGTGCAGGGCCTGCTGGGCTCTGAGGATCTTGTCTGCGCCGCAGTCCAGAGTGCGGATGATGGTCCGTCCCGGGGAATCGCGCACGACTTTGGTGTATTCGAGATAGAGCTGTTCCTCGTCGGGCAGTTCCTGTCCCATAAAGGAAAATTCGGTGCGGTAGAGGCCGATGCCGTCAGCTCCGAACTGGCTGAGTTCGGCCGCTTCCTCTGGCCGTTCGATATTGGCCTTGACACTGACCTTGAGGCCGTCTTCCGTGTCAGCGGGCCAAAGGGCCAAGCCACGGACATTGCTTTCCCATGCGAAATATTCGTGGCAGCGGCGGGAATACTCAGAGGTATCCCTGTCGCTCGGCTGGATAAGGACATTGCCTCCGAGCCCGTCGATGATGACAGGATCGCCTTCGCGGGCGGAGTCCTGCAGCCCCGTAACACAGACCAGGGCAGGGATGTGAAGGCCGCGGGAAAGTATGGCCGTGTGTGAGGTCGGCCCGCCTTCCTGCGTCAGGATGCCGCGGACGCGTTTGAGGTCGAGTTCCATGACATCGGCCGGGGAAATGTCCTCGGCCGCGAGAATGATGTCCTGAGCGCTGGTGCCGATGGAGCTTCCTCCGCTGAGCCGGTCTCTGATGCGCAGGCCGACGACGCGGATATCCTGGGCTCTGTCACGGAGATACGGGTCGTCCATGCCGTGGAAGAGGTCGCAGAGCTGGTCGATGGTCTTCTGCAGGGCCCAGGCCGCGCAGATTTTTTCCTGGGCTATGCGCTTGGCAGCGGCCTCTTCGAGCTTTGGATCCCCGGTCATCTCAATCTGGGCTTCGATGACCTCACGGTATTCCCTGAGGTCGGCGGGGACCTTGCTCAGGGCCCTGCCGAGATCCTGCCGCACGGCCTCCACGGCTTTATGCAGGAGTTCCTGCTCGCAGGCGACTTCCGATTCGGGCACGTAGTGCCTGTCCAGAAATCGTTCCGTATGAAGAAAGTGGAGGGTTCCCAGGGCTATGCCCGGGGAAACGGGAGTACCGTAGAGGTGTGCGCGGGGCATGGGTTCAGTCTCCAGGTGTTTCCAGTAAGGAGGCGGCCGCGGTTACGGCCTCACGGGCATCAGGCCCCGTGGCGAAAACTGTAAATTCGCCTTCTGCGGGCAGGGCAAGCGACAGGATGTCCAGCATGCTCTTGCAGTCCGCCTCGCCGGCATCCGTCACGAGTCTGATGGTCGATCTGTAGCGCTGGGCTTCCTTGGCGAGCCTGGCGGCCGGGCGGGCATGCAGTCCGTTGCGGAGCCGGAGCTTGCCCTGGACGCTGACACCGTTTGGGGTCTTTTGCAGTTCCTCCTGAGCCATGTGGAAAATCCTCTTTATCATTACGCCGCGTGCGTGGCGGCGGCAGTGAGAGTGAAAAGCCGCGGCCTCAGCCGTTCAGGCCGCCCTGGCTTATCAGAAAGAGCAGGCCGAGAGCGAGTGTCCAGATAATGAGCCGCGGGACGTGCAGCCGTCCCACGACCAGGGCTGCCAGGGGGACAAAGGCCACAGTGGCTGCCTGTGTGGGCAGAGACCAGCCGGAGAGGCCGGCATCCAGCATTATCCAGAGCGTGAGGCAGATGAGCAGCGCATTGCAGATTTTCGTGCGCTCGACCCACGTGGGCACGTCCACGCTGCGGATCCAGCGCAGAGCGGCTATACCATGGGTGAGGCAGAAGAAGAAAGAAACGACACGGAAAATCTGAAGGATGCTGAGAAGGATGAGTGTGAAGATGGCTGCCGGCCAGATATTGCCCTCGAGGAGAAGGCAAACGCAGGTGAGAGCCCAGAAAGTGCGCATGGATCCGCTGAAGAAGGCGTCCCCGAGCGCAGAAAGCGTTGTCGCCAGCGTTGTGCGCAGGGAGGTGAGGACAGAGGCGGGAAGAACCCCGCCCGCGATCTGTTCTTCCATGGAGAGCAGCAGGCCCGTGTAGGCCGGCAGCATGAACACGTGCGTATTGCTGTGGCCGGCATAACGCGCAAAGGCCTGCCCGAGCGTCACGGGATCCGTGTAGAGGCAGCGAAGGGCCGGAGCCAGGACGTAGCTGAGTCCGATCTGCTGCATGCCGCGTGCGGTCATGGCGGCGTTGACGAACGCCGTTCGCGCGAGGCTTTTCAGCGCGGCACGCTTTGTAAGCGGCATGGACTACCTCCTGGTTGATGGCGCGTCTCAGTCCCGGCTTTTCTGGGCCAGGGCATAGATATCGCTTGCGCTCCACCCCGTCACCCGGGCCTGGACGCGGCGGGCGACGGCTTTGGGCTTGCCGCCGGATGCGCTTTCCTCGGCGAGGATACGGGAGACTTCTTCCTCTCCGGTTCTGATTTCTTCACGGGGAGGACCGATGAGTACGGTCAGTTCCCCGAGCAGGGACTGGGGCCATTCTGACCTGTCTTCCAGATGAAAAAGAATAAATTCCTCATGGGTTTTGGTCAATTCCCTGCAGACCGCACACTCCCGCGCCCCGAGGAGAGACGCTGCTGTTTCCAGCGTGTCGTTCAGTCTGTCCTTGCGTTCAAAGAAGACCAGGGTTCCCGGCACCGGAGCGAAGGCTGAAAAGAGTTTTTTCCGGCCCGCCCTGTCCCTGGGCATAAATCCGAGGAACGTGTATGGCAGCGGAGGGATGCCGGCTGCTGAAAGAGCCGTGACCGGAGCTGAAGGACCTGGTACGGGATGAACGGAGAAGCCTTTTTCCCGGGCTGCCCTGGCGAGCCGGTAACCGGGATCCGCAATGACGGGCGTGCCCGCGTCGGAGATAAGTGCCAGGTTCTCGCCTCTGGCCAGGCGTTCGAGCATCTCCGGTTCCTTCTCCTGTTCATTATGATCGTGGAAGCTCGTGATGCGGCGTACGCGCACCCCGAGTTCCCGGCAGAGCTGCAGTGAGCGGCGTGTGTCCTCTGCCAGCACGAGATCCGCGGATTCGAGAACCTGCCTGGCTCTGGGCGACATGTCCAGGACGTTGCCAATGGGGGTAGCCACCATGAAGAGACTTCCAGGCCCGCCGGGCGCGTTCTGCGGTCCCTGCTCCAGGAGCGGTGCAGTGACCTCCGGACTTTCCCCGTCATCGGCAGGGTGGGCTGTTTCCGTAGCTATGTTATCCATTGTTTACTCCTCGGAAGAAAGAGGAAGGGGAACATCCGGGGCTGACGCCGCTGTCTGTGCGGCCGAAAGAACGCCCCGGAAAGTCATCCTGTGAAGGGGACAGGGCCCGAGTTTCTGCAGAGCCTCAAGATGGGCCCTGGTGCCGTACCCCTTGTGGATTTCGAATCCGTAACCGGGGTAGACGCGGGCAAAGGCTGTCATGAGTCTGTCTCTCCAGGTCTTGGCCAGTACTGAAGCAGCGGAGATGGCCGTAATCAGGCTGTCGCCCCTGACAACGCTCTTCTGCCGGGGAAGAGCCGGTTTGTCGGTGCGGCGGCCGAGAGCTTCAGCCAGAACGTCTTCGGGGATGGTTCTGTTGCCGTCGATGAGCAGGAGAGAGGGAAAGGACGGCTGCGGCCTTCTGTCCCCTGCGCGTCTGCGGAGGCTGGCTGCCGCCAGGGCCATGGCTTCGAGAGATGCCTGCAGGATATTTATCCTGTCGATGCGCCGCGGCCAGACGGCGCCTATGCCCCAGGCCAGGGATCTCTCGCGGATAAGAGGCGCGAAACGCTCCCGTTCGGCTGCTGTCAGTTTTTTTGAATCCGTGAGCCCGTCCAGGCTGAAGCCGTCGGCCTGCATATCGTAGAACCACACCTTGTCGGTGCCGCCCGCGCCGGTCTTGGTAAACA
>ERZ779874.3810-NODE-3810-length-10855-cov-14.615741_pt1 | contig 10855 bp, 7 predicted proteins | sample MGYA00511031_ERZ779874 | MGnify/ENA primary metagenome ERZ779874 (study PRJEB29588, sample SAMEA2156850) | human gut metagenome | biome: human gut; feature: human-associated habitat; material: faeces | place: Denmark | collected 2008/2010 ...
CGGCCGCGGCCCTCGACTCCGTGGCCGCGTACCGGAGCAACCTGCTCGGAAGTCCGGCCTGCCTCAGGCTCCGCTCCGAGGTGCTCTCCCGTCTGGGCCGGGATTTGGCGGCGCTCGAGGTCTTCAAGCAATACCGCTCCATCAAGGACTCGCTCGAGATGCGGACGCGCTGGAGCAACGCCAAGTACATCAACGAACGGCATCAGCACGAACTCGCACTCGAAAAGTACCGGGGAACCCTGATGTTTGTCTTCGCTGGCATCGTCCTGCTGGTGGTCGTGATTGTCGGCATCGCGATTGTGCTGAAGAGGACCAAGGACGAGCAAATCCTGCTGAACCGGACCGCGGAGAGCGCACGGTTGAAAATCAAGGAGATACGTGCCGAGATTGCCATCCTCAAGGCGGTGTCGGGGCGGAATCCCGGCGAGTCGCCCGAGTTGCGGAGTCTCATCGACGGGCGGCTCCGGCTTCTCGAGGAGTGCATGGCCAGCGTCCTCTCCTCGAAGGAGGACGGGGGCAGCCGCATCGACGAAATCCTCGACTCAATCAAGGAGGACCGGGAGTCGCTGAGGCTGACCTTCTGCATCATCCGGCCCCGGTTCATCGAGCGCCTCGAGGAGCGGGGGCTCACGCGCGAACAAATCAACATCTGCTGTCTCTACGCCATCGGCATGAGCGGCAAGGAGATTATCGCCTACACCTCCAAGAAGCGCACCTACAACCTCAGCAGCGAGATTCGCGCAAAGCTCGGGCTCAACATGCACGATACCAACCTCGGGAAGTACCTCCGTGAGCTGCTCTGCCTCTGCTGCGCCGTTGTGCGGTTTGCCGTCGCCGGCTGTTCCGGCCCCGCTCCGGCACGCATGGAGGGGCGTCTCGACCGAATTTCGGCGCTCATGCGCTCCGATGCCGATAGCGCATTTTGCCTGCTGCGTGCGATTCCCCGGGACAGCCTCTGCACGCGGGAGCTCCGGGCCCGTTTTGCGGTGCTGATGTCGATGGCCTACGACCGGAACTACATTGACGTGCCCAACGACTCGCTGATTCGCACGGCTGTCGATTACTACCGGCACCACGGAACCCCCGACGACAAGGTCCGCACGCTTTATTATCTGGGAAATACCTATCTGTGCGCCTACGATTACGAGTCGGCCATCCGAACCTTCCTCCAGGCGGAGAAGTATGCCGACCGGGTGACCGATTTGCCGATTCTGGCCCTGCTCTACAACACCTCGGCCTATATCTATGTCAAAATCAAGGACCCCAAGGCCGTGGACTACTATCGCAAGTCGGCCGACGTGTTCTATCAGGCGCGCGATACGAACCGGGCAATCCGCTCGCTGCTCTACCGGACCATCGTCTGTCAGGAAATCGGCGCCGACAGCATCGAGGAGGTGACCTGGCAGGAGATTGAACGGAACAGGAGGTATGCCGACAAGGAGTTCCTGCATCAATACTACGGCATCAAGATTGACCGCGGCATCGAGCGGAACGACCGCGAGGCTGTGGCCTCGGCCCTCGACGAGTACCTGACCCGCTATGCCGACGCCCGGAAGATAGAGTGGGGCAATGTCGGCGATGCGCAGATGTTCCTGGGCCGGTTTGCCGAGGCGCTCTCCTCCTGGCACCGGTTTAGCGAGCAGTTTTCGGCCAGGCGGCTGGACTGCGAGTATACCTTTTACTATCTCAAGACGGCCGCTTTGTACGATTCGCTTGGTTGCTACGACAAGGCCCTTGCCGAGTATCGGAAGTATGACCGGCTGACCGATTCGCTGATGCGCAACGACCTGGCCAGCGACACGAAGTACCTCGAGGAGCGGAACATGCATGAACTGGCGTTGAAAAAGACCCGCAACCGTACCATGCTCTTCTCCATGCTCGGGGTCGCCCTCGTCATTCTGGCCTCCGCAATGATTTACGCCTATCGGGTCCGCCGGAGAATCAATCGGCGTCTGAGGGCGGAAATCGAGCGGGACAAGGCGGAGCTGGAGAACATGCAGGCCCAGCTCGACCGGCTCAGACAGCTGTCGGCCGAGGAGAACCGCCAGAAGATGGAAATCATCTGTGAACGGCTCGAGACGCTCAACAGCTTTATCGCCAAGAGTTTCGTGCTCGGCAAGAGTGCCGGACGGGAAATCGTGAGCGAGATGGAGAATCTTGCCAAGGACCGTGACGCCTTTGTCGAATCCCTCTACGAAACCTTTACGCTGACCCATCCCGAATTCCTCGCCTTCCTCAGCCGGAAGGGGCTGTCGCGCGAGGAGACGTTCATCTGCTGCCTCTATGCAATCGGCCTCCAGGGCAAGGACATCATGGCCTACCTCGGACGCCGGCGCCACTACCTCGACAGCAGCGGAATCAGGGCCAAACTCGGACTGACGGAGCATGACGTCAACCTCGGCAGATACCTTCGGAGCCGCTGTTAAACTTGCTGGGGTAACGTGCACGATATTTTTTTAACGGGCGTTGATTTACAACGTGTTGCATCTTGAAATGTTGAACTTTCCATTTTGAGGTAAAACCTTCCGCGGGTAATTTTGTATTCGTAAGAGTCAACTATTATCAAACTTAACCCCCAATGACCTTATAAAAAAATGACTCTCTTTCCCCATGCTTCTCGGACTGATTTTATCCGTGGGAAGTTGCAGCAGCAGTGATGACGATGTCCTCGACCAGGGACCGGTTCTGACCCTTGCACAGAGCGAAGTGCAGGTTTCCGCCGAAGGCGGCAGCTGTACGGTCGCGTACAAACTGGAGAATCCCGTCGAAGGAGCCTCCCTAACGGTCAGCCCCGAAACTCAGGAGTGGGTCTCGGACTTCACGGTGGACGAAGCCGCGTCGACCATTGCCTTCGAGGTGGCGGCCAATACGGCCAACGAGGAGCGAAGCGTCAAGGTCTCCGTCTCGTATCCCCGCCTCTCCGAGGAGCTCTCGTTCACCATCGTGCAGGCCGGTGTGTAGCCCGACCCCTTTGAAATCACCATCAGGGAGGTGACGACCTCTTCGCTCACCGTAGATGTCACGCCGCGGGACAAGGAGATGACCTATGTCGTCTTCTGGAATACCCAGGAGTATATCGACAAGCTGTCGCTCGATACGGACGAGGCGCTTCATGAGGACGACCTGAAATACATCGAGTCGACGGGCTACTCCATCGCCGACTTCTGCAGCACGGGCGACCTGAAGGACAAGGTCCTGTCGGTCTATCCCGATACCGAGTATGTCGTCTATGCCTATGGAATCGACGTGGAGAGCGGCGAGATGCTTACCCGCATCGTCTACGCCCGTGCCACGACCCCGGCAATCGACAAGGTCGACGCCCGCTTCAAGATTGAGGCCGAAATCTACTCCACGATTGCCGACGTGACCGTCACCCCCGAAAACTACGACGGCTACTACTTCTTCGAGGCTTACGAAACCGCATCCATCGACCCGAGCCTCTCGCTGTTTGAAATCTGCTCGAACAGCTTCAACATTCTGGTCATGTCGTACGAAATGTTCGGCTACGCGAAGGAGGACATTCTTGCCTTCTGCAACAAGGGCCAGGGCTTCCGCCGGATTGAACTTCAGGCCGAAACGAAGTATACGGTCGTGGCATACGCCGTCTCCGAGGATTTGCTCGTATGCTCCGACCCCTCGGTGCTCGAAATCGAGACGAGCGCTGCCGTGACCTCGAAGAACATCCTCGAAATCACCATCTCCAACCTCAAGGCGCGCAGTGCCGACGTCAAGATTACCACGACCAACGAAGACCCCTATGTCTACGTCCTGCTTGATGTGGAGGATTTGGACGAGGCCGGCGAGTCGAACCAGGAGGTGCTCGATTACATTACCTCCAACTACTATCTGGGTTACTATTCCATCGGAGACGAGGAGTACTCCCTCTCGAAGCTCAGCCCCAACAGCAAATATGCGGTATGTGCATTCGGTTACCTCTCGGGAACGGTGACGACCGACCTCTTCCGTGCCGACTTCACCACCCCCGAAGCAACCGTCGGCAGCGTCTCCATCGAGATTCCCTGCGACGAATACTACGATATCGGAGCCATCTATGAAATCGACCCGTCGGCAGTTTCGGGCTGGGACAGCTTCTACGACGTATACCTCCCCCTGCAGCCGATTCTGACTCCCGAAGGCGCCACGGCGGACCTCTATTATGCCGTCTACGATTATGAGTCCTATTTCGATACGACGTCCGATGCGGATTTGCAGGCCGAGGTTTATTACAACGCATGCTACCAGGAGCCGCGCAATCCGGAGGGTTCCCTCTACACGCTCTACTACGACGATACGGTGATTGCTCTCGGATTCGCCATCGACGAAGAGGGCAACTGGGGTCCTCTCTTCAAGAGCAAGCCCTTCACGATTACCACCAGCGGCGTATCCGATGCACAGCAGTTCATCGACAAGTATGTGAATCTGTACAATCCCCAGTCGGCTCCGGCCACGCGGGCACCACTGCTCACCAAGGCCAGCCGCGGCGAACGTTCCGACCTCGGCATGACTCCGGGGGTTACCCGGCGCGCAACGCCTGCGGCCCCGAAGCAGGTGACCTACCAGGGTGGCGAGCTGAAGGTTTTCCGCCCCAAATGCGAGGGGATGCCCGATTTCACGGGAACGGTGCCTGAATTCTCGCGTCGCTCACTTCGGGATTAAGGGGTAGAATACGAGTCAACAAGTGATTGCGAGAAAGAGAGCGACCCGACCGTCTTCGGACGGGGGTCGCTCTCCCTTTTCATGCGGCAGGCCGGGCCTCGCGGCCGAGCCCCCCCGCCCGGCGGACGGCGGCAGCCTTTGCTATTGTTGGATGAAGTTGCGGAGGCGGTTGGCCGGGTTGAGCGGCCTCTGGTCCGTCAGTTCGAGCGACCGGACCATGTGGAGCGTCCCCTGCTTGTACTTCTGAAAATGCGCCGAGGCGATGTGCTTCTCATAGGCTGCGCGGCTCGCGTAGGTTTCGAGGATGGTGATTCGGCACGGGTTCTCCCGTTCGGAGACGGCATACATCGTCAGCACGCCCGGCTCGGTGCGCAGCGATACTTCGCCCACTTCGGCGGCGAAGCGCATATATTCGTCGAGATACTCCGGCCGGACCTCAATCTTCGAGAGGCGCACGATGCCGTCCCCGGCCATCGGCTCCTTGGCGCACATCGACGGTTCGCTGTCGAGCCGCAGGCAGCGGCCGAGCACCTCGCCCGTCGAGAGGTAGGAGTAGGTCGGGAACTCGAACAGCACGGGCTTCAGCCGCGTGTAGTCGAGTCGTCCGCGTTCGTCCAACACCTCCGGCAAGGCGTAGGTCGCCGCAATCGAGCAGATGAAGTTGTCGAAGCCCTCCGTCTCGTAAATATCCACGACGTCGCACGCCATCGTCAGCGGCGAGCGGTCAATCACCGGCGCGCCGTTCGCGCCCCGATGCCAGGCGAAGGCCTGCGACTTGTCCTCGCGGGCACCGCTTACGCTTCCCACATAGTCGGCTTCGGGGAGCATCTCATGGCTGACGAGGTTGACCGAGAGCTTGCGCGAGGCGCGGATTCCCCGGTTGGTGTAGTGGCTCTGGCTCATGCTGACCAGAATCCGGTCGTGGCCGATAATCCCGACATGTGCCACGACGAGCCAGTTGACGCGGCCGTCGACCTCGGCCCCGACGACCGTCAGTGGCATGGGGTAGAGTGCCAGGGTGTTTCCTATGAGTTTCTTTTCCATGGTGGTTGTATTTGAAGGATTCGACGATTGAGTCTGCGCCTTGCCGTCGCCCGAGAGCATCAGGCCCAGCATCAGGCACGCGAAAGTGAAGATGCGCTTTGTCATGGTTGGACTGTTCCAGAGTTTTACATCGCAAAGGTAGCGGTTCGCCCGCCTGTGCAGGTACCGTAACCCCGGAAGTTCATACCCGTTTTACCGAATCGTCCGCCGACCGATTGGGAGATATGCCCGGGAATTGTTAATTTTGTTGAGACAACTCCTCAAGCCTTTTCCCCGATGAGCAAAATCCTGAAGGTTCGAAGCGTCAATGACTACGGCAGCTACCTCGGATGTCCGGCACGGCATCCGCTGGTCTGTGTCATCGACTATGCCGAGGTGTCGCCCATCCGCCACAGTCTGAACAACTACGGCGTCTACGCACTTTTCCTGCGCGATGACGTCGGCGTGGAGCTCGACTACGGCTGCGGCCGCTACGACTACAACCAGGGGACGCTGCTCTGCGTGGCCCCGGGGCAGGTGGGCGGCAAGGAGGACAACGGCGAGCGGGTCTCGATTACGGGGTGGGCGCTTCTGTTCCATCCCGACCTGCTGCGCGGCACGCCGCTCGAAAAACGAATCCGCGACTACTCCTTTTTCGACTATCGCGTCAACGAGGCGCTGCACATGAGCGACCGGGAGCACGACATCCTGGTTTCGCTGATGCGCCGCATGCGCGAAGAGCTCGACAACGAGCGCGACGCACAGCAGGATGCCATTCTGGTCGGCTACATCGGATTGGTGCTCAACTTCTGCCAGCGCTTCTACAACCGCCAGTTCCAGAGCCGCGAGACGGAGAACTCCGACATTCTGGTCCGCTTCAACCGGCTGCTCGCCGACTATTACGAGCAGCAGCTCCAGCTGAAGCTCGGACTGCCCACCGTGCAGTACTGCGCCGACCGGCTCTGCTTGTCGCCCAACTACTTCGGCGACGTCGTCAAGAGAACGACGGGCGACACGGCCAGCAACCACATCCGCCGGTTCGTGATTCGGCTTGCCAAGAACGGACTTTCGGCCGGCGAGAGCGTCGCGCAGGTAGCCGACCGCCTCGGGTTCGAGTATCCGCAGCACTTCAGCCGCATGTTCCGGCGACAGGAGGGCATTACTCCGTCGGAGTACAGCCGCAAGCGGCGCTCCTGACAAACAGCTGTTCGGCATTCCGCCCCAGAATCCGGTCGGCATACCCGGCCAGCTCCCCGTCGGCGGCGAGTGTCTGTTTCAATCGTTCCAGATTGGCCTGCAACACGGCATCGGGCAGATAGGGATAGTCCGAACCGTAGAGGATATGGTCGGGCGTGGTGATGGTGAGCAGCGCATGCAGGACCTCTGCCGTGGGATTCCCCGCCAGGTCGAAATAGAGGCGCGACAGGTTTGCTTTCCAATCAATCGGCTGCATGCAGCCCTGTGACACCATCGCCGGGAGGATGGATTTCATTCTCGGCAATGCCAGCGGAAGGAACGAACCGCAATGGGGCACGACCACCTTCATATTCGGGTAACGGACCAGCACGTTCCGCGCCAGCATGTTCACCACGGTCCGGGTCGATTCGGCCGGATATTCGTACATGGCCAGCGGTGTGGTGGCGATAATCTCCTTGGGACAGGGCGTCGGGCGGTGCGGATGGACGATGACGACGGCATGTCGCTCGTTGAGCACCTCCATCAGCGGATCCAGCGCCTCGTCACCCACATACTGCCCGCGGCTGTTGGTCGCCAGTTTCACCCCGTCGGCCCCCAGCGTATCGAGCGCATAAACGGCTTCGCGGATGGCAGCCTCCACGTCGGGCAGCGGCAGCGCGGCACAAAACCGGAACCGGCCGGGGTATCGCTGTTTCAGTTCGGCCGAGGCCTCATTCACACGGCGGATGCAGCGGGCCGACTCATCCGTATCGCCATAGTAGGGCTGCGGGGCCGGCATCGTCAGCACGGCCGTTCGGATACCCGCACAATCCATGAAGTCGATGTGCCGTGCGGCATCCCACGCAGGCAGCGGGAAACTCTCTTCGAGCTCCGCGCCGTGCGCCTTCAGCACCTCGAGATACTCCGGAAGGATGATGTGGGTATGGAGATCGACCGTCTGCCCGTAAAGGGGCGCCGTCCCGAGAGGCATGCCCGCAAGCAGCAAAGTGAACAGTTGCTTTCTCATGTCGCGTGCTTTTTAATGCTCCTCCCGGCCTGCTCCGAGCTCCTCCAGCCAAGCCGGAATACGGGTCGCCATGCTGCCCAACGAGCCGGAGGTGAGTAGCAGCGACTCTTCGAACAAGGCTTCGGGAACCAGCGCGGCAGCATCCCGTTCGGAGGTTCCGATGCCGCTGCTCCCGCTGCTGGCAAAGAGAGCAATCCGCTTTCCGGCCAGCAACGCGGCATGATCATGCAGGAATGCCTGCATCGGCGAGGCCATGTGCCCGAACCAGATCGGATAGCCGACAAAGATGATGTCGTAATTGTCAAAACTTTCGACCGAGGTGGTGATTGCCGGGAAATCGCCTTGAGCAATGGCCTCCAGCTCCGTCTGTGCGCGGTCGAGCATTGCGTTGTAGTCCGTATCGTAGGGCACAGCCGGCTCCACCTCCGCCATCTCGCAATCCAATGTGGACTGAATGGTCCGGGCCATCCGCTCCGTATTGCCCGTGCGCGAGCAGTAGAGGACAAGGTAACGCCCGTCGGCTCCGTTCACGTTGCCGCCTTCCTCGTCGTTCCCGTCGTCCTCGGGTCGGGTCTGTTCCGGCTCGTTCGATGAAGGATGGGGTTCGCCGCAGGCCGTTGTCACGGCAAGTGTCGTCAGCAGCATCCAGGGGATCAAAAACAACTTTTTCATACGCTTCTCTTTTAAAGGTTTGACGCTTTTCCAAGGTCCGGATCGGGAATCGACTATCTGTACGACTCCCGGTAGATGCGCACAATCTCCTCGTCTCTCATCTGCACCCGGTCGCTGGTGAACATGATGCCCATCACCTCGCGCGTATTGCGCATCAAGGTCTCGAATTCGTCGGGCGTGATGCCGTAGTCGGACATCTTCAGGTCGGCCACGCCGCAGGCCTCCTGCAGCCGGGTGAGAGCCGTGAGGAAATCTTCGGGCCGGGTGGCTTCGGGCATTCCCATGGCCTGCGCCATGCGAACGAAGCGCTCGTCACAGGCGTGGCGTTCGATGAAGTATTTGTAGTAGGCCCGGCTAATCATAATCAGCCCTGCACCGTGAGGCAGTGCCGGATGATAGGCCGAAAGGGCATGCTCCAACGCGTGTTCGCTCGTAATCAGCGTGAGGCACATCACCACACCCGACAACGTGTTTCCGAAAGCCACGTGGGTGCGAGCCTCCATGTCCTTGCCATCTTTCACGGCACGGGGCAGGTACGTCGCCAGATTCTCGATGGCCGTCAGGGCGTACATGTCGCTCATCAGGTTCGCACCCCGGGCAATGTACCCTTCGGTGCTGTGGAACAGGGCGTCGAAACCCTGGTAGGCCGTGAAGGTCGGCGGCACGCTGGCCATCAGCTCCGGATCGACAATCGAGAGGACCGGAAAGAGTGAAGCATCGCCCACGAAGGCCTTCTCGAAGGTATCCTCCCTGGTGATGACGCCCGAGTTGTCCGTCTCCGAACCCGTTCCGGCCGTGGTCGTGATGGCGATGATGGGCAGCGGACGGACGGCAATCGGATTTCCCTTGCCCGAACCGATGGGCACATAGTCCCAAAGCTCCCCGTCGTTGGTCGCCATCACGGCAATGGCCTTGGTGCAGTCCATCACGCTGCCGCCGCCCAGCGCCACGAGGAAATCGCAGCCGTGCTCACGGGCCGCCTTCGCCCCGGCGTCGACGTTGCTGACGGTCGGATTCGGCATCACCCCGTCGAAGAGGACCGTCTCCACGCCGGCCTTGTGCAGCTGCTCCTCCGTACGCGAGAGGTAGCCGTTGGCACGGGTCGATTTTCCGCTGGAGATCACGATCAGGGCGCGGCGTCCCGGCATCGGCTGTTCACTCAGTTTGTCCAGCATCCCGGCTCCGAACATCACCCGGGTCGGAACATACATGTCGTACATAAGATTGGTTTCCATCTTTTAGAATTGTTTTATGTAAGTGTATTCTTTATTTACCCATCGTCTCCCGAACCCGGGCCAGCAGGTTCGGGATATCGAGATGCTGCGGACACTTGGCCAGGCATTCGCCACACGCGACACACGAGGAGGCCGGGTCGCCGCGCTGAACGGGCGACATCGACACGGTATAGTCGGCCAGCGCCCGCTGCAGGCTGTCGTGGAATGAGAAGCCCATGAAGCGGATCTTGCCCTGGGCCTTCAGCCGCTCCATCTTTTCGATGAGCCTATAAGGCAGCACATAATCCTTCCACGCGCGGTGCATGATCATGTGGATGTGGTAGAAATCAATCACGTCCGTGCCGATGGTGCGGCGCGACTGGTCGAAGAACTTTTCGAAATCGTCCGCCGACCGCATCTCCCACCACGGCATCTTGGAGGTGACATACACCCGGTCGCGCCAGCCTCCGGCCAAAGCACGACCCACCGTCTGTTCGCTCTCTCCGCCCAGGTAGACACGCCCCGTGTCGATGTAGTTCACACCGCCTTCGATGGTACGGCGTACCATGGGCGTGGTCTGGTCGAAATCCACGTGTCCGTTCTTCATCGGCAGCCGCAGCATGCCGAAACCCAGCGCCGAGACCTTCACGCCGGTCCGCCCCATCGGGCGGTACTGCATCTGCGGATTGTAATTGAGAATCTCTCTCGACAACCGCTCCCGTACGGCTTGTTTTTCAACCTCCTGCGCCAGGGCTTTCGGACCGATTATCGCACTGGCAGCTGCGGCAAAAAGTCCACTTTTAAGAAAATCGCGTCTATCCATGTCGTTTCCCGTTTATCTGTTCCGACCCCCGTTCAGACAGAATTGTGGCCGTTGTGTCTGCTGCAAAGGTAATCCGGCGGGGAGCCACCTGACGTAACGATTTCATGGAAGAATGTACAGCTTTTACGGATTATGAATTCCTATAAACTGAGCGGCGGGGATCTGCAATAGAACCCTCGCCGCCGCATCTTCGTTTTTTCAACTCAACAGCCGGTTTATGCCGTCAGCACCTTGCCGATGCGGCGCATCTCTCGACTGATGTTC
>ERZ779874.3814-NODE-3814-length-10830-cov-3.055777_pt1 | contig 10830 bp, 10 predicted proteins | sample MGYA00511031_ERZ779874 | MGnify/ENA primary metagenome ERZ779874 (study PRJEB29588, sample SAMEA2156850) | human gut metagenome | biome: human gut; feature: human-associated habitat; material: faeces | place: Denmark | collected 2008/2010 ...
CCCATATCGGCAGAACATTATCGAACTCAGCTTCAAATGCATATGCAGCCCTTGAATCCGTTATAAGACCGCCTGACAGCGCTTTCATTGCAATAAATCCCATATCTGCCTGTTTGCATTTTGTGACAAGTTCTATATCTTCATCCGACGCAAGATAACAGAACGGAAACTGCAATGTCTCATAAAGACCGGAATCAATTGCCTCATGAGCTACCTTGAGGCGGTGATTCGTTATGCCGATATGCTTTATCATGCCATTCTGCTTTGCTTCAAGCATAGCCTCATAAAGACCTGTACCATCTCCCGGCTTAGGGCAGAATGAAGGATTGTGAAACTGATATATGTCGATATAATCTGTCTGAAGATTATCAAGACTTGTCCTTATATCCTTCCGGAATTCATCTGCATTCTTTGCAGCTGTCTTTGTCGCAATAATAACTTTGTCGCGCATCCCCTTGAATGCAAGTCCAAGCTTATGCTCACTGTCTGTATAGAATCTTGCAGTATCAAAGAATGTAACACCGCCGTCATAAGCCTTCTGAAGAATTCTTACAGCTTCGTCATCTGATACACGCTGTATAGGAAGCGCACCAAAACCATTCTTATCCGTAACTATTCCCGTCTTGCCAAGCTTTACTGTTGCCATATGTTAATCTCCCATTACGCAGCACCGAGTGCCGCTCTGATTATAATTACAAAACCGCCAATATGTTCTGAAAAAGGCACCATGCAGGACTCATCTGCATGGTGCCTAATTGTATCACAGCTAATCTTATTAGTCAATTATTATCAGATGCGCATCAGATAAGTGACTCGTAAAGCTTAGTGATATCTGCAACACTTGTCTCCTTAGGGTTACCAGGACGGCATGCATCATCATATGCTGACTGTGCAAGGAAAGGTATATCTTCTCTCTTAACGATATCCTTAAGATTCTTAGGAATACCAACATCTTCAGCAAGCTTTCTTACAGCATCGACAGCTGCCTTACGATATTCTTCCTGAGTCATGTTCTCTGTTCCTTCAACGCCCATTGCCTTAGCAATGTCACGATACTTCTCACCTGTTGCTTCTGCATTATATTCCATTACAGTAGGAAGAATGATGGCATTGGCGATTCCATGAGGTGTATCATAGAGAGCACCAAGCGGATGTGCCATTGAATGAACGATACCAAGGCCTACATTAGAGAAGCCCATACCTGCCACATACTGACCGAGAGCCATTCCTTCACGTCCTTCAGGTGTATTGGCAACTGCACCTCTGAGTGATCTTGAGATAATCTCGATTGCCTTAAGATGGAACATATCTGAGAGTTCCCATGCTCCTGCTGTTATGTAGCCTTCAATTGCATGTGTAAGCGCATCCATTCCTGTTGCGGCTGTAAGTCCCTTAGGCATTGATGACATCATGTCAGGGTCGATAAATGCAACTACAGGAATATCATGTGGATCAACACATACCATCTTACGATTCTTCTGAGTATCTGTGATTACATAGTTGATTGTAACTTCTGCAGCTGTACCTGCTGTTGTCGGAACTGCAAATATAGGCACTGCCTTATTCTTAGTATCAACTGCACCCTCAAGACTTATTACATCTGCGTGCTCAGGGTTGGCAATTATGATTCCGACAGCCTTAGCTGTATCCATTGATGAACCACCGCCAATTGCAATAATGTAATCAGCTTCTGCCTTCTTATAAGCCTCTACACCTGACTGCACATTCTCAATTGTCGGATTAGGCTTGATGTTGGAATACAATTCATATGCAAGACCTGCTTTGTCAAGTTCGTCAAGAACCTTCTTCGTTACTCCGAACTTAACAAGGTCAGGGTCAGAACATACAAATGCCTTCTTTAATCCACGTCCCTTGGCCTCTGTTGGAATTGCGCTGATTGCGCCTGCTCCGTGATAAGATGTCTCATTAAGAATAAAACGATTCATGAATATATACCTCCTTGAAATAAGTCTTACCTTTAAACTGTTAAAATTATAACACATTTGTTTTTGAAATTAAACACTAAATTGACAAATTTTTCAAATTTTATCTTCAATTCATTATTATTTTATATTTTGTGTACATAAAGTAAAATATTTATACATAGTTTTAAATAATGCTACAGATTGGAAATTATGTCCGATGTCCGTTATTAAAAGATTACTCATAGTAATTATGGCAGCTCTTCTGTCATTTACAATACCGTTCCAATACCGTATATACGCTGCAGCAACCCGCACACCGGCTGCCCTGTCACAGTTATATGCACGTTACGCCGCACTCATTGATGCCGACAGCGGTCGCGTGTTGTTTGAAAAAAACGGGTATGAAGCAGCTCCCAATGCAAGCACAACCAAAATAATGACATGCCTGCTTGCATTAGAGCTCGGTAATCCGGATGATGTTGTTACCGTATCTTCGTATGCTGCCTCTATGCCCGATGTACAGCTTAATATCAAAAAAGGCGAACGCTACAGGCTGAATGACCTTCTCTACTCACTTATGCTGCAGTCACACAATGACAGTGCCGTGGCAATTGCAGAGCACATAGCTTCATCATATCTTGATGGCGGTTCATACCACTCTGATGCAGCAAGCCGTTCATCTGAAGAAAGCCGCAGACTTGTGCAGATATTTGCAGCCGCAATGAATGAACGCGCAGCTGCAATCGGATGTTCAAGTGCACATTTTGTCACACCCAACGGGCTTGATGCAGAGGATGAAAACGGCCCTCATTCTATATCTGCTGTTGATCTTGCAAGAATACTTGCAGTCTGTATACAGAATGAAGAGTTTATACATATAACAAGAACCGGAAATTATTCATTTAACAATCTGGACAATACCGCCACACGCAGCGTGCACAATACTAATGCTTTTCTTGATATGATGGATGGTGTAATATGCGGCAAGACCGGATTCACCGGCAATGCCGGCTACTGCTATACATGTGCATACGCAAGCGACGGAAGACGTTTTGTGAGCGTTGTACTTGCCTGCGGATGGCCCGGCAACAAAACCTATAAATGGAAAGATACACGCAAAATCCTCGAGTATGCAAAAGCTTCTTATTACTACAGGGATATTTTTGTTCCCATTGATGATTATCGCAATATATGCGTTTCTGACGGCACAACCGAATATGTGGAAACATATATACCCGACAGTCTTTCTATGCTGATTGCCGATACAGATGTGGTAAATGTTACATACAATCTCCCGGGTACCATTAAAGCTCCCGTAAATGACAAAGATATCGTCGGAAGTGCAGACATCTATATTAACGATTCATTAACTGCCAGTCTTCCGATATATGCACGCGGCAATTGCACAAAAATTGATTATATTTTCTGTGTAAGGAAAATACTGTTATACTTCACGCTTATGAACTATTGAAAAATCATTAGCTGTATAATATAATATGAAAAAGAATTTTGAAAGGACACTTGGACATGATAAAGATATACAAAGCATTTCCGGGAGGAAAGCACAAAGTACTTACAATGAGTTATGATGACGGCAAGTTTGCAGACCGTAAGCTTGTTGATATTTTTAATAAATATGGCATAAAAGGAACATTCAATCTAAATTCAGGCTTATATAATGACGGCAAGCGTATTGACCCGTCAGAATGGCGTGAATTATATAAAGGACATGAGGTTGCTGCACACACACTCACACATCCTACAATTGACAGATGCCCTTCTGTCGAGATTGTTCAGGAACTTCTTGAGGACCGCAAGTTTCTTGAGAGTGTAATGGGCTATCCTATCCGTGGCATAGCATATCCTAACGGTTCATACAGCAAGCGCATCGGAAGCATTGCCAGAAGCATCGGCTATGTATACGGCCGTGCTGTAGGTGATTCATACGCAATGGTTCATGCAACTGAGCTCGCCAATAATGATGCACAGGGTCCTGTTCCTGTAGGTGATGAGACAGGCTTTTCTCTTCCGTCTGACTTCATGGAATGGAAAGCAACGTGCCACCATAAGCATAACCTTATGAAGTTTGGCGAGAACTTTAAGGCATTGTATAAAAAACAGTATCTCTATATGATGTATGTATGGGGACATAGCTATGAATTTGAGAATGACAACAACTGGAATCTCATGGATGAGTTCTGTTCACTCATAGGCGGTCAGGATGATATATGGTATGCAACCAATATTGAGATTGTCGATTACATGGATGTGTTTGACAGACTACAGTTTGCCGCAGACTTAAGCTTTGTTTATAACCCGTCCGCTGCATCTGCATGGCTCATTATAAACGACACTCATGTGGTTGAAGTCAAAGGCGGTACTACTGTTGATCTTAAGCAGTATGACAACTGAGAATTGCAATGTCTATTGAAAATTTGTAATGTAAAAAGCTTACATATTCAGGCAATATATTGCCGGATATGTAAGCTTTATTTTTATCATCAGTATGCAGATTAATACATGCTTCCACCCGGAATCTTACGCATCATGAATGCCGAATCCTGTGCAAATGTAATTGCATCATCCCTTGTCACAAGTCCTCTCTGATACAGATCATATATTGCATCATCCATGGTAATCATGCCATCCTTACGGTTAGTCTGGATAATACTCATAATCTGTGGTGTCTTTGATTCACGTATAAGATTGCGGATGGCAGAATTGGCAAACATTACTTCAAATGCTGCAACTCTGGCTCTTCTGTCAGCAGTTGGCATAAGCTGCTGTGATATAACCGCTTCGAGAACCATGGCAAGCTGGACTCTTATCTGCTGCTGCTGATGAGGCGGGAATACGTCTATGATACGGTCAATTGTGGCTGCCGCTCCGATTGTATGCAGTGTTGAAAGAACCAGATGTCCTGTTTCGGCAGCTGTTATTGCTGTTGAAATAGTCTCAAGATCTCGCATCTCACCTACAAGGATTACATCAGGATCTTCACGGAGCGCAGCTCTTAGTGCCGCTGCATATGAAAGTGTATCAAGTCCGATCTCTCGCTGGTTAATCATGGATTTCCTGTGGTTGTGAAGGTACTCGATAGGATCCTCAAGTGTAATTATATGCGCGTCCCTTGAATCATTAATCTTATCAATTATTGATGCAAGTGTTGTAGACTTACCACTACCTGTAGGCCCTGTTACAAGAATAAGACCTCTCTTTTTCTTGTAAAGTTCAATAACATCCTCTGAAAGACCAAGCTGCTCCGGCTTTGGAATCTGCATTCCTACAATACGGAGAGCACACGCACACGCACCCTTCTGCTTATATGCATTAACACGGAATCGTCCTGTGCTTCCGAGTGCAAATGAAAAGTCAATCTCTCCTCTCTCTTCATATGCAGCTCTCTGCTTGTCATTCATAAGGCTATACACCATACGCTGTGTATCCTCGGGACTAAGCTCCGGATAGTCAAGCGGAATAAGTGAACCGTTAACTCGAACCATCGGAGGAATACCGACTGTTATATGAATATCAGATGCCCCCATATCTTTTCCTTTGTTGAGCACCTGCTCAACTGTCGCTAAATCTACAACCATTTTATCTTACTCTCCATTCCTATGCATAATCTAATTGCTCATTTATAGTCTTATTCCAGGCAGTTATTACTTCTCAACCTCATATGTTACCTTAACCATCTCTGACATTGATGTTGTTCCGTCAAGAACATACTTGGCAGCAGACGCCTTAAGGGTACTCATGCCTTCCTCAATTGCCTGCTCCTTAATCTCATCAGCAGACTTACCCCTGGCTATCATCGACTTTATCTTTGGTGTGATAGTCATTATCTCATAGATACCTATACGTCCCTTATAGCCCGTATTATCACACATCTTACATCCACATGGCTCATAAAGTACAATATCTTCTGAAGGGTCTACCGCAAGCTCCTCCTTCTCTTCAGCAGTTGCAAGTCTTGGCTTCTTACACTCACACAGACGTCTGACAAGACGCTGTGCGATAATACCAACAAGTGAGTCTGCGATAAGATATGGCTCAACACCCATATCTGCAAGTCTCGAAATAGAATTGGCAGTACTGTTTGTATGAAGTGTACTTACAACAAGGTGACCTGTGATAGATGCTCTTACGGCAATCTCTGCTGTTTCTGAATCTCGAATCTCACCAATCATGATGATATCAGGATCCTGTCGGAGAATTGAACGAAGTGCATTGGCAAATGTCATGTCTGCCTTATTATTAACCTGTACCTGGTTAATTCCATCTATATTAGCCTCGACAGGGTCTTCTACTGTTATAATATTAACTTCTTCACTATTAAGTGAACTTAAAGCCGTATAAAGTGTTGTAGACTTACCACTACCTGTAGGTCCTGTTACAAGGATAATTCCATGCGGGTTCTTAAGTATGTTATCAAACTTGACAAGATCAGTAGGTGTAAGTCCAAGATCACTCTTCTGCTTCTTGAAGCCTTCCTTGGATGCAAGTCTCATAACGACTTTCTCGCCATATACTGTAGGCAGGTTAGAAACTCGGATATCATACTCTCTGTTATCTACAATTATGGTGATACGACCATCCTGAGGCTTACGCTTTTCGGAAATATCCATTCCCGACATAATCTTAAGTCGTGCAGTAATGGCTCCGAGAAGAGACTTATCATATTCAATTACTTCCCTGAGCACACCGTCGACACGGTATCTGACACGTATAGACTCCTCAAACGGTTCGATATGTATATCGGATGCCCTCTGTCTTGCAGCCTGTTCGATAATGCTGTTAACAAGCTGTACAATAGGTGCATTCTCGACATCTTCCTTACGGAGCTTCTCTTCTTCGCTTTCCTCCTGAACAAGTCCCTGTTCCTTCTTATACATCTCGGCAATATTCTGTGCCTGCTTCTTACCGAATACACGGTCAAAATATGCTCTTATGTCAGAAGCATTAGCAAGATAAGGTGCAACCTGCTTGCCCGTAATAATGTTAATATCATCCATCGCAAGGATATTCATAGGGTCGGCCATTGCAACCTGGATAACACCGGCATTATTCTTGTCATATCTCATTGGAACAAGTGTATACTTACGCATAACTTCTTCCGGTATAAGATCCCTTACATTCTCTTCCGGTTCCTCAACCTGCAGATCAATGAATTCGATATTAAGCATCTCACAAAGGATATCATTAATCTTTTCCTGCGTCACATATCCAAGCTCAACGAGCATCTCACCGAGCATGCGTCCCTTTTCTTTTTGCTCTTTAAGTGCCATATTAAGCTGATTCTGGTTGATAAGTCCTCTGCTCATCAGAACGTCGCCCAGTCTGATCTTTTTCCTGTAATTCATGCTCCCTCTTTCTGCCGGCACTCCGGCCAATCTTTCATAATATTAAAATTATATTACATAATCACAAAATATTCAATCGTTAAGGGACTATTATTTGTGATATTGCATAAGAATCTTCCTTGCTTAATATAACTTTTCCGTATAAATCATTGTAATTAACACCACAGACATATCTTGCAGAGAGGTCGGTATCAGCGATCTCAAACTTCCCATCAGCAGATATTACAATATCTGAGAATTCAAATATAAAACAGATGTCAAGTGTCGATGCTCCATTGGAGATATTGGCTTTGAATACCAGATCCAGGTAATTGGCATGCGTAACATCATGATTATCCAGTCTGTACAAAAATAAGGCATCCACAAGTTCAGTGCTGTTGACCCATTCATTATTATACTGGAACAGATACGAGCTGTCTTTGGACGCTTTATAAAGCATACGGAATGTGAGATCTTCTGTCTCTGTCTTTATAGCATCTTTGCATTCACCGATAATATTATCAATTACATTCATATCCAATGCCTGTACAGAATCCGCATAACATGCAACCCTGTCTACATGGAACTGTTTCCGGCTTTCAGCTATTGATATTCCTTGTTCTGCAAGCTCTTCCGCAGATGCTTCACATGTCACGGTTATGACATCCCCGGCTTTTATCCCTGTAGCTTTATCCAGAGTAAAGGCAATATTCTTAAGCCTGTCATCCTGCCATTTGTTGAGGACATTAGCATATGCATCAGGGCTTATTCCCGCAACAACCACTTCAACATTGGCAAATATGTCAATTACGCTTCCATCCCCGAGTCCGCTTACCTCAGCAGCAAACTTTGCTCCGGCAACACGGCATCCTATCTTGTCTGCAAGAGATCTGTCGTAGAGAACGCTTATTGTCACTTTATCACCGTTAGAAAGCTTATCAGCTACATCAGCGCTGGCACTAATGCCATCAACAAACGTGTCAATATTGCGGATAATAACTGCGTTCTTCTCATTACCGGCAAGTCTTTCATAAAGCTTCTTGGTATCGACCGAGCAGCTGACAGTTCCGGCACCGTCAGCTCCGCCAAAGCTTACGTTAATATAATCAGACATATTAATCTGTCCGCGCCCCCTGTCCATAAAGACAAAAAGAAGCACAGCCGTTATGGCAATGAGTACTCCTATCGTAAGCAGCAGTACCTTTGCATTTATATTTTTATGTTCTTTTTTACCATCCATATTGATTAAAATTATAGCAAAAATGCAGCCGCCACGCAAGGTAACGGCTGCATCTGCTGATTACAATTGTTTTAAATATCTGTAACAGAAATATGTATTATTTATTAAAGACGTACGCTGCCCGGCTTGCCGTTAACAACATAATAAGCAACATTCTCTTCCGGCTTAACGTAAATATCCAGTGACTTGAATGTCTTCTTACCTGTATCAGCAGCAGCAGCTTCCTTAACCTTAGCAACTATATCATCAGCATTATATTCACGTCCGGCATACTGCAGGAACATGTTAATCTTCTTGTCTGCTGCCTTAGCTGTTGCATCTGCAGTCTTCTTAGCTACTGTTGCCTTAGCTGTCTTTACTGCCTTCTTAACTTCAGCCTTAGCTGCTGTCTTAGCTGTTCTGGCTTTCTTTGGAGCCTCCTTGGCTGCGGCCTTAACTACTTCGGCTTCCTTAACTGCTTCTGCCTTAGTCTCCTTAACTGCATTCACAACAGATGCCTTAACTGAGCTGACAGCCTCTTTAGCTGTCTCTGTCTTGGTTTCAGCCGGCTTAACTGCCTTAGTCTCTGTCTTAGCTGTCTTCGCTTCTGCCTTTGTATTAACTGCCTTAGTTGTCTTACTTTCCATTAATAACCACCATTCCTTTTTGAATTATTCATACTGTTTGTATACAAGTTCTAATCAATTGGTATTATATACCATAAAAACTTTAATAGCAAATTAAATTTCACTAAACTGCCACTAAACCGACGCTTTAAAGGCAAAGTCCTCTTTCATTTTTTCAAGAGCTCTTTTTTCTATTCTGCTTACATAGCTTCTGCTGATATTCATTTTCTGCGCGATTTCGCGCTGTGTAATCTCCTGTGTCCCGTATAAGCCATATCTCATAATTATAATCTCCCGCTCTCTGTCTGTAAGTTTTTTTTCAACTGCACTATACAGTTTCTTTACATCCTGTCTAAGCTCGTAATCCTCAACAACCGTATCTTCACTTGTTCCTATTATTTCTATAAGATTTATCTCATTGCCTTCTTTGTCCTTACCTACCGGCTCATATATTGAAATCTCCCGGCTTTTTCGCCGGTCGCTTCTTAGCAGCATAAGAAGTTCATTATCAATGCATTTGGCAGCATATGTTGCGAGTCTGATACTTTTGTTCATGTCAAATGTATTAACGGCCTTTATAAGTCCTATCGCGCCGATTTGCGTCAAATCTTCCGCATCATATCCGCGATTTAAAAATCGTCTTGCAATACTGTATACAAGGCCCATATTTTCTTCCACCATTCTGTTTTCTGCCTGCTTGTCCCCCTCTCGCACGCGTTCAATCAAAGCAGTATTATCTCGCATAACACATCACCTACTTTAACTTTTTTGTCATAGTAATGCGTGTGCCTTTTCCGACTTCACTTTGGACTTCAATACTGTCCATAAACGTTTCCATTATCGTAAAACCCATTCCGCTGCGTTCCATTTCGGGTTTACCTGTGAAAAGCGGTTCTCTCGCTCTTGAAATATCCGGTATACCCACTCCGTCATCCGATACGGAAAAAGTCACCGTATCGTCCTCTATACTTCCGGACATCGTTACAATTCCGTCTTTTTCATCATATCCGTGAATTATCGCATTTGTAACCGCCTCCGAAACAGCCGTTTTTATTTCTGCAATTTGATCTACTGTCGGGTCGAGTTCAAGCACAAATGCCGCCGCAACCGTCCTTGCAAATCTTTCGTTATCGCTTTTGTTCGGAAATTTTATTTCCATAATGTTACTGTACATCAATGCCCGCCTCCTTTACACCGTTTTCAAGGTTGTCGGCTACCGTTACGATACTCTTTATACCCGACATTTCAATCAGTCTGTTCACCGCATCAGACGCACCGTATATGATAACCTTTCCGCCGAGTGCCGTAACCGTCTTGTATCGTCCCATAATAACGCCGATACCAGACGAGTCCATAAAAGTCACATTTTCAAAATTAAACGCGACATTAACCGCCCCCGTTCTGCCAAGTTCCCTGTCCGCATTTTCTCTTACTGACGACGCTTTATGCTGGTCAAGTTCGCCGAAAATTTTTATAATCAGCAATCTGTACCTGCCCATTAACATTAACTCCATATTTTCTTCCTCCTGTATATAAATGTTATCTTTTTATATTTCTATTATTTGTAATAAATTTCCTTTGTTAAATTTTGATAACCTTTGTCGAAAACACTTTTTATTATTTTTGAACTGTGATATAATAAAACAGACATAAGAAATGAGGTTACATTTATGAAAAGTGAATGGAATAAACTTGACAATGCCGCCAAGATATTTCCG
>ERZ779874.3823-NODE-3823-length-10818-cov-2.229954_pt1 | contig 10818 bp, 7 predicted proteins | sample MGYA00511031_ERZ779874 | MGnify/ENA primary metagenome ERZ779874 (study PRJEB29588, sample SAMEA2156850) | human gut metagenome | biome: human gut; feature: human-associated habitat; material: faeces | place: Denmark | collected 2008/2010 ...
ATAAATCCAAATCAGGATGGTGTTTATCAGCAGAAACTTGATGAAGCTCTTATGAATCAGGCTGATGCATCAGCAGATGATAAGGTAGATATCTTCTTATCAGAAACAGATTATGTATACAAATATACAGATGCAGCAGCGGATGTGGCAATGCCTCTGACAGATCTTGGAATTGATCCTGACAAAGATCTTGCAGATCAGTATGACTTTACAAAAACAACTGCATCTGATGCAGATGGAGTACAGAGAGGTTCTACATGGCAGTGCTGCCCTGGACTTCTTGTATATCGTCGTGATATTGCCAAAGATGTGTTCGGAACCGACGATCCTGAAGAAGTAGGCAAGAAAATGAAAGACTGGGATACAGCAAAAGCTACAGCTGAAGAACTGAAAGCAAAAGGATACTACACATTTGCCTCTTATGCAGATACATTCCGTCTGTATGGAAACAGCATCGAAAGTTCATGGGTAGAACCAGGAAGCACAACGATCAAAGTTGACCAGAAGATCATGGACTGGGTAAGTGATTCAAAAGAATGGCTGGATGCAGGATACCTGAACAAAACTGTAAAAGGTCAGTGGAACGATGACTGGAACAAAGCTATGAGCTCTGACTCCAAAGTATTCGCATTCCTGTTCCCGGCATGGGGAATTGACTTTACCCTGAAACCAAACTGGGATGGCGAAGACGGTGCCTGGGCTGTTACAAACCCACCGCAGGAATACAACTGGGGCGGATCTTATATCCATGTAGCAACAGGAACAGACAACACGGAACATGCAAAAGATATTATCCTTGCTCTGACTGGAAACAAAGACAACCTGTTAAAGATTTCCAAAGACTATGCTGACTTTACAAATACAAAATCCGGTATGCAGGAGGCTGCTTCTGACGATGCATTCGCTTCTGATTTCCTCGGTGGACAGAATCCATTTGAATATTTTGCACCGGTTGCAGAAAACATCAAAATTGCCCCGCTTTCCCCTTATGATCAGGGCTGTGTAGAGCTGATCCAGAATGCTTTCAGCGATTATTTCCAGGGAAATGTTGAGTTTGACAAAGCAAAATCAAACTTTGAAACAGCAATCATGGAACGTTATCCGGAAATCACAGAAGTACAGTGGCCGGAATAAATGATCAGATCAGCAGGGTACAGAGTGCCCTGCTGTTTATTGGAAAGGAAAGGCATTTATGAAAAAAAAGAAAAAAAATATTGCACTTATCATTTTTTGCTATAACTTTACTAGGGACAAAAGTATCATTTTTTATGATAGCTCAAAAACGAGTGATGATAGATTTATTATAGAAGATTTTGTTTGTAAAAACAAATTAAGTTATAAATTTGCATTTCCTTGAGAAAAAGGGTGTGCAAAATATATGAATAATACAATGGGATTGCAGATTAATTTACACGCAAAATTAAAAGAGTATTTTGGCTTCGATCATTTCAAAGGAAATCAGGAAGCCATCATTAAGAACGTGCTGGCAGGAAATAACACTTTTGTATTGATGCCTACAGGAGGTGGTAAATCGTTGTGTTATCAATTACCGGCATTGCTTCTCGAGGGCACCGCGATTATTATTTCTCCGCTGATTGCTCTGATGAAAAATCAGGTGGATGCCATGCGTTCATTTTCAGCCGCTGAAGGAGTTGCGCATTTTCTCAACTCTTCGTTGACCAAAAATGAGATTTTAAATGTGAAAGAAGACATTTTGAGCGGTAAAACGAAAATGCTCTATGTTGCTCCCGAATCCTTGACCAAGGAAAGTAATGTTGAATTTCTAAAGAAGATCAAGATTTCTTTCTTTGCTGTGGATGAGGCACATTGTATCTCGGAATGGGGCCACGATTTCCGGACAGAATACCGGAAAATCCGTCCGATCGTCGAAGAAATCGGTAAAGCGCCGATCATTGCATTGACTGCGACAGCGACACCCAAAGTGCAGAACGACATCCAGAAGAACCTGGATATGATGGATGCCCAGGTTTTTAAATCTTCTTTCAACCGACCGAACCTATACTACGAAGTACGTCCTAAACAAGGAGATGTCACGAAAGACATTATTAAGTTTATTAAAAACCATGAAGGGAAATCCGGTATCATCTACTGTCTGAGCCGGAAGAAAGTGGAAGAACTGGCGGAAGTGCTTAGTATCAACGGTATCAAAGCAGCTCCTTATCATGCGGGAATGGATGCCAGTACCCGAAGTACCAACCAGGACCGCTTCCTGATGGAAGAGGTGGACGTTATTGTAGCGACCATCGCTTTCGGTATGGGGATCGACAAACCAGACGTACGCTTTGTCATCCATTACGACATTCCTAAAAGTCTCGAAGGGTATTATCAGGAGACAGGACGGGCAGGACGGGATGGTGGCGAAGGAATCTGTCTGACTTATTATAGTTTTAAAGACATCCAAAAGCTCGAAAAGTTTATGCAGGGGAAACCCATTGCCGAACAGGAAATCGGTAAACAATTGCTGATGGAAACAGTCGCTTATGCCGAGACTTCTTTATGCCGGCGTAAAGTACTGCTCCATTATTTCGGAGAAACCTATGAAGAAGACAACTGCGGCTGTTGTGACAACTGCCTCTATCCGAAGAAAGAGTTCGAAGGCGAAGATTATATGGTCGATGCCCTGCAACTGGTCAGCGATGTTAAAGAAAAATTCAAAATCGAACATTTGGTTAATATCCTCATCGGTGAAGCCGATTCTGCCATCAAATCGTATAAGCATGATAAACTGGAATTATTCGGTGCCGGTTCGGAAAAAAGCCGGCAATTCTGGACGATGGTATACCGGAGGGCTTTAGTCAGTTCATTTATCGAAAAAGATATAGAACAATACGGAGTAATCAAACTAACGGATGAAGGCCAAAAATTTTTGGATAACCCTAAAAGTTTTATGCTGATGGAAGATCACAATTTCGACGAGAACGAAGAAGAAGAAAAGATACAGGAGAAAGGTGGTGTATCTGCGTTGGACAGCACTTTATTCGCTATCCTGAAAGATTTACGGAAGAAAATAGCCAAGACCAATAACTTGCCTCCTTACGTCATTTTCCAGGACCCGTCACTGGAAGATATGTGTACCAATTATCCGATCACACTCGAAGAATTGGCCAACATCCAGGGCGTAGGTGCCGGGAAAGCACAGAAATACGGCAAAGAATTCGTCGAAGTCATCAAACAATACGTTGAAGACAACGAGATCGAACGGGCACAGGATATGGTCGTGAAAACAGTAGCCAATAAATCCAAATTCAAAGTATACATCATCCAGAATATCGACCGCCAGATCGATCTGGAAGATATCGCTTCGGCTTTGGGGCTCAACTTCGACGAACTGATCAAGGAGATGGAAGCGATCGTCTTTTCCGGAACGAAATTAAACATCGATTATTATATCAATAAGATCCTCGACGAAGAGCAACAGCAGGAAATCATGGATTATTTTATGGAGGCGAGTTCCGACAATATTTCCGAAGCTTTCGACGAATTCGAAGGGGATTATGCAGAAGAAGATCTTCGGCTGATGCGGCTGAAGTTACATTCCAAACACGGAAACTGACAATGGAAAAAGTTGCGGGAAATATTGGGGGTAAGTCGAAATGATCGATACCCCCTCTTTTTTCGTCAACTATAAGGGGTATGTCACTGTGTCACAACCACTCTCCAACTGCCGTCCTTTTCACCTCGCTCAACGTATTTCTTCTGATCATTATATATTTCAATGGCTTTGAATATCGATCTGTTCAAATATTATTCGGAAGCCTTAGAAAAAAACAATGAGATGATCCGGCTTCATAAAGCCAAAGATGAGCAGAAAATAGTAAGAAAAAGAAAAATTTTTTTAGAAGTAGAAGTCAGCGAAGATGAGTATCAGGCTTTTATGAAGCAAACGAAATAATCCGTCTTATTTACCTCATACTCATCTTCCTCTAGTTTTTCAATTCATTTTATCTACAGAACGGACAAATTCGATATCCTCCCGGAACAATTTCCGGTAAGTGATATGGGTGCGCCAGGCTTTCGCTCCGATGTAGTCCATCAGATGTATCATTGGAGGATTAAAATCGCCCACCCAATTCAATTCCAGATATTTATATTCCCTGTTCGCTTCGATAATGCGCTCAGTAAAGCGTTTGATCATGGCCGCTTCCACTCCTTTCCCCTGAAACTCGGGTACCACTCCGAACAACTGTCCCAAAGCCACATCGATTTTCCGGAAATGACGGTAATACATCAGTTTCAAACCACCCCACAAATTCATTTTTCCATTTAAATGTCTCACTACCTGATTGATTTCCGGGAACATCAGGAAAAAACCGATCGGTTGCTCTTTATAAAAAGCAAAATAAATCAAATCCTTATCGATAATCGGTTGTAAACTTTTATAAATCGCTTCTACCTGCTCCCGGGTAATCCCGTCTACTCCGTGTACTTCCAGATTCCAGGCTTTATTATAGACCTCCAATAAGGCTTCTATGGCTTTCTGCTTCCCGATATCCCCATAGGTCTGGACCGTATAATCGGGATTTTTCAATATCCGGTCGGCTTTCCAAACGACAATTTTAGAAAGGCTGTCCATAACAAGACGGGTGCGGAATGTAAACTGTTTGAAAAAATCCCGGAAACCGTAGTTTTCAAAAAAAGAAACATAATAAGGCTGGGTATAAGGCATCGCATAAACAGGCGACTGATCGAATCCATCGACCAACAACCCCCACCACTCAATCCGTTCCCCGAAATTTACCGGCCCTTCCATGGCCTCCATACCTTTTCCTTCGAGCCACTCCCTGCATTTATCGAACAAACAAAAAGCGGCCTGCCGGTCGTCGATACATTCAAAAAATCCCATTTGCCCGACACTATATTTGTCCAGATGACAGGTTTTCCGATTGATAAAAGCAGCTACTCTCCCTACACATTGCCCTGCCTCGTCCTTCAAAATCCAGCGGATACATTCGCCATTTTGGAAACAAGGATTTTTCGCAGGATCGAATACATTCCGGATATCATTATCCAAAGGACGTATCCACCAGGGATTTCCTTTATATAGTCTTACCGGTAATTCCAGAAAGTCCGTTTCATGTTGTCGGGTAGTTACTTCAATTAAAGTATACATAACAAAAAAATTAAATTTTTTGACTTAAGGCCATTGCTTGAGCCGGAAAGATAAAATCGGCCAATCGCTTGAGCCAAACGACAATAAAAGCCAATAATATTCGCGGGACGATCAGCCATACGACAGGTAACCCCAATACGGCAAACAACAAAGGATCTTCCAACTGCGAATGCGATATCGCCAGATGATAATTCAACAAATCCGCTTCGGTCCCGGTTAGTTTACCTTGCCGGGCATAATCCATCAATACAGCGGAACCGTAAGCCAACCCCAGCGTATTGCCCACCACCCATAAAAAAGCCACCTGTCGGGGTAAACCCAACAATTGCATACCCGGACCTAAAAGCGAAGAGATCCATTTCAATACCCCGAATTCTTCCAACAGACGTTGCAGGATCATCAATCCGGTAATCAGGGCCACGACTTTCAGGGACAACCACAGACTGGTTTGCAGCCAATTGAACAAAGTATCGCGGAATCCCAAGTCGACAGAAGGCTGCGCTATCATCCGCCCTGCAAACTCCGGCAAGATCAGATTTAAAACGGCAGCAGCGATAAAACTACAGGTAAAACGGAGTAAGACCATCTTCCAACCCGCAGAACCGGTTTTCTTCTGTACCAAAGTTTCCACCGGATAATTATGGGAAATCAGGCACATCATAGCCAACAAAATCCCTTCTCTCACCGTGAAATCCATATTCGACAGCAAAGCGATCACCGTATAGATATTGGTAAAAATACCGGTCACAAAGACCAAAGCCGCATCACCGGGCAAACCGATCCTGGTGAACAAAGGAGCTACCACAGCAGAAACAGCCGGCAACACCTGAAAGTAGGTAAGCAACATCACCACGAAAGAAACCGGAAGCATAATCTTCAAAAACCAGCAAGAGGTTTTCAATGCCACCGGCCAGACTTTCCTGATACAACCGATTATCCTTTCTTTCATCATATCCTATTTTCTCTTTTTTCCTCTTCCCCCTTCTCTCTCTCAGCCTATAGCTTTTAGCATTTAGCTTTTAGCATTTAGCTTTTAGCATTTAGCTTTTAGCATTTTACTTTTTACCTCAACTGCTCGGTCAGCAACCGGATCTCCAATGCCGGGCTAATCCGTTCGTACAGAATATTATAAACGGCATTCGTTATCGGCATATGCACATTATACTGGTCGTTGATTTCTTTAATTCCTTTCACGCCGAAATATCCTTCGGCAATCATCAGCATTTCCATTTGTGCCGATTTCACCGAATATCCTTTACCGATCATCGTCCCGAAAGTCCGGTTCCGGCTAAACTGTGAATAAGCGGTTACCAGCAAATCCCCCAGATAGGCCGAGCTCTTGATATCCCTTTCTATCGGATGAACGGCAGCCACAAAACGCTCCATCTCCTGAATGGCATTGGATACCAAAACGGCCTGAAAATTATCTCCATATCGCAATCCATGACATATTCCCGCTGCAATAGCGATAATATTCTTCATAACAGCCGCATACTCCGTACCATAGATATCGTCCGAAATCGTCGTCTTCACATAATGGCAGTTGAACAATTGTGACACCAACCGGGCCACCCGGGTATCGTCACAGGCAAAGGTCAGGTAAGACAGGCGTTCCAAAGCAATCTCTTCTGCATGACAAGGCCCTGAAATCACCACGATCTGCTCCAAAGGTACTTCATACTGCTGGTGGAAGAACTCACCGATAATCAGATTATCATCCGGGATCATTCCTTTAATCGCCGACACCACAATCTTGTCTTTCAACGGACGGGTGGCTTTTGCCACCACATTTTTAAGAAAAGCACTCGGTATAGCAAAAATGATGATATCCGAATGGGCAATCAGTTTGTCCAGATTATCCGTAAAAGAAATCCGCGACAGATCGAAATCGACCGAACAAAGATAGCGAGGGTTATGGTTCAACTCTTTAAAAGCGTTGATGGTCTCGATATTACGCATAAACCAATTGATATGCTCATTCGTTTCCAGCAGAATCTTAGCAATAGCCGTAGCCCAGCTTCCGCCGCCGACGATCGCAATCCGTGGATTTTCAGGAATTTCCATGCCGATAAAATTTAGTTTAAGCCAACCATTTTTTCACTTCTTCGGGAGTCAACCTTGACAATCCCAACTTTTCTTTTTTGTTGATTCCGCAAAGCTCCTGATGCAATTTATTCGTATTCCCGACTGCTTTCAAAGCTTCCACCGTCTGATATCCGGCTTTCTTCACCACTGCGATCCATTCTTTCGGAATCCCCAGCGCCTCGTATTTCTCATCGCCGTCTACGGTAACTTTCTTTTCGGGCTTCATCTGGGGAAAGAACAACACATCCTGAATCGACGCGCTATTGGTCAGGAACATACAAAGCCGGTCGATACCGATACCCATACCGGAAGTCGGCGGCATGCCGTATTCCAGTGCGCGTACAAAATCATAGTCGATATACATGGCTTCGTCATCTCCTCTTTCCTGCAATTTCAGCTGATCCTGAAAACGTTCCAGCTGATCGATCGGGTCGTTCAGCTCGGAATAGGCATTAGCCACTTCCTTACCGTTTACAAACAGCTCGAAACGTTCGGTCAGTTCCGGATTTTCGCGATGTTTCTTCGTCAACGGCGACATCTCTTTGGGATAATCGTAAATAAAAGTGGGCTGGATATAATGTCCTTCACACTTTTCACCGAAGATCTCATCGATCAGTTTACCCTTACCCATGGTCTTATCCACGGGGATCTCCATTTTTACACAAGCCTCGTACAACTCTTCTTCCGACATTTTCTCGATGTCGTACCCGGTATATTCTTTAATGGCATCGGCCATACGTACCCGCCGGAAAGGACGTTTAAAGTCGATTTCATTTTCGCCTATCACCGCTTTCGTAGTCCCGTTGATCGCCAGCGCAGCCGTTTCGATCATCTCTTCCGTGAAGTTCATCATCCACAGATAATCTTTATAAGCCACATAAATTTCCATACAGGTAAATTCCGGATTATGTGTCCGGTCCATTCCCTCATTCCGGAAATTCCGGGAAAATTCGTACACCCCTTCAAAACCGCCGACAATCAGCCGTTTCAGGTATAATTCGTTGGCAATACGCAAATACAAAGGGATATCCAATGCATTATGATGAGTGATAAACGGACGTGCAGACGCTCCTCCGGGAATGGCTTGCAACACAGGGGTTTCCACCTCCAGATACCCTTTGGAATTGAAGAAATTCCGGATAGCGTTGATCATCCTGGTACGTTTCACAAAGACTTCCTTGACCTGAGGATTCACGATCAGGTCGAGATAACGCTGGCGGGAACGCTGTTCGGGATCGGGAAAAGCATCGAACACCTTGCCTTCCTTCTCTTTCACAATCGGCAGCGGCCGCAACGATTTCGACAACATGGTCAATTCTTTGGCATGTACGGAAATCTCACCTGTCTGTGTGCGGAACACAAATCCCTTCACTCCGACAATGTCACCGATATCCATCAATTTCTTGAAAACCGTATTGTAAGCGGTCGATGCTTCATCTGTAGAAATATCGTCCCGGCTGACATACACCTGGATCCGGCCGGTAGCATCCTGTAATTCGAAAAATGAAGCTTTACCCATAATTCTCCGGCTCATCATCCGTCCGGCAATCACCACATTCCGGGGCTCTGCTGTTTCGTCGAACCGCTCTTTTATTTCTGCCGCATGGGCATTCACTTGAAACTCCGGTGCCGGATAGGCTTCTATCCCCAGTTTAGCCAATTCATTCAATGAATTTCTTCGGATAATCTCTTGTTCACTTAATTCCGTAAAGCTCATCTTTTATATTTTTAATTGTTTTACTTCCAACAAACTATCATTCCAGAATTTTAATTAATTTTGCAAAGTTACTATTTTCCCGAAGTAAAAACAAATCAAAATAAAACAGCCATTGTCGGGTTTTCAACAATGGCTGTTTTTACAATCCTGATCGACTTATTTTTTCAATATTTTATCGAGTAATTCCACCGCTTCCGGCTGAGAAGGACGCGGAGCATAAGCATCTATGATCTTGAAATTTTCGTCTATCAATAAAAAACGGGGAATATATTTGATCTGCCACCCTTCATTCAGATTTTTTGTATCTGTACAATTGTATTCCGGTATCCCGGCTTCTTTGCCTTCGATAAATGAAAGCCAGGACTTTTTCTCTGTATCGGTAGAAACAGCCAGGAAAACGATATTATCGTTCCGGTATTTTTTCGCCAGCTCATGGAATTTCGGGGATTCCTGAATACAAGGTCCGCACCAGGTTGCCCATAAATCCACATAAATCACCTTGCCTTTATAATCACTCAGACGAGCCGTTTTCCCATCCGGAGCAAGCAATTCCAGATCCACAGCCGGACTTCCTTTCAGTAATGCCCCGGCAGAATGAAGTTTTACTTCCAATACTTCCCGGATATCCGTATTTTTCAACTTTCCGGCATATTCCCGTACTTCCCCGACAAGTTCCGTATTTATTTCACTATCCAGCTTATAAGCGTACTGTGCAGCGGTAAAAAGTTCTTGAGTACGTTCGGGAAATTGCAATTTTTCTTTTAGACCGGGAGTTTCCATGGCAGTGCCGATCACATCTCTGACAACAGCCACATCCAGATATTCCTCTCTATTTACCCGGGGAACGACTTTCAGCAAGTCGGGAATAATCTGCTGCATAAATTTCTCACGCTCTTCCCGGCTTCTCACCGGCTGTAAAGCACAGTAAGAGGGATAAGCAGTATAACTATTTGCCATGTCGGCGACAATACGGGCTTTCTCCAACTCTTTGAACGCAGGAGTAGCCTCTTTTACCCGCTCCAGTTCAGCCATCCTCAATTGAGCCAAAGAATCGACGGCAACTTTGATTTCCTCAAAGCTTCCTTTCCGGTTTCTTAATTCTCCCAAAAAAGAACCTCCCTTAGGAAACAGACGTCCCTTCATATAGGTATTCATCTCCGCTCCCTTTCCCTTAAAGACAGCCTCCCGGTTGTCAGTCGTGATATATACCTCCATATCGTCTCCCGGACTCAGATAAAGGGTGTTGCGGCTGATCCGGTAAAAAGCCGGTTTGGAAAGCGGTAAAATCGTATCGAAATGGCCTTCCCGATCCGTACGGATCATAAAGCTCCCCTCATCCCCTATCACACTGGTAGCCCCATCGTAAGACAGTTTCACCAGATCGGTTCCCATACCGACCAATTTCCCCTTCAGACGGACAGAATTTTGTGCCTGAACCGACACGACCGCCATGACAAATAAAATCGGAAATAAAAATTTCATATCGACCATATTAAATATTCGTATTTATCTTTCATAATCCGGAAGATCAGGCCGGAACCCCTTGACTACCGGCGGTATCGGAATAATATAGCGGTTGTCGTTGGGCGGTAAAGTCCAGGTTTGTCCATCCGCCGAATGGGTGATCGTTTTTTGGAAACGACTTTCTTTGTTCAAACGTTTCAGATCTACAAAGCGGTAGATTCCGAGGAAAGCGAATTCCCGGCGGCGTTCTTCCAGTACTTTCACCAGAGCCTCGTCCGCATTGGCAAAAGTCACATGTACATTGTTTTCTATGCGATGATCCCGTAACAGATTATACAGACGCGCAGCTTCCGCCAGGTTTTCCGTACCTCCTTCGCGTGCATAACACTCGGCAGCCGTCAGAATCACCTCCATATTGTTC
>ERZ779874.3825-NODE-3825-length-10810-cov-12.432822_pt1 | contig 10810 bp, 8 predicted proteins | sample MGYA00511031_ERZ779874 | MGnify/ENA primary metagenome ERZ779874 (study PRJEB29588, sample SAMEA2156850) | human gut metagenome | biome: human gut; feature: human-associated habitat; material: faeces | place: Denmark | collected 2008/2010 ...
GTCAAGCCTCAACCACTCCCCGTCCGACCGGCACCACGCCCGAGGGTCCCCGACCGGCCGGCTCGTTCCCAACCGGCGCGGCCCCGGAGACGGCTTCTGAGGCAGACGAAGCGGAAGCAGACAGCCCGACGGGCTCCTCACCCACGAGGTTGCCGATTGCCGCTGCCGAGGGGACCATTCCGACCGGGGAGCTGCGGCGCAGGGTGCTCGAGCTCCTCTCGTCCTCGCCCTGCTCACCGCAGGAGCTGCTCGACGCGCTGCACAGCGAACTGCCTGGAGCACTGTTCGTGGACGAGGGCCCCGTCATCGAACTGCTGCGCCGCCTCCAGGCACAGGGAGTGCTCCGCACCGAAGCCGACGGACGCCTCCACACCGTCCTCGCGCAGCCGTAATTCCATGCCTTCGGCAGCGGGTTCCCAGAACACAAAAACGGGCGGCACCCTGAGGCACCGCCCGGAATCGTCCGGAATCGGAAGCTACTTCTCCCAGCTCTCATCCCAATTGAACTGGACGTTCTGCACCAAATAACGGCCAATCACCTCTTTGTACTCCTCTTTCCACGGCAAAAGCACCGTGCCCCGCTCTTTCAATTCGGGAATCGACCGATGAATCGTCTCGTAGTCCGGTAAATCCTCGCTGTTTTCCACCTCCCACGGAAAGATAAACATGCTGAACAACGAACACTTATTGAGCAGTACGGCCCGCTCTTCTTTCAATTTGGCAACCGAATCACACGGGATAATATAAAGCCGAACATCAGACAGGACATATCCATTGATGCACGTAAAATCCACCGACCGGATGGGTAATTCGAACCGGTCAAAAAGCTGCTGCAAAGGGGCGTTGCAATTTGTTCCCATAGCATGAGCACTCCAGTTGTAATCCAGATAGGCAACCGTATCCCCGCCAAAGGCCGACAGCTGCTTGTAATCCGCATATCCCGGTCGGCGCGCAATGGCTGCCAGGCAGACAAACATCGCAGACAATAATAAAATACTTCGTTTCATAATTCTGCAGATTCATCATTTTCATTCCAATTGTACTGGACGTTCTGCACCAGATACCGGCCAATCACCTCCTTGTACTCCTCTTTCCACGGCAAAAGCACCGAGCCCCGCTCTTTCAATTCGGGAATTGACCGATGAATCGTCTCATAGTCCGGCAAATCCTCGCTGTTTTCCACCTCCCACGGATAGACAAACATGCTGAACAACGAACACTTATCGAGAAGGCCTGCCCGCTCTTTTTCCATTTTGGCTACCGAATCACACGGGATAATATAAAACCGGACAGAAGCCAGAACATATCCATTGACGCACGTAAACTCCACCGACCGGATGGGCAATTCGAACCGGTCAAAAAATTCCTGCAACGGTTCGTCAAAATTGACCGCCATAGTCCGATAGCCCCAGTTATGGTCCAGATAGGCAACCGTATCCCCGCCAAAGGCCGACAGCGGCTTGTAGTCCGCATAACCGGGCTTGCGTGCAATGGCCGTCATGCACACCAATACCGCCAACAAAAACAAAATACTCTTTTTCATAATTCTATTTACATTTAATCATTCCAAGTTCTTCCGGCATGCCCGACAACTCATTGGTTCTCTGCACCTCCACTTCATGCTGGTGGAAGGTCGAATCATCCTTCCCTTTCGATAAAATAGCAATTCCGGTGTTCATGGCCTTCAGCGCATACGCCAGCGCGTACAAATGCGAAGTATGCGAATCGTATTCATGATACAGAATATTCGAACCCAAGTTATAGAAACCTCGGAATTGCCCCTTACCTGCTGAAGAATTTATAAAATCTGCAAATTGGGTCGCCAAAGCTTCATTATATACGTAAATCACATAAATTGAGCCGTTGGTCGTACAAACATAGATGGACCGGAAATTTTCATATTGCGAATGAAGATAGGCCAAAGCATACACATCCCCCACCGAGCATGCACTTCCAGACGGATGGTTGTGTATCATTGAAAGATTAACAGCATCTTCAACGTTTTTAAAAAGAACACTCCCGGGGTTGTTATCCGTATAGGGGCCCTTCAACCTCACATCTCCATTCTCATCCCAATAACCGGTCACACCAAATTCAATTCCCGGTTTGGTGCTCACACTGTCCTGAAACTGCGAAAACTGCGACTCGTCGGACATATCCTCGTAGAGCTGGTTGGTCTTCACGGAGTTGTTCCCCGCCTCGGGAGACACCTCCTCGCAATCGCGTTCCTGAACATCGGAAGAGCCATCACCATCCTCTTCGGGAAAATCATCATCGGAGAATTCATCCTCCCACGGAATCGGGTCAAGCGTGGATATGGGTAGTATCGTTCGGATTCCATCCTCATCCGAAGAGTCGCCTTCACTGTCTCCATCACCGTCACCCTCTTCATTGCCAGAGCCATCACCGTCGGAACCTCCGGTTCCTCCACCGATACCCGAACCGCCAGGGCCTCCAGGATTGCCGATACCCGGAACGCCAGGACCAGCACCGGAACCGGGACTGCCGCCCGATGAACCGTCACCTCCGCCGGAATCGCCTCCACCGGAGCTTCCTCCACCACTGCTGCTTCCACCGCCGCCGCCAAAGAGTTCGGACCAGTCCCAAACCATCGTAATGGCATCACTCTTTCCATCTCCATCGATATCCACATAACGATAAAGCCCGCCATCAGACCCAACGAATATGGAACCCGGTGCCCCGTAATTCCACTCATCGCCACCCCGGGTTAAGCCTGCAGCCGACCGTTCAATCCACATGTTGTGGAATAACGAGGCGTAGCGACGTGCCCGTTCATAGAGTGTCAGGCTACGGTCATAGAGGAAAACACCGGCCGTATAGCGACCCGCATCGTAACGGCTCACAGCAACCGGACGACCGTCCAGCGTAGCGTAATACTCCAAACCGCTGTAATCGATGCGGTCCTCGCAATTCAGCGTCATCGCTCCGATATCACCGTCGTATATTGCGGCATATTCCGCATCGGGAATACAAACCCGCAAATAGGACGCTTCACGACCGGTTACTGCGGAGCGGACGACAATCAGTTTGACCGAGGCTGGAACCGAATAGAACTCTCCGTCGCGGTTTTTACGAAACACTCGGTATGAGTATTCGGCCTGCAGAGGGACATCCACACTCGACAACCGGTCCGATGACGAAGGGGCAGCTTCCGACCAATCTGGGACAGATGTTCCCGGAATGAACGGGAACGGATTGTCGCTCCCTGAGCGAGTCAAAGCCATAGCCCCATTTCGCTCAAAATACGCCCGAGCCTCTTCTACCGTAATCGGAGAAACCTCCGAAGGTACTTCCGTAATTTGCCCCGGGTCATGCACACATGCAGCCAACATGGCAAGCAGAAATACGCTTGTAAGATAGCGAATTTTATTCATACAAAAAAGTTTTAGGTGGTTGGATTTTGTTTGCATAACAAATATGCAATAATTAATTGTATTTAACAACGAACAAATTGATATAAACCTTTTTACGCTATTTAACGGACGAAATGAAAAGAGATTGACGCCCTGCGCCAAGGCCGGCAGCGGGGCCCGCACGGAGGGCAATGCCGATTTTGGGGGCGCCGATGCCGATATTCCGATTTATTTCCCTAACTTTGTATGAATTTACAACTCGATGAAGAACACGAATACATTTCAACCCAAAATCGGCAACGAAGAGACGGCGGCGCTGCCCGCCATCGAATACCCGGGCGAAATCCGCGTCATCGAGCAGGAGGAGGAGATTTCCGAAGCCTGCGCCTATCTGGCGGCCCATCCCGTCATCGGATTCGACACCGAAACGCGTCCCTCGTTCCGTCAGGGCGTGACCTTCCGCGTCTCGCTGCTCCAGCTCTCCACCCCCGAACGCTGCTACCTCTTCCGCCTCAACCGGATTCCGCTCGCCGCCCCGCTGCTCCACCTGCTGGGGAGCGCAAAGGTGCAGAAGGTGGGAGCCGACGTGGCGGGCGACCTCCGTTCGCTGCGCCAGCTGCGCCACTTCCGCGACGGCGGCTTTGTCGACCTGCAGGCCATCGCCCCCGACTGGGGAATCGAGGAGAAGAGCCTCCGCAAACTCTCGGCCATCGTGCTGGGCAAACGGGTCTCGAAGGCGCAGCGGCTGAGCAACTGGGAGGCCGCCCAGCTGACCGACAAGCAGCTGCTCTACGCGGCAACCGATGCCTGGGTCTGCACCGAAATCTACGACAAACTGCAACAAACGCCCCAAATCCGCAAAAAATAACCCCCGCATGACACCTCAAGTATACCTGCGCCGCGGCAAGGAGGAGTCGCTCCTCCGCCACCATCCCTGGATTTTCTCGGGCGCCATCGACTACATCAAGGCCGAAGACGAGGCCGAGATTACGGAAGGCGCCCTGGTCGAAGTCTACACCCACGGCGGCGAATTCATCGCCCTGGGCCACTACCAAATCGGCTCCATCGCCGTGCGCGTGCTCTCGTTCGAGCGCTGCGCGATTGACGCCGCGTGGTGGCGCGGACGCATCGCCTCGGCTCTCGACGTGCGCCGCACACTGGGGCTCACCGACGCCCCCGACACGACCTGCTACCGACTGGTGCACGGCGAGGGAGACTCGCTGCCGGGGCTCGTGGTGGACATCTACGGCACGACGGCCGTCGTCCAGTGCCACTCGGTGGGGATGTACCGTGCGCGGCTCGACGTGGCCGCCGCCCTGCGCGAGGGCTACGGCTCGCGGCTCACGGCCATCTACGACAAGAGCTCGCAGACGGTCCCCTACAACGCCCGTCTGGGCGCCGTGGACGGCTACCTGTGGGGCAGCTCCGACCACGAGACGCAGGTGGTGCTCGAGCATGGCGAGAAATTCCTGGTCAACTGGGAGCATGGGCAGAAGACGGGCTTCTTCCTCGACCAGCGCGAAAACCGCGAGCTGGTGAAGCGTTACGCCCGGGGACGCACCGTGCTCAACACCTTCTGCTACACGGGCGGCTTCTCGGTCTACGCCCTCTCGGGCGGCGCGAAGGAGGTGGTGTCGGTCGACTCGTCGGAACGCGCCGTGGCGCTGGCCGAGGAGAACGTGCGGCTCAACTTCGGGGCCGAGGCCAAACACACGGCCCTGGCGGCCGACGCCGTGGAGTACCTGCGCGACATCGGCGACCGCTACGACCTGATAATACTCGACCCGCCCGCCTTCGCCAAGCACCACAAGGTGCTGGGCAACGCCATGCAGGGCTACAAGCGGCTCAACGCCCGGGCGCTGTCGCAAATCAAGAGCGGCGGCATCCTCTTCACCTTCTCCTGCTCGCAGGCCGTCTCGAAGGAGCTCTTCCGCACGACGGTCTTCTCGGCGGCGGCCATCGCGGGGCGCAAGGTGCGGATTCTGCACCAGCTGACCCAGCCGGCCGACCACCCCATCAACATCTACCACCCCGAAGGCGAGTACCTCAAGGGGCTGGTGCTCTACGTCGAGTAGCAGCGGCCACGCCCCGACCGCCGAAAGGCATGAATGCGATGAACGGAACGACCGACAACAGCAAATCGAAGCTCCTGCGGCGGGGCTTTGCGGCATTTGCCGCAGCATCGGCACTGCTGCTTGCGGATGGCTGTGCCGACATCCGGCAGGCCATCGACGATGCGCTGGGGGGCTGGACCAAGGAATACACACGAACCTACTCGCGCGAAATCGGCGCGATGATGGGTCCCCGTTACGATTCGCTCGCACTGGAGGGCCGCGGCATCCGCATCGGCGTGCTCGATGCCGGGTTCGGGTCGCTGCGCAGCGACCCGCGCACCCAAGGGCTCCGCATCATCGACTACCGCGACTTCACGACCGGAGACACGACCGGATTCTTTCGCGACCCGATGGAGCACGGCCGGCAGGTCTGCATGAACATCGGCGGCCGCATGGGGAGCGACACGCTGCTCGGGCTGGCCCCCGCGAGCGAGTTCTGTCTGGCGAAAATCGACCTTCCCGACCGGGAGCCGCGCAGCGAGGAGGTGCGCATGATGCAGGGTATCGAGTGGCTGCTCGACAAGGGGGTGGACCTCATCACCTGCTCCATCAGCTACACCACCTTCGACGACTTCGACGGCTACACGCCCGGGCAGCTCGACGGCCGCAGTTCGCGGATTTCGCGCTTCCTCGACAGCATTCTGCGCGCTCATCCCCAGTTGCTCTTCATCCAGTGCGCCGGCAACGAGGGCAACAAGCCGTGGCGCCACATCGGCTTCCCGGGCGACGTGCGCGAGGCCGTCACGGTCGGCGCCGTCGACTGGGACGGTCAAACGCGCAGGGAGTACAGCAGCACGGGATGGCCCGAAGCTGGGTATATCAAGCCCGACGTGGTCGTCAGCGACTCGCCCCGCGGAACCTCCTTCTCGACGCCCGTCATTGCAGGGCTCTGCGCCGCGATGCTCCAGTACAACCGCGTGGAGCGCTCTACGCTGATTGCCGCGCTCCACGCCTCAGGCAGCCGGGCCGCGACGCCCGACTGCGAGGTGGGATACGGCATACCGCAGCTCGACCGTCTGGTCGAACTGCTCGCTCCGACCGGCGCATCGGACTCCGCCGGCAGCAAAACCGACACGACGAACCAAACGATAAACAACCTGAAATGAGACGAATGCTGATGTTTGCGGCGATGCTGCTCTCCGCCGCACCGCTGACGGCCCAGAGCCGGCTTGAAACCTTCACGCTCCGCAGCGAGCTGCTCGGCGCCGAAAAGAGCTGCACAATCTACCTTCCCGACGGCTTCGACGCCGACCCGACGCGCCGCTATCCGGTGCTCTACCTGCTGCACGGCGCGAGCGACACCCACACCGCATGGAGCGAACCCACCAAGGGACAGATGCAGCAGATTCTTGACGAAGCCATCGCCGAGGGACGCTCTGTGAAGATGGTGGTCGTCATGCCCGACGCCTCGGGCGAGGACGAGAACCACACGGGACGCCACATGGGTTACTACAACGTTCCGGATTGGCCCTACGAGCGCTTCTTCTTCGAGGAGCTGATGCCCGCCGTCGAGCGCCGCTACCGCATCCGGAGCGAGAAGCAGAGCCGCGCCATTGCCGGCCTGTCGATGGGCGGAGGCGGCACGGCGACCTATGCCCAGCACCACCCCGAGCTCTTCAGCTCGGCCTGCCCGCTCAGCGCGGCGATGGAGCCGCGGCCGATTCCGGGCGACCCGAACGACTACGAACGTTCGCGCATCGAGAACAGTCCGCTGCGCTTCCTGCAGCAGATGACCGACGAGCAGGCTGCTGCGCTGCGCACCGTACGCTGGCGGGTCGACTGCGGCGACGACGACTTCCTCTGGCAAGGCAACATCCGCTTCTACGAGCAGATGCGCCTGCACAACATTCCGCTCGAATACCGCATGCGCGACGGCGGCCACACGTGGCGCTACTGGCGCACGGCGCTGCCCGAGGTGCTGACCTTTGTCAGCATCGGATTCGGGCAGGAGTAACGGCAGCCGGGCCGACCCGAAGCGCTTCGGGATGGAGTATAACGGCAACCGGGCGGGCCCGAAAGGCATCGGGTGCGCAGCATCGAAACGCAAGACGGCGACGTCCCCCTTTACGGGGTAACGTCGCCGTCTGTCGTTAGGAGCGGAGCCCAAACAGAGCCCGCCGATACGGGAGCTACCGCACCCGCTCGTAGATGTAGAGCTCGTGCACCTCTCGGTCGTAGCCGGGATAGAAGCCGCGGACCATCCCCAGCACGATGCGCGAACCGCGGTTCGAGAGCACCACCAGCTCGCCCGTCGCCGGGTCGACCGTGAGCCCCTCGATTTCGCCCGCTCGGCGGAAGTCGTTCATCTCGCGGAAGGGAAGCACCGTCGTGCAGCTTCCGGCGCCGCGCAGGTCGGCCACATAGAGGTTGTCTGCCTCGTCCAGGTCGGCATCACCGTCGTCGGCCGAGAGGAGCATCCGTCCGCCGAGCATGAAGATGCCCTGCTGCCACTGCGGCACGGGGCGCAGATGCACCCGGCGCAGATAGGCGCCCGTCCGCAGGTCGTACTCGTAGAGGTAGCGGCCATCGACCCAGTCGGCCATCCAGACGCGGGCGCTGTCGCGGTCGACGGCAAGGCCGCACACCTCGACCTGTCCCGATGCGGGTTCCCAGGCCATCGAGCGCTTCCAGCGAAGCGTCTGGGCGTCGTAGACCGCTATCTGGATGTGCTCGCCCACCCCGTCGTTGAAGGTCTCGATGCCGGCGTAGATTTCACCCTGCCAGACGTCGATATCGCCGATGTGGTTGGCCGGGAGGGGCAGCCCCTCGAAGGGCTTCTCGTTGGAGGCCACCAGTTCGCCCTGCTTCGTGTATTTGTAGAGCGCCGTGCTGCCCGAGACGTAGTAGTAGTTCGAGTCGGCGGCAACGCCCTGCCGCCCCTCGACCGGAATTACCCTTCGGAGCCGATAGCAGTCGCCCTCGCGTGGCACAGGCCGAACGGGCGGCACAGGCTGTACGGGAGGAACCGGCGGCACAGGCTGCACGGGAGGAACCGGCGGCACAGGCGGGACCGGCGGAACGGGAGGAACGGGAGGAACGGGTTGACCTGCAAGCGCGGGCTGTGCAGCGGGTGCAGGCGGAACCGGCTTTCCCGCCTCGGATTGGGGCGGAAGCGGACGGTCTACGGCAGGCTCAACAGCTTCCGGCTGAGGCGGAAGCGGACGCTCCGCCACGGGCTGTGCCGCCACCGCGCCCGAAAGCAGCAGGGCGACAATGAGTATCTCTCTTTTCATGTTCATGGTTTTGGTTTTGTTTCGTGGTTGTTGACCGGGCAGGTTGCCTTTCCGCCCTCTGAATCCGACGGGCGCAGCATTTGCGCACCGAACGGCCCCGGGACCGCAACGGCAGACATTCCGCAACGACGGGCACCTCGCAACTGCAAGTTTTCTGCAACGGTGAGCCCCGCAACATCGGGCCTCTTGCCGGGACGGGCCCTCCTCGACGTCGGGCACCCGTCCGGCCACGGCGCTTTCGCCCTCATCGAAGGACGGGACGACCGCGCCAAAGACGGGACAAAGGCGCCGAAAACGGAACGACCGGGCGGAAGGCGCTCTGAAGTCCTCCCCACCCGGTCGTTCTGCTCCGTCGGAGCCCGGCACACCAGGCTCCGCATCCGTTACTTGCGCTTGGCGCGCTGCTGGGCCTCCTGCTGACGCAGAAGCTCCTCGTAGCGCTGCTGGAAGCGCGACTTCTTACCGTTGGTATGTTTGGCGGCGTTGGCCTTCATGATGGCATGAATCTTCTCGTCGTCAATCATGCGGCGGATGAAGAAGGTCTGGCCGATGGTAATCAGGTTGGAGAGCAGGTAGTAGAAGCACAGACCGCTCGCGTAGCTGTTGAACCAGAGGAGCATCATCACCGGCATCAGGTAGACCATCATGAACTTCATGCCGGCCATCTGGGGCTGCGACGAAGCCGTCTGCTGGTAGTTGACGTAGGAGAAGATGAAGAGCGACACGGCCATCAGCAGCGCAAAGAGGCTGATATGGTCGCCGTAGAAGGGAATCGAGAAGGGCAGGTTGAGGATGCTGTCGTACGACGAGAGGTCGTCGGCCCAGAGGAACGACTCGCCGCGCAGCTCAATCGATGCCGGGAAGAAGCGGAACATGGCGACCAGAATCGGGAGCTGAATCAGCATCGGGATGCAGCCTCCCATGGGGTTGATGCCCGCCTTGCGGTAGAGCTCCATCGTCGCCTGCTGGCGCTTCATGGCATCCTCCTTCTTGGGGTACTTCTTGGCCAGTTCGTCGACCTCGGGCTTGATGACGCGCATCTTGGCCGTCGAGACGTAGCTCTTGTAGGTGAGCGGCGAGATGACCAGCTTGATGAGCACCGCCAGAATCAGGATGATGATGCCGAAGTTGGGGATGTAGTTGCGCAGGAAGTCGAAGACCGGAATCACGCACCAGCGGTTCACCCAGCCGAAGATGCCCCAGCCCAGCGGAATGAGGCGCTCCATGTGAAGCGACTCACCCTCGGCGTCGGCCACCTTCTTCAGAATGGCGTACTTGTTGGGGCCGAAATAGAAGGCGAAGTCATACCCCTCGGTCTGCGCCGTATAGGGCACGGCCGTCTGCAGCGAGAAGTCCTTGAGCAGCTCGGAGCCCTCCTCGGCCGTGTCAAACGACATGTCGGCATACGACAGGTTCTCGGGGGCGATGAAGACCGACGAGAAGTACTGCTGCTTGAAGGCCACCCAGTTGACCGCCGTCGAGACCTTCTTGCTCTTATCCTTCTCGCTCATGCCCAGGTCCTCGATGGAGGATTCGCCCGGGAAGCGGTACGAGAGGGTCGTATACATGTTCTCGTTCTTGAAGCCCTTCTCGTTCTGGTAGGAGGAGTTCGACCAGGTGATGCCGATGGAGGTCTGGTTGGCCATCTGCGGCGCCATGTTGACCAGCCGGACATCGAAGTCGACCAGATAGTCGCGCTCGGGCGTCTGCACGTCGTAGATGCGGTAGTCGTACTGCAGCCATGCGTCCGCCGCCACGGGCAGCCGCATCGTGAGCAGCTGCGCGCCGTCATCGGTCCGCACGACGGAGTCGGCCTCGAAGAGGTAGTCGGTCGTGTTGACCGCCACGTTGTTCAGTCCGTTGCGGACGTAGAACGACAGGTCGAAGTTGGCCGTCGAGGGGTCGAAGAGCTTGACCAGCTCGTTGCGCTCGCCGCGGGGGGCATAGCGGGTGTAGTCCTTGAGCGTCACATCGACAATCTGGCCGCCGCGCGTCGAGAAGCGCACCGTCATCACGTCGTTCTCGAGCGTGATGAAGCGCTCCTCGCCCTGGCGTGCCGCCGCGAGGTACTCGCCCAGGCCGGCCACCT
>ERZ779874.3828-NODE-3828-length-10805-cov-6.677395_pt1 | contig 10805 bp, 9 predicted proteins | sample MGYA00511031_ERZ779874 | MGnify/ENA primary metagenome ERZ779874 (study PRJEB29588, sample SAMEA2156850) | human gut metagenome | biome: human gut; feature: human-associated habitat; material: faeces | place: Denmark | collected 2008/2010 ...
AATTATTTTTTTCTAATATATTAAGCATTGGCATTCCTGCAGTTCCACTAGGTTCACCATCATCACTTGATTTATTTATTATTTCATTTTTCCTTATTATTCTATATGCATAACAATGATGTCTTGCTGTATTATGCTTTCTTTTTATTTGTCTTATTTTTTCCTCTGCTTCTTCTTCTGAAGTAATATAAAAAATATTTGCTATAAATTTAGATTTTTTCTCTGTTATATCAGCTTCTTCATTTGACTCAACTGTTTTAAACATTCGTGGCACCTCCTGCTGTATAGCCTGTAGAATATGCTATTTGTAAATTAAATCCTCCTGTATATGCATCCACATCAATAATTTCCCCAGCAAAATACAAACCTTTTATTAGTTTAGACTCCATTGTTTTAGGATTTATTTCCTTTATACTAATTCCACCTGCTGTTATAATTGCCTCTTCAATTGGTCTAAAGTCATGTAATGTTATTTCAAAATTTTTAAGTAATTGAACTAACCTTACTCTTTCTTCTCTTGTTATTTCATTTACCTTTTTATTTTGATCTATTCCAGACAGTTCTATTACTGTACTTATCATCTTTTGGGGTAACAAGTTATCTAAGCTATTTTTAAAGATTTTATTTTTTTCTAATGAAAAGTCTCTTAAAATTCTATCATCTAATTTCTGTACATCTAATGCTGGTTTTAAGTCAATAATTAATTTTATATTACCTTGTCTTATATCTTCTTTTTTATATCTTAACAAATGCGCCGACCCGCTTAAAATTACAGGTCCAGAGACTCCAAAATGAGTGAAAATCATTTCTCCAAAGTCTTCATATATTATCTTGTTATTTTTAGCATCTTTAATTTTAATAGCTACATTTTTTAAACTCAATCCTTGCATTCTTCTACAGATTTCTAAGTCTTTTCCTTTAGTAGAAATAGGCACTAAAGATGGTTTTATTTCCGTTACGGTATGTCCCACCTTTTTAGCCAATTCATATCCATCTCCTGTAGAACCTGTGGCAGAGTAGCTTTTCCCTCCAGTTGCTAATATTACTTTATCTGCTTTAATAACTTTTTCTTTTCCACCTTGTATATATTTTACACCATTAACAATATCCTGTTCAGTTAAAATTTCCTTAACATTAGCGCCTACTTCTATTTTAACTTTTAATTTTTTTAAACGATTTAATAAAGCTTGCAAAACATCTTGAGATTTATCAGTAATTGGAAATACCCTATTCCCTCTTTCAACTTTTGTTTGCAAGCCTTCTTCTTTTAATATATTTAATATATCTTCATTTGTAAAATTGTTTAGACAACTATATAAAAATTTTCCGTTTCCCGGAACATTTTTTATAAACTCATCAATTGGAATACTGCTTGTTATATTGCATCTTCCTTTTCCTGTAATTAACAACTTTCTTCCTAGCATATTCATTTTTTCTAATATTGTTACATCATTTTTATTAGTACCAGCTGATATTGCTGATAGCATACCAGCTGGTCCTCCACCTATTATTACAACTTTCACTTTATTCTCCTATATTATATTTTCAACTGCTTTCATTACACCTATTTTTCCATATTCGTATGTAAGTCCTCCTTGCATAAATGCAACATATGGTTCTCTTATTGGTGCATCACAAGATAGCTCAATTGATGATCCTTGTGTAAATGCTCCTGCTGCCATTATTACCTTATCTGTATATCCTGGCATATCCCATGGTTCTGGTATACTATTGCTATCTATAGGTGACCCCATTTGGATACCTTGACAATATTTAATCAATTTATCTGCATTGCCAAACTCTATTGTTTGAACAATATCTGTCCTCTTTTCATTATATTTTGGACTAGGTTTATATCCTAATTCTTCTAACATTTTACTAGCAAATATTGCAGTTTTTAAACTACTTGCAACAACTGAAGGAGCCATAAACAATCCCTGTAAAATGTATTTATTTATTCCCAATGTAGGTCCTACTTCTTTTCCCAATCCAGGTGCTGTCAATCTTTCTGCTGCTAACTTTACGAGTTCTCGTTTTCCAGCTATATATGCTCCATTTGGCGCTATTCCACCACCCAAATTTTTAATTAAAGAGCCAACTATTACATCTGCACCTATTGATGTAGGTTCGTATTTATCTACAAATTCTCCATAGCAATTGTCCACCATAATTATTACATCTTTATTCACTGCTCTAATTGTTTTTATTACTTTTTCCATTTTTTCTAACGAAATACTGCTTCTTAGTGCATATCCTCTAGAGCGTTGTATTTCTATCAATTTAATATCATTTTTTACCACTCTATTTTTTATCTCTTCATAATCAAAGTCGTCATCTTTCAACTCTATCTGTTCATATTGCACTCCATATGATTTTAATGAGCTATCATTTTCCACTAGCCCTATAACTTCATCTAAGGTATCATATGGTTTACCACTTATACTTAGCATTATATCCCCTGGTCTTAAATATGCAAATAGTGCAACTGTTAATGCATGAGTACCAGATATAAACTGTGTTCTAACAAGGCTATCTTCCGCTTCTAATACTTCTGCAAAGACCCTTTCAATAGTATCTCTGCCTATATCTCCATATCCATAACCTGTTGTTCCATTAAAATGCATATCTGATATATTGTTTTTTTGAAATGCCTTCAATACCTTTAACGAGTTGTATTCACATACCAATTCAACTTGTTTGAATTCTTTTTGTATGTTTTCTTCCGCTTTTCTTGCTAATTCTATTGTTTTATCACTAATTTCCATTTTCCTATACATGTTTTATTATAGTCCTTTCTGTAGTATTAAATTTCTATTCAGGTAATTCTTCTGTATAATACTCTTGTTCCCATTCTTTTGTTTTATAATATTTGCCAATAAAGCTTGGATTTTCCCATTTAAAACTGTAAATAGGTTCTTGTATTATTTCGCCTTTTATATTTACAACTCCCCATTTTCCGCCTTTTTTTATTCCAGCAAATCCATATTTATTGAATTCTGTAACCATATCATATTCATTGTTTATTATTAGCTTGTTTTCTTCGTTTACAAATCCCCACTTCCCATTTATTTTTTTTGCATACATTTTATTGTTTGGTTCGATTTGTTTATATGAAATTTCGTTTCCATTATTATCAAAATACTTAATATCATCATTTGAAAATACCTTAAAATAATTATCTTCTTTTTCTATACTTGCATTATTCATATTGCATACTATTTTCATTTCGTTATTTAACAATGTTATATTATTTGTGTTATTGATATTTGCCTGTATTATTTCTGTTCCTGCTATCTTAAATATACTATTATATTTTAAATCTGCTATTGATTTTCCAGATAAATCAATGATTCCATTTTTTCCATCTTTATATACTATAAAATACTCGTCCTTTATGTGTTCTATATATGTGTAATTATTATCTATTTTTACATTATCTTCTCTATCAACTACTCTATATATTTCGTCTTTGTCTATTGTTATATAGTAATTATTGTTACTTGTTGGTAATTTAGCATATATATTATTGTTTTCTATTTTATTTCCTTGCAAATCTAATATAGTTATTTCATTATTTTTTACAGCATTTATATATATTCCTCCAAACATTATGCTGTCATATTCTGGTTGTATTATTATTTTTCCTTTTATATCTGCTATTCCGCTTTTTGCATTTCTTTGTATCACAAACATATTATTATATGCATTGTAACTTATATCTTCATATTCATAGTTCAATATTGTTTTATTATTTTTTACAATACCTGCCTGTCCATTTTTAAATACTAATAAAAATATATTTTTATCATCTATTATTTCGTTAATTCTGCTTATTTCTGTGTACTGAGTATCTAGCAAAACTTTTCCATTAGAATTAATATATCCATACTTATAGCTATCTTCTACTTTCTTTTTTACTATAAATCCAGATGCTTTGTACATTGTTTCCGAATTATAATAATTATCTACTGTAATTTGATCATATTCTGGCTTTATTATAACTTTCCCTTTAATATTTATTGCTCCATATTTTGCGTTTTCTTCTACTAATAACATACCTTCTTTATAGTTTATTGCTTTTATACTGTCATATATAGGTTTTGTAATTATCTTATTTTCTAATGAGATTAAACCATATTTGTTATTTTTTTTGTATTTTAATACGCTTTTTTCAAATGGTATACCGTCCCAAGTTGATTCTGTTGGTAATGCCTGTACACTTTCATATTCTGTTAATATTTTCTGACCATTCTCATTAAATACATCTATTTCATATTGCTGTAAATTAACATTATAGTCATGCATGCATATAAAGACTGGCTTTGAAGGGTTAGGTATTTGAATTATATCATATTGGGGTTTTACTATTATATTTCCTATTTCATCTATTACTCCATATTTTTTATTCTCTAAAATCAAATTATATTTAATATTTGTTACTTTTTCTATCTTATAAGAATTTTCGTTTCTTTTCCATAAATACATAGCAATAGCGCCAAATACTAAAATTGTTATTATTGTTATTATAATTATTTTACTTTTCTTCATCTGTTTTTCCCCCATCCACTTTTTTTAGTAATTTCTTCGAAGCACGGGTGATTAAAATCGCCCATACATTTTTTATTTATTTTTGCATATTTTAACACGTTTTATTCTTTTATCTTCATATTCCTCTATTTTGTATGTTAGTTTTCCATCTTCTATTATTGTTTCTTCTCCTTCTGGTGGTAGTTCTTCAAGTTTTCCTAATAAATATCCAGATAAAGTCTCGTAATCTCCATCTGATATTTCTATTCCTATTATTTTTTCTAAATCTCCTATAGATATGTTGCCATTTACCATGTAGGTATTTTCGTCTATAAGTTCATATTCCAATTCTTCTTCGTCATGTTCGTCAAATATATTTCCCACAAGCTCCTCAAGTATATCTTCCATTGTAACTAATCCTGCTGTTCCACCATATTCATCTATAACTATTGCCATTTGCATCTTGTTTCTTTGCAACTGTCTAAACAATTTGTCTATTGGAACTGATTCTGGTACAAAATGAACTTCTTTTATTAATTTTTTTATATTTATTTTCTTCTTATCTCTTAAATCTTTTAATATGTCTTTAATTAATATAATTCCCTTTATATTATCAATTGTATCTTCATATACTGGAATTCTACTATACTTATAATCGTCTAACTCATCTAAAACTTCATACAAATCTTGTGATATCTTCAACGCGAATATATCTATTCTTGGCGTCATTATTTCGGAAGCTGTTGTATCATTAAATTCAAAAACATTATTTAGCAGTTCTTTTTCTTCTTGATCTATTGTTCCTTTTTCTTCTCCTTCATCTATCATCATTTTTATTTCTTCTTCTGTTACAATTTCTTCTTCATTTTCCTTTACTCCAAAAATTTTAGATATTACATTAGTCGAAAATGTAAGTAATTTTACAAATGGTGCTGTTATAAAAGATATACCTCTAATTACTCCAATAGTTCCAAATGATACTTTTTCGTAATATTTCATTGCTAGCCTTTTGGGTACTAGTTCGCCAAAGACTAATGTAAAAAATGATAATAATATTGTAATTAATATAATAGATATTGTTCTCCAAGTATCCGTTCCAAGCATTGGTAGTAAATTATTTAACATTGGTGCTAATTTGTCAGCAAATGCATCTGATGCAAACGCACTTGATAAAAATCCAGCTAAAGTAATGCCTATTTGGATGGTGGCTAAAAACTTGCTTGGATTTTTCAACATTTTATATATTTGTTTTGCTTTTTTGTTTCCCTCTTTTGCCTGCTTTTCTATTTTTGCATCGTTTAGTGATATAAATGCTATTTCGCTTGCCGCAAAATAGGCATTTAATAATATTAAAACAACCAATACAGCTATTTGACTAAACATTAAATGTTTCCCTCTTTCTTTTTGTTATTTTCAACAATATTATATATGCTTTATAGCTGTATTGTCAATGAAAATTTGGGTGTTTCCTTACAAATTAGAAGCCTGTTCTTGGCAGTTTTTTTATTTCCTTTCTTTCCCCAACCTCTAATTTAGAAGTCTCTTCTGGCACTTCTTTTTCTTCATCCTCTGGTTCCTTAAAATTCTCTACTGTTATTTCTACTGTTTCATTTAATTTCAAAGAAATATCTATTTCCTTTTTGTATGGTAAATATCCAGAAGGAGCTTGCACTTCTTTTAGATGATATTTTCCTGGTACAAGATTTTTTATTTCTATTATTCCTTTTTCATCAGTTATAAGTTCTGTATATATTATTTTTTCGTTTTCATCTAATAATTTAAACTTTGAACCTGAAAGTGAGTTTTTAGTATCTCCGTCCTTTTTTATTACTTTTATTTTAGTTGTATTTTCCATATACCTTTCTTTTAAAGTGGTAGTACTTGTTTCAAATTCTCCAACAGTTAAAACATAATTCTGTTTATTTTCTACTGTTGACTTTCCATATAATATAGGATATGTTTTTACATTTGATTTAGCATTTATTATAATTTCTCCGGCCTCTTCTAATTGCTTTATTGGTAACATTATTTTAAACTTTTCTATACTTTTGAAAGTTGTTTTTTCTACATTACCTTCATCTACCACTTTCGCAATATTGTTATTCGCTATACTTATAGTATACTCTTCGTTAGCTGCTGAGGCATCTACTCTATATGTTTTGCTTATACAATTTTTGTCTAAATTATCAATTTGCCAATTTTCTGTTTCTGCAATTATTTTTATTGTAGCTATCTTTTTGCTCTCATTTGAATTTCTTGCTTTTTCTCTTATTTGCCTCATAGCATTTAATACTATTTGTCCGTTATTCGCACAAATATTAAATTTGCTCATGTCATAATCATATAGCATATCATAAATTGCTAATTTAGTTGCGGTAAATGCTTCTATCTCTGTATTGCATCCTAATTCTTGTGGTGTTTTAAATGGATACCCATTTATTACCGCATTCCATACTAAATTATTTGAATATATATTTTCTGCAATTACATCATATGAATAGTCTTCTGTTACACCATCCTTTTCTCTATTTACGCAATATGCTGGATATTCTTTTCCATCCTTCTCATATACCACAAACTGAGTTCCAATTTTTATTCCATTATATACAAGGCATATGAGTTCTCCCTTTGAATAAAGTTTTACAGTGGATTTTTGCTCTATTACTGTTGCTTTAGAGACATTTGATAATATTTGTGCTGTAAATAGCATTGCACTTATCATTAGTATTATAAATGTTTTCTTTATTAATTTTATTATAAATTTTTTCACCTATTTTTCTTCCTTTCATATTTCTATTGCTTGTATGCATCTTCTATATTCTTTTTTATTTTCTTCACATGTAATTAATGTAATTCTATTATCTTCTGTATTATGAACATAGCTCCAATCTGTCTCATCTATAATCTTATTAATTTCTACTTTATACCTTCTTATTCCATTTTGTGTTGAGTAGATAACTATATCTCCTTTACTCAATTTTTTAATATTCTGAAAAAAATTACAATTATATCCTCTATTATGTGCTGCTAGTGCAACATTTCCATTCCATTTGCTACTTTCGCAAAAATGCCCCACATGTTTTGCAATTACATTATTTGTTACTCCTTCGCATATTTCCGCATCAACATTAATTGCTGGAATTTTTATTCTCCATTCATTAACTTTGTCGTCTTGAATTGTAGATTCAATTTTTGGTATCTCCTGTTCTTTTTTTAATGTTTGGGCAACCATCTTTTTTATTTTTTCTTGACTATTGGCGGGAATTTTTATAGATATAACCTGATTAGACTTGTTTATGTTTTTAAATTGCTGTTGAAGATTATAAATTAATAGATTAATAGATAAATATATAATAACTGTTAACACTAATGAAAGCACAAAAATACCTCTTTTAGTGTATACCATTACACATTTTGCACCTCCTTGTTTATAAAATTATTTTATTCTTCTTGGGAATTTTTTGAGATTTAAACTATTTGATTTTTTTTGAAATAAATTTTAAAATTAAAAATTGCAATTTTTATTGTATATAATATATAGCATTTTACCTTGTTTGTAAAGAATTTTTCATCGACAGTTTTTTACAAAATTCGGGTCTAAAATGACCCGAATTTTATTCTCCTATTAGTTCCAAGTTGTTTTCATCTATTATATGTACTGATTTTATAACATTTTCTAGCTGTTCATCTGTTTTTTTCTTTACTACAATATAATTTGTTGTATGCCCTTTGTAATACTCTCCTTCTTTTTCCTCAAACAAAACTTCTAGATTTTTTCCTATATATTTTTCATTGTGTTCTTTTTGTTTTTTGTCCGATAGCTCTATTAATTTTCTACTTCTCTCTTCTTTTATATTACCTGGAATTTGATTTTTCATTATAGCTGCTTTTGTTCCTTTTCGAGGTGAATATTTAAATATATGCATTTTATAAAAGTCTATTTTATTTAGATATTCATAAGTTTGTGTAAATTCTTCTTCTGTTTCATCTGGAAATCCTACTATAATATCAGTTGTTAATGCTACATTAGGATAATATTTTCTTAATAGTTCTACTTCTTTTTCAAATTCTTCTACACTATATTTTCTATTCATCCTCTCTAATGTTTGGTTACACCCACTTTGCAATGATAAATGAAAGTGATCACATACTTTATCTAATTTTGATAATCTATTGACAAATTCTTCTGTTATAAGCGTTGGCTCTAATGAACCTAATCTTATTCTTTTTATGCCGTCAATTTTGTTTACTTCCTCTAATAAATCTATTAATTTATAATTATTTTTAAAATCTTTTCCATATGATGCTATATGTATTCCTGTTATTACTACCTCTTTTATCCCTTCTTTTGCAACATGCGAAATTTCTTCTATTATGTTTTCTGGCATTCTACTTCTTACTCTTCCTCTTGCATATGGGATAATGCAGTATGAGCAAAATCTATCACATCCATCTTGTATTTTTATAACCATTCTTGTTTTTTCGGTATGTGTTACTGTTCCAAAATCTAAAAATTCAACTTGATGCAATACATCTGATATTTCCATTTCCTTTGTTTTATTGCTCAAAAATTTATTAACATAGTCCACTATGTCATTTTTTTCATTTATTCCTAATACTAAATCTATATTTTCTATTTTTTGTAATTCATCTTTTGCAACCTGTGCATAACATCCTGTTGCAACTACAATACTGTTTGGATTTATCTGTTTAACTCTTCTTAGCATTTGTCTAGATTTTCTATCCGCCATGTTTGTTACAGTACAAGTATTAATTATATATACATCTGCCATTTCTTCTGTTTCTACTACATCATATCCATTTTCTATAAATTTTTGTGCCATTGCGTTTGTTTCGTACTGATTTACCTTACAACCGCAAGGTAATTATTGACACCACTTTCTTCTTTGATTTCATGTTTTATTGTTCTCCTTTTAAAAAATCTTTTAAGCAATTTAGTTCTTTTTCAAATTCATATCTAGTAAATACCGTTTCACTTTTTTCTTTTTCTCCTATTGTGTGCAATATTTGTCTATTAGTTTCTTTCAAAATATTTCTATATAAAGGATTTTGTATTGCAGATATATATAATTCATCTACAATGTCATCATATTTTTGGCTATATCTATCAATTGGTTCTTCTTGCCAGTAGATTATTCCAGCTTTTTTCCAATCATATTCACTGCAAGCTTTTATATTATTAGATGGTAATGCGCTATAATTAAATACTAAGTCTTGCATTTCCTTGTTCTTAAACTTTATGCCTTGAAAAAAAGATTCTATACTTTTTAGTTTTTTTTCTCTAAATTCAAATTCATATGGAAAAAGATTTGATAATACCTTTGCATATGAACCCTTGTGTTTATAGCCTACATTTATCCATTTATCACAATCTCCAATAGTTCTTCCTTCTTCGTCTTTTAGTGGTTTTCCTAAACAATATTCTTCATCTTCTATTTCTTCGATTTCTGGCATTTGATATTGGTAATTTCTTTTAAACAGTTTAAATTTTTCTAATTCTTTATTCATAATTTTTTCTCCTTCTATTGTGGGCGATTAAAATCGCCCCTACATTTTTCATAGGTTACTTTACACTATCTATTTATATTTATTATTAAATCACATTTTTAGCCTATTTTCAACATCTTTATTTTAAGTCTGATTATAAAATGTTTTTAGAATCATATTGTTTACAAGTTTTAAAACATAAATTTTTCATTTAAAGACACAACTTTTCTATTTTCTATTTATTTTTTTTTTATTCTATAGTATAATTATGTTGTTGATTGGAGGTACGTTTATGTGGTATGTTTGGTTAATTATATCAGGACTATTTCTTGTTCTTGAAATGATAACAGTAGGTTTTTTAGTATTTTGGTTAGCTATAGGTGCATTATTTGCTATGCTTGTAAGCTTTTTTACAAGTAATTTAATCATTCAAACAACTGTATTTGTTATTTCTTCAATAGGTTTAATCTTTTTAACAAAACCTCTAGTAAAGAAATTAAATAAAACTGATGATACTATTGCAACAAATGCCTACTCTGTTATTGGTAAAAAGGCTATTGTTACTCAAGATATTGATCCAACATTAGGATATGGTCAAATTAAAGTTAATGGAGAAACTTGGTCAGCCAAAACAATTTCTGACAATATTATTCCAAAAGATTCAGAAGTTATTATTAAAAATATAGAAGGTGTCTTAGGAGTTTATCCAAGTAAGACTATAGATGTATTGTCAAAGCATGGTTCAGAAGAAGTTGTAATAAGAATTCATA
>ERZ779874.3829-NODE-3829-length-10804-cov-2.258071_pt1 | contig 10804 bp, 9 predicted proteins | sample MGYA00511031_ERZ779874 | MGnify/ENA primary metagenome ERZ779874 (study PRJEB29588, sample SAMEA2156850) | human gut metagenome | biome: human gut; feature: human-associated habitat; material: faeces | place: Denmark | collected 2008/2010 ...
TCAGATAATCCACACAGCTCTGGATACCTGCCACTTCGTCGGCACCAACAGAGTAGATGTTGGGTCGCGGAAAGGTCAGCGTATTATGCACCATAACCACCGGCGTGTTGGGCAGGTGGTGTTCCACCGCGCGGGTGACCTTGCGGGCATCGCGGAACGCGCTGCCCAGGCAGACGGCACCCTCGACACGATGCCGTGCCAGATCCAGCATTGCGGTTTCTATGGCATCCGGTCCGTGGCCGATGTATTTGACGAAGCAGTAATAGCCATTGCGCATCAACTCATATTCTACGCGATGGCAGCCCTCCACCTGGTGCAAGGTATCAATATCATCGGTCAGAATACCAATGGTGCGGTTGGATTGGGTTACCAGGTTGCGGGCGTTGGTATCCGGCACGTAGTTATGCTCTTTGAGCAGTGCCTGAATTTTTTCCCGTGTCGCGCGGTTGACCCCCGGCTTGCCGTTTACTACGCGGGAAACCGAACTGGCCGAGACGCCTGCCATTTTGGCTATATCGTAAATCGTCATATAAACTCTCTCTTGCCGGAAAAATTTTCTAAAATCAAGATAATTTTATTACATTCGAAAACCGATTGCAATGCAAATTTTCCTTGATACACTAAGATCGGACATTATGTGCAAGACTGTACAAGATAATTTGTAAAAATACCAGCTGGTCCGGCTGGGATATAAGGGGACTTATCAGATTTTGAGCTTATTGGCTATTATTTGCCATTCTTGGCGCGCAGTTCTTCCTCATAGGCACGGTACTTCTTATCCAGGGCGATGTAATCCTCAAACTTGAAGAGGTGGAACTCATGGCCGATGTCGAACTCGCCAGAGGGATCAATCTCGTGGTTCTCGCTATAAACGGTGTTCTTGTTCTTGAAATTCTCGCGGAAGAATTCCAGCATACCGCGGGCAGCGCCCTTCATGGCGACATGGTTGCTGACCAGGTGGAAGCCCCATTCCTGCATCTGCTCCAGCGTAGCATCGGGCTTGCCATCGGTAGCGTGGACATCGGGATAGAACAGGTAGCGCCCCGGCTTGGACAGGCGGCGGCTGATCTCGCGGCACTCGTCCTCGCAGTCAGCATGGCAGATGTTCTGGATCATGGTGATCTCAGCGCCTGCCTGGTAGCCCATCTCGGCACGGCGGATGGCTTCTTCCAGGCCCATACCGCCAAACTTGGCAATAGCACCGGTCTGTGGTGCACCGCCACCCTTGCAATCGGTACGGGCGATAATCATGCAGTCGGTGCCTTTGGTGGCCTCCACGGCAGCCTGGACGTTGGCAGCCCAGCGCTCGGCATCCATATAGCCGTAACCACTGGCGTAGGTATAGCCGGTGGCGAAGGCACCACTGTTGGTATCCTCGATAGAGATAGCCATCGCGCCAACCTCAGCAAGGCGCTTGACGTTGCGGTAGACCTGCATCGGGGTGCCGCCACCGTTCTCGCCATCGATGATGACGGGCAGCTTGGTGGAGTTGCAGATACGCTCAGCGGCGTAGATGTACTCCTCCCAGTTATACATACCGGCGGGGATGCCGTTCATGGCATACTCCAGCTCGCAGCTGCTGACCAGCACGGCATTGTGGCCGACCAACTCGGCGCAGCGGGCAGACAGGCAGTCATAGACACAGGGTGCCCAGACGAATTCGCCTTTTTCGAGAAGCTCACGGATAGAATGTTCTGCAGACATAATCAAATCAACCTTTCTTATGGTTTTGGTTTGTTGTAGTTCTTATAGCAGAAAGTCCTTACAGATCACAGCGGGCCAGTTCTCGGCTCAGCACCCGCTGAGGATGACGCAGCAGCACGGTGTGCCCCCCCCCTGAGATTTAGGTCGTTTCGTTGACATTTTTGATCCATCTACCCTGGACCAGCCGCCACAGGCAGAGAAAAGATTTACAGATTGTATCCAGCTTGAGGCAGACAAACACCCAGAACGGGGACCAGCCCCAACGCAGTCCTGCCAGATAACCAATGGGGATGTTTAACCCCCACATGAAGATCAGGTCTGCAAACATTAGGAAGCGGGTATCCCCGCCGCCCCGCAACACGCCTTTGCTCATGACGGACTGTACGGATTGGAACACCATCAGCAGGCTCATGGCCTGCAGCATCTGCATCGTAGCATCGCGGGATTCCGGCGACAGGTCGTACATGCCCACGATCCAGGGGCTTACTACGGCGATGATGACACCGCCCAGCAGACCGCCTGCTACTGACAGCAGGAAGAAGGTCCGGCTCTGTCGCTCCACGGCAGCGCGTTCTCCCCTTCCGATGGCCTGGCCGACCATAACCGAGGAGGCGTTGCACAGCCCCAGAATGAATGCGGTGCAGAACCGCATCGTTGCCAGGGTGATGGCCTGGCCGCTGACGACCGCCACCCCCATGTGGCCCAGGATCACACTTAAAATGTTGTCGCCTACTGTGAACATGCCGTCACTGATGATGGGCGGCATGCCCGTATTCATAAAGGCGCGCAGCATGGCGGCATCCAGCCGCCCCAACAGATTACGCGGGGTAAAACGGATCTGACGGCAGCCCAGGAACAGATAGCCAAAGGTGATCGCAAATTCCAATATGCGGCTGATGAGGGTGCCCACCGCCGCACCAGCAATGCCTAAGCAGGGTGCGCCGAATTTACCGAAGATGAACACATAATTGAAAAAGATATTGCTGACAAAGGACAGCCCCGAAACCGCCAGCCCCAGGTACAACACCCCTGCGGTGCGCATAAGGTTTACCATGATAAGGCTGGTCCCATGGAAGAAAAACACCCAGGCGGTGACCTGCAAATACCGGTTGCCTAAAGCGATCATCTCGGCATTATTCGTGTAGATACCCATGATCTGCGCCGAAAAAAGTGCCGTGGCCAGGGCAAACAGCAGCGCCGCACCGCCGGAGATATACATTGAGAGCCGCCACACCTGTTTGACCATCTTGTGGTTGCCCGCACCCCAGTACTGGGCGCTGAGTACACAGGCTCCGCCGGAAATTCCCAGACAAAGCACATAGTACAGATAATAATATTGGTTGGCCAGCGAGGATGCAGAAAGGACATTTTCCCCCAGCGCACCGACCATCACCGTATCCATCAGGTTGACCCCGATGTTGATGGCCTGCTGGAACGCAACCGGCAGCCCTACCAAAAAGACCTGGCGGTAAAAGGCCCGATCTTTTTCGATCCACCTGTCCCGCCAGGTCTGTTTTTCTTTTACTTGTGGGGCGCTCACAGGCCCAGATACTGCTTGCGGGTTTCTTCCGACAGTTCCTGCGTTGCCTGGTGGTGAACCACCGCACCGCGCTCCAGGATGTAGCAATCGCTGCTGACCTTGGTAGCGAACTTAACGTTCTGCTCGGCAATCAGGATGGTAACACCCTCGGCCAGCAGGTTCTGTACCATGACGGCCAGCTGGTCCACGATGATGGGGGCCAGACCTTCGGTGATCTCGTCCAGCAGCATCATCTTGGGGTTCTGCATCAGGCCGCGGGCAACCGCCAGCATCTGCTTCTCACCGCCGGAAAGCTTATCACCCTTGGAGTCCTTGCGTTCCTCCAGGCGGTGGAAGAATTTGTACACAGATTCCAGGTTCCACTTATCGCTGCCGTCCACGCCCTTACGTGCTGCCACACGCAGGTTTTCCTCGGTGGTCAGGGTGGGGAAAATGTGGCGGCCCTGGGGCACGTAGGCAATGCCCAGGCGGGCGATTGCGTGGCTCTGCATGCCGACCAATTCTTTGCCGTTGAAGGTGATGGAGCCTTCGGTCTTACAGTGTTCTTTCGGGTTCAGCATGCCCATGATGGTTTTCATCGTGGTGGATTTGCCGACACCGTTGCGGCCCAGCAGGCAGACAGAAGTGCCTTCCTCAACGCTAAGGTTGACGCCGTTCAAGATATGGCTCTTGTCATAATAAGCCTGTACATCTTTCAGTTCAAGAATCATGACATGTCACCTCCCAGGTAAGCCTGCTGTACGTATTCGTTCTGTTTGATCTCGTCCGGGGTGCCGCTGGCGATCAGCTCACCGTCACGTAGGACGGAGATCTCGTCTGCATAGTTAAAGACGATGTCCATATCATGCTCGATGAAGATGATCGTCATGTTGCGCTTGGCAGCCAGGTCACGGATCAGCTGCATCAGAGTGTAAGCTTCCTCACGGGCCACACCGGCGGCAGGCTCGTCCAGTATCAGCAGCTTCGGATCCATCGCCAATGCAATGGCGATGTCCAGACGGCGCTGGTCACCGTAAGAAAGGTAGGCGGCCACATCGTTCATCTTGTCTTCCAGTCCGACCAGCTGCAGGTAGGTGACAACTTCTTTTTTCAGGTAGGCATCCCGTACCGGCAGGATGCTGAAAGTCTTTTTGTTCATCTCGATGCGGGCGATCTGCACGTTCTCGTAAACGGTCAGGTTGTTGAACAGCTTCGAGATCTGAAAGCACTTGGTCATGCCCTTGTGAACGATCTTGTTGGGAGCCAGACCGGTGATATCCTCGCCGCGGAAGATGACCTTGCCGCTGCTGGGGGTGGTACGGTTAGTAATCAGGTCCATCAGGGTGGACTTACCGGCACCGTTGGGGCCGATGATGGCGCGAACCTGACCTTCGGGAACCTCGAAGGAAACGTCCTTGGTGGCATGCAGAGCGCCAAAATAGCGGTTGAGGTGTTCAACCTTCAAAATCGGTTCACTCATTTTTTGGCAGTCTCCTTTTTGTTGGTTTCAGGCTCATCCAGGTTGCGGGTCACATCGTCGCGCAGCAGGCCGTTCTGCAGGAACAGAACGCAGAACACGATGATAGCGCCCAGGATGAACTGGTAGTAGTTGGTCAGGATAGAGACCTGGGTGGAGATGAAGGTGACAATCACAGCGCCCAGGATAGGACCAAAGAACGCCTGCATACCGCCGATCAGGCACATGACCAGGCCCTCGGTGGAGGTGTTGGTGGAGAACATGACCGGGAAAGCACCCATGTTGCGCATTGCATACAGGATACCGGCAACGGCCACGAAGAAGCTGGAGACCATGCAGGCGAACAAACGGACGTTCTGGGTGTTCATGCCAACGAAGGTCAGACGCTCCAGGTTATCACGGCTGCCTTTCAGGACAGTAGCAAAGGGGCTGTGGTAGAACAGGTAGATCAGCACGATGCAGACCACGCTGATGCCGAAGCTGAGATAGAAGTTGCCGCGGGAGCTGCTGGCGAACGCCAGTCGGACGTTGCCGGTCAGGCCGGTATCGGAGCCCACGTAGGGGATCTTGTACACCATAGTGAACAGCAGTGTGTTGATGCCCATGCTCATAAAGGCGAAGGCCAGGTCATCGTTTGCGCGCAGGCAAAGGATGTTGACACCGAGGGAAATAAGCATTGCCAGCGCCATAGCGCCGATGATGGCAAGGGGTTTCGCCCAGCCCAGGCGGACGACAAGGATAACGTAGGCATAGGAGCCCATGCCAAAGTAGGTAGCCATACCAAGGGGACGCAGACCGCCGAAACCGAGGATGATGTTCAGTGCGGAGGCAAAGAGCATCATGATAACGGTGCGGCTCATAAAGTCAAGCACGGAATCTACGGCAAAGAAAGAGTAGATCAGCATGCCCAGGCAGATGATGGCACCCACAATGGCGTGCCGCTTGATCTGCGGAATCTTCTTCCAGGAACTAAGCATCTCAACGGCCCTCCTTTTTGGTAAACAGACCCTGCGGGTTGATTGCCATGGCAATGACCATCAGAGCAGCGGGCAGAACATTGTAGTACTGCGGCAGATAGATGGCACCGAAAGCATTGACCAGGCCGACAAGCAGTGCAGCAGGCAGGCAGCCATCCATATTGCGCAGACCGCCGATGTTATGAGACATATGAGCGTGAGGACAAGGATGGGCATAACGTTGCCGAAGACGGACAAGCCTTCTTTGGGGCTCTGGCCGGTGACGGGGGCGTTCAGGACGCCACCCAAACCAGCGATGCCGATACCGATCATGAACAGGATGCTGAACATTTGGTTGACGTTGACGCCCAGATTGGCAACCATGGGACGGTCACTGATGATAGCGCGGGTCAGCATGCCAAGCTTGGTCTTATTGATCATGAACCAGAAAGCAAACGCAATAGCGGCGGAAACAGCGATCTCGAACAGGTAGTAGATGGGGAAGCTGATGCCGAACATCTGGACGCCGCCCTGCAGGAACTTGGGCAGCGCCAGCAGGCGGATGCTGTAGCCCCAGATCATAACCATCATGTCGCAGACCATGTAGGCAACGCCGTAGGTCAGCAGCATAATATACAGCATGTTTTTACCAAACAGTGGACGGGTAGCTTTCTCAACAAAGTAACCAATACCAGCCACAATGAGCGGTACGATGAAAAGTGCGGGTACAAAGCCAAGCTTTGCGGCGATGGTATAAGTAAGGTAGGTACCCAGAACGTAGAACGCGCCCTGGCCGAAGTTGACCATGTTCATGCCGCTGATGATCAAGGATACACCAGCCACCATGAGGTAGGCCACCATGCCGTTGCTGATACCAGTGATCAGCGTTTGGAAAAAGAATGATACTGTCATAGTCCGTTTCCTCTGTTAAAATGTGTTCGTACCACACAGCGGCATTTACGATTTTCCCGGGTGCCCGGCCAGCCGGCTGTCCGACAAGCCAAACATAAAATGCGGCAGGCAGGATCAGCTGCCTGCCGCAGACCGTTGTACTGTGGTAACGAAGCGGATTGTTATCTTACTTCGCGCTCAGGTCGGTGAAGGTGTAGTTGTTCTTGGAAGCGTACTCCTCCATCTCTTCCTTGGTGGGCAGCATTTCGTCGCCTTCGTAGACAGCGTAGACATCGCCAACGGGGATGCTCCACTTGCCGGTGGTGTCCTCAACAGCGGTGACGTAGTAGTAAGCGTGAGCCATGGTATGGTCGAAATCACGGAAGTACAGGTCATCACCGTACAGGGTGCTGAAGTGGACGGTGCTCAGGGCGTTGGTCATAGCCTCGGGACTCAGGTCATCAGCAGTTGTCTTGGCAGCTTCGCAGATTGCCTTGATGCCAACGTACCAGGTGTAGCCCATGTCAGAGGGCAGAATGTCTTTGTCGAAGTACTCTTTGCCGATCTCGGAGTAGCGCTGGACGAACTCAGCATTGCCGTCGATCTCATCCATCCAGAAAGGCCACAGGTCAACGCCGTGAACCTTACCATAAGGATAGTTGCCAGCTTCAGCCAGAGACTGGGTGTTGGTGGAGTCGCAGGTGTACCAGCCGAGGTAGTCGCAGATATCCCACAGGCCGAACTGCTGGCCCTGGTTGACCAGAGAAACGAAGTTGGGGCCTGCAACGGCACCGATGATAACATCGGGATCCTTACCAACGACAGAGGAGATGATGGTGGAGAACTCAGTAGAGTTGCTGGAAACCTGGTTGGAGCCGAGGTTCTGGAAGCCATCGCCCAGCTCATAGTAGAAGAAGTCACGGCTGTCGCCGGAAGCTCCGCCATCGTTGCCGATGAAAAATGCGCTGTTATAGCCCTGGTCAGCGGCATATTTGGCGTTCATCTTGGCGATGGGCCATGCAACGAAACCGCAGGAGAACATGTACTTGGAAGCATTCTCAATGGTAACGCGGGTGTTCATGGTGCAGGGAGTGACCATGGGGAACTTGTTCTCCTCGGCCCAAGTTGCACCGGTGGGAGCCTCGCCATCGGACTTGGGTCCCAGGATAGCGATGCAGCCTTCGTTGACCAGTTCGGTAGCCTTCTGGGCAACGTTGGCGGAGTCGGAAGCGGTATCACGGTAGACCAGTTCGAACTGCTTGCCGTTCAGGCCGCCAGCCTCGTTCTCTTCTTCCAAGGCCAGGATAGCACCAGCCTCAGCCCAGGTAACGGTAGCGGCTGCAGCGGAAGAGCGGTCGGTCAGGACGCCGATCTTGATGGTATCGCCGCTGGAAGCGGAGCCGTCAGCAGTGGACTCGGCAGTAGAGGTTGCCGGAGCCGTGGAGCTGGCGGTGCTGGCTGCATCGGAAGATGCGCAGCCTGCGAGGCTGGCCGTCAAAGCGGCTGCCAAGGCCAGGGAAATAATTTTTTTCATTTTGTTTTCCTCCTGTTTGATGCTTCTTTCTTTATAAATAGGTACGCGGTCCGCGCACCTTATTCCTTTAGGACTGCTTGTCGGGATTGTGGACATCCTCTTCGCGGACGAAGTAGTCAGCATTGCGCTGGGCAATGGAGTCCTGCGGCTCACGCACGAAGGCGTTCTCTGCTTCGACCCAGCTGCCGTCCGTCAGGCCGAACATGCTCATCGTGGTGAAGGTCTTGTAGCCGGTGTCATCAAAGTGGTAATCAACGTAGTCGTTGCTCTGCTCCATCAGTACGTGGCGACCGACATCCAGCATAGCCAGCATAGCGGCGTGGCAGCTGAAGTGGATACCTGTCAGCTTGTAGACTCCCAAATCTTTCAGATCCTGCATCGAAACCTCTTCGGGATCGTGTGCTTTGCCGCACAGGTCAGGATACCACATCGGGAAGTTTGCGTACTTGCCGCCCTTGGCGTTCAGGGCATCCCGCAGATTACGCATGGCCTCGATTTTCTGCGTGCGGCTGTGAATCTTGTGCATCCACAGCACGCAGAGCATATCAGCACCGGCGTCAATATAAGCAGCGCAGCGCTCGACCGTCTCTTCAAAGTCGTTGATGATGTCGCTGTCGCAGCGGGCAATCAGGAAACCATGCTGACCGTTAGCGTCCAGACCGGCGCGGGCTGCGCGGAAACGCAGGCAGGCATCAGGGATGGGCAGCTGACCCTTACGGCCCAGTTCAGAGGTATCGGTGACCAGAACACCGGCAGCGCCAGCCCGCATGATGCGCATGCAGCCATACTGTGCGTTGAGGGCGCGGCCCAGACCAAAACCGTCATCGGCATCGATAATCAGGGGCATCGGGGTCATGTGGGTGATCTGCTCGGTCACGCGGACGAAATCGTCGATGGAGAGCAGCTGCAGATCGGGGATGCCGGTCATGGCGCAGGCCAGGTCACCGCTGGAAACCATGATGACCTCGAAGCCGTTCATTTCGGCAGCCTTGGCTCCCATGCAGTCGGCCAGCTCCGGAACAATACGGACTTTATCATCGTTGAACATCGCACGCAGACGGTCGGCGGCAGGCACCTTTGCTTCAGGTGTCAGAATATACGGTAAGATCATGGTGCATCCTCCTTATCTTACAGACGTTCGCTGATATCAAAGCGGGCAAAGCCCTTCGGGTAATCCTCGACCTGGTGGCCGACGATGGTGTATTCCTTGTCGCCGCCGGTGAACTTGTTCTCCAGGGCCAGGTAAGCCTGCGGGTCCCACATGCCGGAAGCGGAGAAGCTTTCGATATGAGAAGCCGGGGCAGTTTCAAAGCTGTAGGCAACGCTCTGATTCTTGAAGTTGGCCAGGCCATGTTCCAGCATGCCTTCCATGGCTGCCTTCATGGTGTAGTGGCTGCTGCACATCTTGAAGCCCAGCGGGGTGAGTTCTTCCATCGTGACAGACGGATGATAATGACCATCCTCGCCCTTGTAAGCACGAACGTCAGCGAAAATCTTCGGGCCGGTGACGATCTTGGCCATTTCGGTGGCCTGCTCTACATTGCCGACCAGAACCATCATAGCGAGGACGTACATGCCGCGCTCTTTGCCGAGGTCGATAGCCTCCTGCAGGCGCTCGCAGCCTTCCTTCATCTGCTCGGGGTCGGCGGGATCGGCATTGCTGCGGGCAATCAGCAGGCAATCGGTGCCCTCCAGAGCCTCAAGCGCTGCGCGAACCTTGGCCATGTACTTATCACGGGGCAGAATCTTGGTGGATTCCTCCATATCAGCGGAGTCCTCCAGCTGCACAGCAGCGGCACCGGCAGCGGCCAGACGCTTGGCTGCACGGTAAACGGCCAGAGGGCCGCCGAAGCCATCCTCAATATCAGCAATCAGGGGAATGGCGCTGGTGGTGGCAACACGGCTGATGACCTCTTCCAGGTCGGTCAGGTTGGTGAAACCATAGTCAATCACGCCGTTGCGGGAGATGGAAACCTCACCACCGGAGAGCAGGCTCACAGGGAAACCGCACATCTCAACGGCATGGTTAGAAGCGCAGTCATAAACGCAGGGAACCAGGAAGCATTTATCGGATGCATCCAGGATCTGCCGCAGTGTTTTTTTGCTGGACATAAGTTCTTTCCTTCCTTTGTTTCTCTTGGTTGCGGTAGAGACCGCTGGCTGATTTTTTTGGATTGCGGGAGCGCATCTCGCAATCGATTGCACCTATAGGGTAGCACTTCGTCAGCGCCGTGTCAATGGGTTTTCAGGGTTTTCCCGTCAGATTCTCTGTTTTTCATGAATCAAGCTTTGTGCTTTTGTGCATGTTGACAATTTACCTTATGACATCCGTATTATATTATACATCATTCGTCCATGTTCCGTTTCTTTTGTCCTTGTTGTTTGTCCGATTTTCTGGTCTTTCAATCGTTGCAGGTTTCTTAGTCGTCCCTGCACAACCGTCTCACTTGTTTACGTTTTTAACGATATGCCGGCTATTTTCAGATTGCAATTGCAGCCGTTCCGTGATAATGCACGCATTTGGTATCCGGTTTTTGTTAGGTTTGACACTTGCGTATCCCTGTCGAGCCATGTACAATTAAGCGTATAGTGCTGAAACCGATTGCAAATAAATTGCACCATGTTTCAGCCACCAATTTTTCACCACAACATTTATTTATAAGGAGAGAGCACCTATGATCCGTCGCAGTGAAGAAAAGCAATCCGTCCGCAAGCCCGCCCCG
>ERZ779874.3832-NODE-3832-length-10798-cov-2.699339_pt1 | contig 10798 bp, 3 predicted proteins | sample MGYA00511031_ERZ779874 | MGnify/ENA primary metagenome ERZ779874 (study PRJEB29588, sample SAMEA2156850) | human gut metagenome | biome: human gut; feature: human-associated habitat; material: faeces | place: Denmark | collected 2008/2010 ...
GTCGCCTATTTCTACCTGCATTAAATCACTTATAATGTCCGTTAATGTTTTATACCATCTCAATTTACCTTTGGGTTCTGGAACAAACACTGATACTTCCATTGAATCCAGTGTATTTATAATAGTATCTTTATTTACAACGAATAATCTTGCTTTCATTTACATCACACCTTTTTATTTTATTGTATCATAATTCCACAACACACAACACAAAAAATAAAAAGGACGCTCCCGACATTCTCCATTAAGAGAAACATCTGAAACGTCCTATATATTATTATTATCTAACCATTAACACCTAATCCCATTAAGCATTAAGCATTAACAACTTCTTTAACAGTCTTAACAACATTATCAACTGTAAATCCAAAATGCTCAAACAATGTAGCTGCTGGACCTGAAGCGCCAAAGCCTTCCATAGCGATAACCTTGCCGTCAAGACCTACATACTTGTACCAGCCAAAGTCTGAAAGTGCTTCTACTGCAACTCTCTTTCTAACAGCATTTGGAAGTACACTTTCCTTATATTCTGCTGACTGCTTATCGAAAAGCTCCATACTTGGCATACTTACAACTCTTACATCAATGCCTGATTTCTTAAGTTCTTCCTTGGCATTAACCGCAAGGCTTACTTCTGAACCGCTTGCTATGATAATAGCATCTGGAACTGCCTTTTCTGACTCAGCAATTACATAGCCACCCTTAAGTGCATCCTTTGATGAGCCCTCCATCTGTGGAAGATTCTGTCTTGTAAGCACAAGTCCTGTTGGACCACATTCATTCTCTACTGCATACATCCAGGCTGCTGCTGTTTCTGTTCTGTCACAAGGTCTGAATACTGTGAAATCAGGAAGTGAACGGAAAGCCGCAAGCTGTTCAATTGGTTCATGTGTTGGTCCATCTTCTCCTACACCAATGCTGTCGTGTGTGAATACATAAGTAAGTGGAAGCTTCATAAGTGCTGAAAGTCTTGCCATTGGCTTAACATAATCACTGAACACGAAGAATGTTGCAACAAATGCTTTTAAACCGCCGTGAAGTGCAAGTCCATTACCGATTGCCGCCATAGCCTGCTCTCTTACACCAAAATGAAGATTAGTTCCAGCATAATTATCCTTAGAGAAATCACCCGCATCCTTCATATTAGTCTTATTAGATGGTGCAAGATCTGCTGACCCACCTATTAAGTTAGGCATTGCCTTTTTAATCATATTAAGAATAGTTCCGCTTGTGCTTCTTGTAGCTTCTGGCTTATCACCTTTTGCCCAATATTCATCAGAATTGAACAAATCGGACATATCATATCCATCAAAGTAATTATCCCATAATTCTTTCATTTCTGGATACTTCTCCACATATGCAGCAAAAAGTTCATTCCATTTATCCTCTGCCTTTGCCATATTATCAGCAAGTTCCTTGTAATGGTCATATACTTCCTTAGGAACTTCAAAATCACCCTTGCAAGGCCAGTTAATATTTTCCTTAAGTGCAGCCACATTATCAACGCCAAGAGGTTCTCCGTGTGCACTTGCCTTGCCCTGCTTAGCTGGACAGCCATAACCAATAAGTGTATTAACCTTAATAAGAGATGGTCTTGTCTTATCAGCCTTAGCTTCCTCTATTGCCTTGCCGATTGCTTCAAGGTCGTTGCCGTCCTCAACTTCTATTGTCTGGAAACCAAATGCCTTAAATCTTGTAACTACATCTTCTGTAAATGCTATATCTGTGCTTCCCTCAATAGATATATTGTTTGAATCATAGAATACAATAAGCTTCGAAAGTCCTAGTGTACCAGCAAGTGAGAAACACTCTGATGAAATACCTTCCATCATACATCCATCTCCACCAAGTACATAAGTATAATGGTCTACAACCGGAAAGCCTTCCTTGTTAAATACTGATGAAAGATGTGCCTCTGCCATTGCCATACCAACTGCCATTGCCATACCCTGTCCTAATGGGCCTGTTGTAGCCTCAACACCTACAGTATGTCCATATTCCGGATGACCCGGTGTGAGTGAACCAAACTGTCTGAAATTCTTAACTTCTTCAAGTGAAAGATTACCTATTCCAAATAAATGGAATAATGAATAAAGAAGCATTGAGCCGTGTCCACCTGATAACACAAATCTATCTCTGTTAACCCAGTCTGGATTGTGTGGATTATAATTCATATGTTTTGCAAATAATTCATAAGCAACAGGTGCTGTTCCAAGTGGTAATCCAGGATGTCCTGAATTAGCTTTCTGTATCGCATCAGCGGATAAAACCCTGATTGCGTTTACTGACATTTCTTCAATATTCATAAGTATCCTCCATTCTTGTGCATATGCACACTATAAGTTATATTTTATTATCAATCTTTAAAATCTGCTTCTGTAAGGAATATAACATCTCCTCGTTCACTACGCTTCTTCTTAAGTCCACCAAAGAACTTTCTTGACGCTCTCTTTTCAGAGTTGGCAATTGCCCTGTTGATAATCTCTTTAATATCATCAAGCTTGATATTATCATTAACACTATGAAGCTTGTCAATCTTTAAATACAGTTCAAGAAGTGCATCATCATCAACCTCATACTGTCTCTTTCTTGCAAAACGCTTTGCCATATCAACAAGTTCATTAACTGTGTACTGCTTTAATGTAATTCTATGGTTAAATGTCTTTACCATATCCGGATTAAAGTTCACAAGCACATTCATCTCTGCATCTGAATCTTCAAATATAACAACCATTCTATCTGTATCTTCGTTAAGACAGGATATAATCTCATTAATCCTCTTAGGCTGTATTGTACCTGCACCTTCAACGATAAGAGCTGTACCCTTAAGCTTGCCCATAGCTTTGGTTATGCCTCTCTGGTTAATACTCTCGCCAGATGTCTTGGCAATCTTCTTTGGTCTGTCAGGATATACATAATTAATAGCTCTTACAATTGTTCTAGCAAGATCTGTCTTATCAGAGCTTGAATTACCTGATATAAGAATGTTACCACACGAAGAATTAGTCATAGCCATCTCTTCATCAAGTGACTCGAATAAATCTACAAGCTGCTCCTCAAGTCCAGGCATCTCTCTGTATTTTTTAAATATCTTAGCAAGCTCCCCGGATAATTTCTTATCATTATGCCAAACCCTGTCATTGTCATCTTCATTATCCATTGAAGATACATTGAACTTCATATTCATACCCGGCGTAACAAAATCTGTAGCTGCAATCTCTGGCTCAGCGGCTCTGCTGTACTCTGCTTCTGAATTATTAACGTTGTTATAATTGTTAAGAACCTCATCTGTTACTGGCTCAAAATGTGTTGTGTTAAGAGTGAGTTCTTCATTCTCAGGTTCAGCGGCTTTTTCATTAACAGTATCTGATACTTCTGGTCTTTGCCATTCGCTGTCGTCCTGTGCCTGTTCACTATTATTGGCAATTACATTACCACTCACCGCTTCACCGTTATTAACAACTGTGCTACCGCTCACTGCTTCGCTATTATTAACATCTTCTGCCACTTTTAAAGCTTCTCTGGCTTTCTCAAGCTCCTGTGTCATTGTCTGATCTAATATAAACGAAGCCTTTCCCGTTCTCATAGCCAGATCTCTCTTAGCCGCACCAAGTAAAACCTCTGCATCAGCTAATCTCTTAGCCTCCCTCTCGCTGAATTCTGTTCCCTTTCTTAAAGCCTCTTCTTTCTTCATGGCAACAATCTTCTCGTAAGCTTCACTCTTCTCATCTTTCTCATCAAGCATACGCTCTAACTCAACCTTAGAGAACTCTCTTGTATCCTGCTTGCCATACTTTTCTTCTCTTACAGTTTCCATCCAGTCAGCTATGCTTAACTGTCCTTCAATCTGCTCATCTTCTATGTTCTCTGCTTCATCATCTACGTAAACAGTATTAGCATTTCCTGCATTACTATCTGCTGTGCCATCAGTTCTTGACTCACTTGTCTTTGCCGGACTCTCATTCAATACTTCGGACATTCCTGTCTTTCTTTCAAATGGAGGCTTAAATGACTCCTCATCACTAAATATATCATTAATATTCTTAGCAAGTTCTTCCTGAATATTATGAGTATCATAAAGGTTATAATTAGGTACTTTAACCTCTATGTCCATAGCATCAGCTTTCTCATCAATACGCTTTCTTGCCGCCTCCCGTGCTTCTTCTTCGTCTTCCTTGGTAATCTTATCACAGCTGTTCTCAATATTTCTTTTTGCGTTCTCGATAAGCTCCTTTAATGACATAGAAGCCTTGCTGACATTCTCATTAAGCTTCTTATCTGCATTCTCATCTAATATTCTGTTGTCCTGCTCTTTTTCAAGCTTTGCAACACTCTCATCTGCAGAATTCCCTTCTGCTTCCTGTCTTCTAAGAGCATTTACAATTGACTCTTTTAATGCACTGCTCTGGTCATTCTGGACAAGATCCATTGATAAACCAGATGTATCTTTTACACCAGCCACGTCTGAACTTCCCGCCACATTAACATTTCCTGTTGAACGGTCATTTCCGGTATAATCAATATTACCCACTGGCTGTTCTCCTGCAACATCTTCAGATTTAAATCTTAAAGCTTTATTAGTCACATTAGAATACCTGCTGTCTGAAGCCTTGTTAGAAGGTGCTGCTTTGTCTGAATCAGCTTTATCATCTTCATCAAGCAGATCGCCGACTTCGTCCTTTTTAAGACGTGCAAGCTCCTTCTGCTCCATAAATAATCTTTCTTTGTTAGCTTCTTCGTCAGACTTTCTTGCGTTAATCTCACTTAAAATCTTCTTCTGTGTGTTAGTCATAGTAACACCCAGCTTTTCCTTAAGCTTTACAGCTTTCTCTACATATATACCATCCTGAAACCATAATACAAGGTTATCACAGGTCTTAGAACAATCTTCTTTTCTTCCTGTCTTGTAATATAATTCGGCAAGCTCATACATATATTTCTCGTCAATCTCAGCTTCCTTATACTTTTCAAGTATATCAACAAGCTCAGTATCAGGTGCATCCTGTGCCCTTCTTAAGTCGTAATATAAGATATACTTATTAACATCGTGTGCTGATAATTTGGCGTATTCCCTGTATAATTCTTCAGCATTTTCAAAATCGTCAACTTTGATAAAGAATTCTGTGAGCTTATATATAAGCTTTCTGCCTCCAAGGTTACGGTTGTATGCAAGAATTGCCATATCTCTTGCTTCTTCGTAGTCTCCTGCCGCTTCCTGTACATTAATTATCGTTGCAAGCGTAGACCAGTCTTTTACTTTATTCCAGTTCATCTGCTTTGCAATCTCTGCTGCCTGCTTATATTCTTTCTTAGCTGCAAGCTTCTTTATCTGTTCCAACTTTATATTAAACTCATATTTATCCACGTTAAAGACCTCCATTATGTCAATGAATCGACCCTCAAATTCCAATAATACGGCATATTAATGCCAATTTAAACATTCCGTATAATTTTATCACAGTAAAGTATCCTTGTAAACCTGCTATATGAAATCAAAGCTTGCCTGTTCATAGTCCATTCTTGTGTATTCCAATTCAGTCTCTTTAACATTACTATAATAGTCAACAACAACTGTCTGCTGCCTTTTGTCTGCCATCTTCTGCCCAAGTATATAATTAACATCAAACCTTGAGGTAATCGCCGGTGTTGCACCTCTTGCAGGAACAATGAGCTGTACATGGTTTACTGCAAGCAGTTTAAAGATTGGCTCCCATATATATATATCCTTTGCCGCACCAAATGGATTATCTATAAATATAGTCTTACCCAAAGGCTGTCCATCTGATACTGTGTTCATATTGGAAATATAATTAATAATAGCTATAAGGAACTGTATATATATCCCCTGCGACTGTCCTGTTGAGCCTACAGCTTCCTCATATCTTAAATATCTGCTCTGGTCTTTTATTCTCTCTCTCTTGTAAAGATTAATTCTTACTGAATTCATATCCGTTACAATTACTGAGAAAAGCCGTTTCCATGAAAGCCTGCTTCTTATATATCTGAAACGTTCTTCCTGCTCCTTAAAGCTTTCCGCTGCAACAATTGTCTCATCAATGTAAGCTGACATTCTGTCCTTATACATTTCTTCCCTAACATAAGGAATATAAAGCCCGATTATTGCAATATCTTCATTGTCCATTCTGATATGCGAAAGCTTTGGAAGTCTTTCAAGCTCAGTCTTTATATTACAGCATGTCTGTATACATCTGTTCTCAAAGTTATCCTTGATACGTTCCATATCCTCTATTCCCTTGTGAACACGCTCTTTCTCAAGTTCAATAAATGAATTCGTATCCTCTATTGATTTAACAAGCTGTTCTGTCTTTGCGGCATTAACAGGAAGCACAACCGATACATTAACCTCAACGGCAAGTTCAGCACCATTATAGTTCTTAAGTTCATCTATTAGCTTTGTTTTATATTTGTTGAACTCATCAGCTTTCTTGTATTCAAGCTTTAATATAGATGAATACTCTTTTGCTGTCTGCTCGTATTCTTTGGCAACACTTTCAAAATCTTTAATCTCAATGTCCGATTCTGATAATTCCGCATAATTCTCAATATCAATTCCTGCATTATATGTTATTCTTTCAAGGTCTTTTCTTATAAGCTGTATCTCTTTGAGTTCATCTGACATATGCTTTCTTAACTGTGCATACTTTTCTATATTCTTCTCTAATTCTGCTACTGCCACAGACATATCATCTGCGAACTTTTCAGGATTGTCACACTCAAATTCTTCATATCTTCCATATTTTTCTTCAATCTGACTCTTAGCGTGTGCAATACTTCCCTCAAGTCTGTTAAGAAGTGCTTCTTTAGCTTCTGTCTCCCTGCTTCCGGCATCATATTCTTTCTGATACTCGTGCAGTTCATTATTAAGCCCCATAAGCTTAGCTCTGTCACTTACAGATATTGTACCAGCCTCATACATTGCCTTAAGTTCTTCTAATGTATGGCCTCTGTACTCAATAGCTTCAACACACTTATCAATAGAAGCTTTCAGGTGCTTTCTAAGATTTTCCTTATCTGAAACATCTGAATTCTTATTAGATAAAATGTCTTTAAGACCTGTTATCTTAGCGATAAGTTCATTAGGATTAATCTGTCCCGCTTCATCATTATTATAATCAATGCCCTCATTGTAAAAATGCGACACTGTATTTTCCCAGACGCTTACAAGCTCTGAATACTGATTATCAACATTAGTCTTATACTCATCTGCCTTAATATAGTCTTCTCTTATTTTATCAAGATAATCTGCACATTCTATAATCTGCGCTTCGGCAGACTTAAGCTGTTCAGTAAGCTGTTTTAATGTCACATATCCCGCCGTTACCCTCTCATTTACAACTGCAATTTCTTCATATCTGCTTATGTTTAATTCAACAGACTTCTTGGACTTTCTGACATTTTCAAGTTCTGCCATATCCTGTGACTTCTTATCATTATATCGTCCAAGCTCTGCTCTGTATGCGGCGATATTCTCTTTGATGTCATTTTTTCTCTTAAGAAGCTCCTCAGGTGCATCAAGCTTTTCCGCTGATGTATCACCAGCATTAACCGAAAGCACATAATCTTCAAGAACTGTCTGCTTTCTGCTGTTAAGCTTTGTTATGGTATCGTTAAGATTATCAAGTTCTTCCCTTAAAATGCGTACCTTTACATCACGTCTTTTATCGTCTGTAAGATAACTTATGTCATTAAATGCAAATATAACTTTATCGCTGTTTATATTAATATTTTCATCTTTAAGTGCCTCTGCACTTATTACCGGATATACAGCACTATCCTGTGTTTCAGTTTCCAGTTCCGCTTCCTTTAACCTGTCAAAACCACTGTCAATTACAAAGCTGTACTGGATAAATGGTATTCTTTTAACAATATCTTTTCTCTGCTGTTCGCTTGCATTTTCAAGATACTTATAACCTTCTGTTACAGCTTCACCGCACACTGATTTAAGATATTCCCTGAACTTATTGTAAGAAGGATTGTCTATATAATAAGAACCTGCACTTACTGCTTCTATAAGTTTTCCAAGCTTAACTGCCTTCTGGCTGTCTTCATTATATTTGTCATTCATTCTTAAAAATTCTTTGAAAATGCCTTCTTTTAATCTGTCAGCTCCTGCAATTCCATATATTCTCTGCAAATCCTTAAGCTTGCTCTCATTCTCCTGCCTGCTTATAATCTGTGATTGAAGTTGGTCAATTCTTTCATCTAACATCGCAATATTAGACTCAGCAATATTAATCTTTTCCTCTGTCTTGTATACCGACTTGGTTGTTTCTTTAATGCTTTCCTCTAAAAGAGCCTCCTCCTTAAGAATACCATTATGCTGTACCCTTAATTCTTCTATCTTGGATATAATATCATCAACAATCAGTATTCCATAAGCGTCAGCAAGCCTTTTAAGCTCTTTCTCGTCCTTTTCAATATGCAGTTTTACAGTACTCTCCTGCCCATGTATAACAGCACAGTTATTCTTGTCTTCCTGATGTTTCTCATCTGCCTTTTTAAGCTCATCTCTTAAATTCTTCTCATCTATAGCTGCTTTAGCTGTCTTAGCTGAAAGTTCTTTTTCTGCCTTGTCATAATACTGCTTATATATAGCTGCAAGCCTGTTTAATTCTGACGCTATGTCCTCATCCTCTATCATACGGCTGTCAATTGCAGTATTAACTTTAACAAGTTCTTTTTCGTAATTGATATAGTCACAATAATTATTAGCTGCCTCTAAAAGCATAAGCTTTTCCCTTGCAGTCTTTATCTGATTCTCTTTCTTATTTCTATCTGAAAGTGCTTCCTTGACAAGCTTATCAAGCTCATTTAATGACTTCTTTTCCTTTAATACATCAGCCACTGCAATCTTGTATTTCTTATCATAAAGTTCATTATAAAGTTCCTGCTCTTTTTCATTATGTTCTGAAAGCTCTGCTTCTTTTCTGCCCTCAGCATTAATCACTGATAAGAGCATATTGGCAAGCCTGTTCTCAATATCTCTTTTATTGGAATAGAATTCCTTATATGTGGCGATATAATCTTTAAAATATGTTAAAGCCTCTATCTGATTATCATAATCATTAATCTGACTGTTCTTCTTGGAAAGTTCTATAAGCTTATCCTTAATATCAAGTAGTGTCTTTGCCATCATAGAGTCATCATTATCAACTGAAAGCCTGTTATTGTAAGACTTCTGTATAATCTCCTCTATAAGAAGGTCCTCAACGACCTTTCTGCTTGTCCTGTAATTAGTCTCAAAATAAGTTCTTACATGTCCCTCTGTCTTATTGATGCCTCTTACTATCTCCCACGCACTTTCATATATTCCGTAACGTGATATAAAGCTCTGGTAGTCCCCCTTTCTGTCAAAAATGTATACTTTAATGTTATAATCTGACTTCTCCGCTTCTCCTAAATATGCCTTTAAGCCATTATAAGTAACCCTCTCACCATTAACAGCAAGCGGCAGGTTCTTTATGTCATTTTCCCCGAACTTTCTATAGAAAATACAGTAATTGAAATACTCTACACTTGTATTATCAGATGATGAAGCCTGTGTCAATGTGCCCGTGCTGTCAGTAACATTTTCTTCATCTTTGGCATCTCTTGCCTTTCTTGCGCAAAAACCTGTTGTCATATATCTGAAACCATCTTTAACTGCATTATTATCAAGCTTCCACTCAACAAGTGAGTGTATGCAGGTGTTGCCGCTTCCTTTTCTGAAAAGCTTCTCTATAGGCTGTTTCTCATCAAGTGTACAATTAGGAATCATATTCTGCATAAGAAGAAGCATTAAAAGACTCTTTCCACCACCATTAGCAAGGTCATATATTGTATTTTTGCAATTAATACAACCATTGTTTTGTCCATCTTCAATTACTTGCGTAAATTCGATGGACGCGTCTTATATCCCCGTAGCTAAAGCAAGGGGTTTTACGACGCATTGGATAAAATTCTTCATATTTTCTTCCGTCAGATATACTGTTTTCAGTATGCTCTTCCTCTTCTGCCTGTGTCAAATCATATGGATCTGCTTTCCATTTTTCTCTATGATCCCTTCGGCTTCGAGGTTCTTAAGTTCTCTCGTCATGGCACTGCGGTCGACACTTAAATACTGTGCCAGTGCGGTATAGGACATCGGAAGTGTGAGGTCTTTGCTGTGTTTTTCTGCGGAAAGTGTATTGAGATAGGTCATCAGTTTCTTACGTGTACTGGATCTGGAAAGCATGTAGATCCGCTCATTCTGCTGCCGGGACTGGATCGCGGTAAGCTGCAATAGATTGCTGACCATCTGGCTGTGATGATGGCAGGCATTTTCACAGCGTTTGATCACATGCTCATAATCAATAAAGATCACACGTGTCTTCGCCTTCGCACAGACATAATAATGCTGCGACATCTCCGGTAACAGCAGCGGTTCCCCGAAGACATCATCTTTTTTCAGTTCATCCATCAGATACTGATTGCCCTCCGCATCGCTGCCATATAAAGAAGCCTGTCCCTCTGCGATCAAACCGATCTTTTTCATCGTATTCGTATACTCCATGATGATCTCGTTATTTTCATATACAACCTCACGCATCTGAAAACAGACCCACATCCGTTCCTGTTCTTCCGGCAGGATATGTGAAAACAATGTCACTTTCTCCATCTGTATTCCCCCATCTTTCTTTTTTGTGTTTTTTTTAACATACTCCAATTCTGTTGCTTTTGCAACAGAATTTTCCGGTTTTTCCGAATTATCAACAAGCAGCCCCTGATTTACAAGAAAATTAAAAACTATTTTGACAAA
>ERZ779874.3846-NODE-3846-length-10773-cov-4.428531_pt1 | contig 10773 bp, 2 predicted proteins | sample MGYA00511031_ERZ779874 | MGnify/ENA primary metagenome ERZ779874 (study PRJEB29588, sample SAMEA2156850) | human gut metagenome | biome: human gut; feature: human-associated habitat; material: faeces | place: Denmark | collected 2008/2010 ...
TTTCTAAAAATGTCACTGTAAGCGACTGAACAGCATCTCCTTCTAAACGAATACCGGTATCTTTCCACTGCCCATACGGATGCGTATAATTAAAATATTCATTTGCAAGATTATATCCACCTGTAAATCCAACTTTTCCATCAATTACTGTTATTTTTCTGTGATCACGATTGTTCAAAAATAGATTTAAGCCTGGCACAAATGGATTGAATACACGACAATGAATTCCTATACTCTCCATCTTTTTTACAAAATCTGTGTTAATAAAACCTATAGACCCCATATCATCATAGAATACCCTGACTTCCACACCGGCTTTTACTCTCTCTTCCAGAACATCTTGAATCTTATGCCAAGCTTCAGCATCTTCTATCGCATGATATTCCATGAAGATAAACTTTTGTGCTTACATCCGTTTTTTTATCCATAAGGCTTCCAACGATTCCTCGGCACTCATATCCGGTTCTGGTAATGGCTCCAGTTCATCCAGTCTTTTCAATAATCTTATCACTTCCTCTGCGTCAAACTGATCATCCTCAGCCTCCATTGTGTAATAATCAAGTCTGTCATTCAGCAATCTGATTTCCTTACTCTTACTCATGCTTAAAATCTCCCTTCACTGTATACGTGACAGTTTTCGACAAAATCTTACAAATTTTATGAAATTATTTTTCATCCATTTTTTTGACGCAAATAAGCGGCATATGTCTCTTCATCAAGACATACACCGCTTGTCATGTTTATACTGTTACACCCTTTGCCAGTACACTCCCACATTCCCACTTTTATTCAATTACTATGTCAGATACTTATTCTTCCTCAGAACCACTCTTTTTTCTTACATAGAATACGGCTCCAAAAACAATCAGTATAATACAGATACCTATAATAATGATTATCGTATTATTCCATGCATATTTTGAAGTGCTGTCATCTGTCTTAGGTGCAGGAATGGTTTCATCAGATTTGTTGTCTGCCTGACCGTTATCACTCATAATCTTGGCATCAACAACAATCGTGTAATCTGATGCACGGGTAAATACAAGTTCCACATTTCCATCCGGATCAATCTGTCCGGCGCTGATAAATTCCAGTTCTCCGGTCTGTTCATTGTAGTAGAACAGGTTCGCATACAGTCCTGCATTCTTTGATTCCATGTTGACGGTCAGTGTGGCTGTAAATCCAAACTCTCCGTCATAGGCAAGTGTCAGGTTCATGGAATACCGTTCCCCGGTCACGTTATTGATCACATCCACAGGAATGGATTTTCCGGCGTCGGCTCCGACTGTCACATCAAAATCAATATCTCCAGCTGCATCAGTAATATCCTTTCCATAAATCTTCCAGGAAAGACCATTTCCCATATCCAGAACAAGTGTTGTATCTTTGCCCTTGATACTGTCAATTACATCTTTCGGTACTACCGTCGTTCCATTCATGACAACTGTTACTGTATCGCCTGACTTAGCTTCTTCAAGCTGTGGCTTGATAACATCCCAGCCTTCCTTGCCGCTGTCGTCCTTGATGTATGGCTTAATTGAATCTCCTTTTTCCTTACCATTATCCGTATCAGGCTGTGGCTTCTGATTCTGATTACCATTGTCTGTGCCAGACTGCGGTTTCTGGTTTTGGCTGCCATTATCCTTGTTGCTGTCATCGGACTTAATCTTAGCAATCGGCTGTGTGTAACTGTGTCCGCACTTGGAGCAGGTGTAGGTCATGATGCCTTCCTCGGTTGTCGTTGCAGCCTTCGTCACTTTTGATACATAGCTGTGTCCTGTTGCCGGAATATTCTCCGTGTAGCTGTTTCCACAAGAACAGGTATACGTCCTTACCCCTGCCTCTGTACAGGTTGCTTCCTTCGTAATGCTTCCCGTATAGTTGTGAGTGTGCTTTTCCTCCGGCAGCTTCGCAATGCTCTCTGTGTAGCTGCTGTTGCATCTGGTGCAGGTGTAGGTTCTGATGCCTTCCTCGGTTGTCGTTGGCTGCTTTGTCACGGTTGCTTTATAATCATGTCCCAATGCTGCCAGCTCTTTTCCGGTACTCAGAAGTTTATCACAGTCCGTACAATAGGTATCTCCTGCGTATCCGGTCTGCGTACAGGTTGCTTCCCGCTGATTCCGTATTTCAGTATGTGTGTGATCACATTTGCTTCTTGTAATCGTAATGCTTACACTTTCTGTCTCGTAGTTGCCCTTGTCAGTTCCTGTATAAATTGCATTCGCTGTCACTGCCACACCATCTGCAAGCGCCGTGTCCTTATCAGCCTCCTGCCAGTTCCATCCATCCGGAAGCATAATATCGCCAACCTTCTTTGTACTGTGTGCCGGAGCCATTGTAGCTTGCGGCATGTTCGGTGCCTGAGCTGCCTTATTTACAGTGATTGTAAGCTTCGTATCAACAGCATTATAATTATCCTTATCTGATGGTGTAAATGTTACATCATACTCTGTCTTTTGGCTGTCTGCTGCTGTAGGCTTGCTACTGCTGTTCTTCCATGCAAATGTTCCTGTGATTTCAGTTCCATCTGCTGTCTGATAAGTTGCTTTTCCTCCGGTCAGGGTACTGTCTGAAAGTTCCTGTCCGTAGGTAAGTGCGCCTGCTGTCGGCTTCTCTGCAATTACCGGTGTTGCCTTAGTTACTTTAACAGTTATTGTTCTGGTTACTGTATTGTAGTTGTCAGCGTCATCAGGTGTGAATACTGCCTGATAGCCTTTGTTGTTTACAGTCGGAATGATATTCGTTCCTGTAAAGCTCCATGTTCCGGCAAGTGAATTGCCATCTGCCCCGGTCACACTGCCGCCTGTCATATCTGAATCAGCTAGTGCAACAGCAGGATTGTATACACGCTCTGCTACAGTTGGAACTGTTACTACTGCCGGTGTTGCCTTGGCTACTGTAATAGCCGCTGTTCCGGTAAGGTCCTCGTAATATTTGCTGTCATCAGGCTTGAATACCCAGCCCGCCTGTGTCGTTCCTGCAGTCGGTATGCAATCCGGATCAGCCCATTTGAGTGTTCCTTTTACTTCGGTGTCTGTATCTGCTTCCACAAAGGTAACACTGCTAAAGCTAAGCTTAGAAAGCTTGTCTCCATATGTAAGTGCATTGCTTCCATTTACAGATACCGTATTTCCGCTCTTTAATGTAACAAGCTTCTTATCCGTAATCTTGATTGTCATAGTATATACAGCATCTTCGTAATTTAGCATAGAAGCTGTCACTGTGATTGTAGCTGTAGCTCCAACCTGAGATTCATCTGCCTCTTTCACTTTATAGGTCAGTTTTCCGTCTTGATCTACTGCTACATCACTCAAAAGCTGCTCGTTATACGTATTTGTTAATGCGTATGCTGTAGTTCCCCTATCTGTCGGGAGCTTTCCTGCAATATCCACACCGATTGTCTTGCCGTCTGAACCGGCTGAATATGCATAACTCCTTTCCTCACCAGCTATGGTCGGCTCAGCTGCTTTGTTAATCGTAAATACGACCGGATCACTTGCAAGTCCTGCATAGTTCCCTGTCTCTGCAATATAAGCCTTTACGGCATAGATTCCTGCATTTACAGGTATGGCATCTGTATATGCAGATTCGTCTGAAGGTGCCGTATATGCAGTACCATCTGAAGCTGCTGTTGCATACTTATAAGTTACTGTGCCGAATTTTGCTGTTGCATTTGGTATTGGTGTCTTATCCTTCGCATAAGTATAATCAGAACAGCTAAGTTCTGTAGTAAAACTATTTGCTGCCTGTTTTACTGTCAGAATGCCACTCTTGCCATCTGAACCGCTTCCGGTAAAGGATACTTCATAATTGGCACTATCTGATGAGCCTGTAATTGCATAGGTTCCAACATCTGAATTGCCTTTCGCAGTAGTTGATAAGCTGATGCCAAGTGCTTCTTCGGTATCACCTGCTACCAAAACATTGTCTAAGTAGGCATCACCTGAGGCAAGACTCCATGTAAGTACAGGGTTTGTCTCTCCATAGAATTTTTCTTTATCAGCAATCACTACGGTAATCTGCTTCTTGGAAACTACCGGTGTCACTTCACAAGTTACAGAATCATAAGTATCTGCATCACTTCCTGTAGGTGTAAAGACAAGCGTGTATTTCTCACTTGTACCGACTGTCGGAAGCTTATCTGCATCCTCAGATGCCAGAGTCCATGTACCCTCAATCTTCGTGTCACTGTTTAGTCCTGCTGTCACAACTGCCTTTGTCATATCTGCCTTTTCAAACATGGCAGATACCGTATTACCATAAGTACCGGAAAGAACTGGTGCAGTCTTTACATACGGAGTCGGCTTTGCAGTGGTAAATTCAATAGCAGGCTCCGTTAATGCCGTTATATTGCCTGCCTTGTCAATGGCTGCTATCCAGACTGCAGTTTTCTTACTTGGATACAATGGAAAATAAACGTCCGGCTTTCCAAAATTACCTATTTCAATTTTATTATCACCTTTTGTTCCTGTCGTTTTGAAGATTGAAGGTGTCCAACTCGCAACAAAGTTTTGGTTAGCATTACTATACTTAAGTCCCTCCGTACGAACTTCCCATTGTCCACAATAAAGATTTTCGTCCGGTTTAAAATTCCACCCATTGCGGGGCGCCCATTTTCCATCGTTTTCGACAGCGAACTGTGGGTACTTTGGCTCACCTTTCATATAACTTTCAATATCTCTTTTGCAGTCGTCGTAGGTGTAGTCAGTAACCCCGTCAAATACTCCTTCGGATACAAAGAACCACATCAGCGTTGCATCCTCGCTTAAATTAACCTTGAGTATCGCCTCTGTATCCTTCAGGGTACCGTCTTCTTTTTTCGGGTCAGCTATTTTTACTACAGGAGCCTGTGCATCCACCACAATGCCATCGGTACAGATATAATCACTCTGATTTCCCGCACCATCCACTGCATAGGCATAGACCACGTAATTTCCTTCGCTGCTCAGGCTGCCCGAAATGGTTGCGCCGTCTGATGATGGAAGAATAGTGCCTGTTCCTGCGGCTACTTCCGAAAACTTACCGCCTACTGCCAGCGCATCCAGTTCATCCTTTGTCTTTACTGATGCCAACGCCGTATCTGAAACCTTCTCAACATAATAGCAATACCTGGAAATGCCGCTGACCTCAGCCACATCGGCTTTCTTATCATTTGCCTGTATCTTAATATCCAGTGTTGCATCATTATAAAGATAGCCAAAGCTGATGGTGTTCAAAAGCGACCGGAACCAGTTTTCCTTAATCTGGATACCATAGCCATCCGCCACGCCATCCTTATCCGCCCAGGTCGGCGCACTCTTATCAATGCAGATGGTTACCACCACCGGCTCGGAAAGACAGCCCTTTGCCGTATCCTTTCCATAGAGCGTTACCGTATTTTTACCCTCCTGCGTGAAGGTATAGCCCGGATTTTCGCCTGCAACCGCCGCCTCAAGACCTTCATAAATCTCCACGCTGCCGTTTAGCCAGGAATCTGAAGCAGCAGCTTTACTGTTTCTGTATAAAATCTGAGCTGCGTCATTTTGGTCATCAATCGCAAAGCTTACAGGCACATCCGCCCTGTACCATTTATCAGTGCCAGAAACTAACGTCTGCGCCAGCGTAAAGGCATACGGAATCTCAAAGCGTATCGCCGCATTTCCTGTATAATTGCCCTTGCCGGTAAGGTTAAGCTTTGCCGGCTTTGCATCTGTAGTGGGTCCGGTCGTGTCTTCCTCTGTTACCGTAAAGTCTGTGTCCTTTACCAGAACATAGCTGCCGCCATCCGCACCTGTAACGCCGCTGTCTGTCAGGATCTTTTTAAGGTCTGCAGCTTCCCAGTCAAGGTCATCAAAAGAATACGGCTTTCCGGTGTAGTAAGCACAGCCACTAAGCGAGGTAGAAGGAATTGATAACTTACTTAAATCTCTCGGCGTAATCTCCGCTGTCAGCGACATCTCAACAGACGGACAACTATTATTTTCCGCCATGACCATAATCGTAAAAGGATAGCTGCCTGCATTGGTAACCGTATAGGTATTTGCGTCCCCATACGCCTTTCCATCTGCTCCTTTGCAAGTTATTTGCAGCGGAAATGTATCCATATACTCACTGTCAAACCCATCCTTTGCAAGCGTCTTACCCGTGCAGGGCGCAATATAGCCGTCCGTTACCGGAATATGTGCATTCGCATCATACTTATCCGCTTTAAGCGTTACGCTTATCGCATCACTGTCAGCCAATGCCGTATGCGCCTTTCCATCATACTCTGTCGCGGCTGCCGTAGCGCCTGTTACCTGCATCTCACCCTGTCTGATTGCAAACTTAAATGCAACCGTACCATAGTAAGCGCCGCATCCGGTAATTATCGCTGTAGGCGCATCAGTTGACTCTTTATTTTCATTACATTTAATGTTGTTTTCATAGACTACCGTATAATCTGCGTTTGTAATGTCTGCATTGGCAGAGTCTGTGGAGTCCTGTGCCAGCTCTTTTCCAGATTTGTATTTTGGTCCGGTAAGCTTTACATCTCCATTTGCAGTTTTCAGTGTAATACCCGTCATTACCTGCGGATAGCCATCGTAAATACGTCCCTCCAGACCCTCAATTATCAGTCTGCTTTTCTTATAGGCTTCCGCAAGGTCAGTCCTTTTGCAGTTGCTGCAATAGCCATAGTCATCCTTCGTATGTGCCTTAAGGGTTACCTTAGAAGACGGCATCGTGAAGGAAAGGTCTGTCGTATCTATCGTTACTGCTTTGCCGCCATAAGGCTCATAAGAGCAGACCTCGCCCGTGACCTTAATTTTCTGGCCTGTCGCACCTCCATTGCTGTACAGTCCGTAGGTTACACCATCCCTCTGTGTGACATTCGTGTCATTTTCTCCACCTGTAGGCAGAGCGATACCACTCAGCTCTATCGGAAACCATACCTTAAATGCGCCAGCTCCCTTCGTTATTTTGCTGGAAAAATCAGCAGAGTCATGATTACAGTAGATGCTGGCATCCAGATTACTTTCATCTCCCGTAAACGCATCAGGTATTTGTGCTCCCTTCTCTATAACTATCTCAGCCTTGCCAGAAGGAACCGTTACATTCTCTAGTCCAGCTACACCCTCGCCCAGCCGCAGTACAGCGGTATCACCAGGAAAGCTTATGTTTCCGACCACGTTTATATTTTCTATGGTAACATCCTGTCTCCCTGTCATAAACAGGTAGTTTCCCTTACCCGTCAAGGTATGTGGCTCATCACCCTCTGAACGCAGCGTTATCTCAGCCGGAAAATATACTTTATCGAGCATCTTGTTTATACTCTTACCTGCTATCGTATCCTTCAGCAGCAGGATTTCCAGCTTCTTCCATAACTTGTATTCTTCATTCTTTTGATGCTCTTTCGATTCTTCCAGATAGAACATTGCTGCATCCCATGTCAGGAAATACATCGTTTTTGTCTCACCACTATTTTTTTCTATCTGAAACTTTACAACGGCCTGAGATGTATCCTCCGGCATGTCAGCGCGAAGCACTTTTACACTGCCCTGACTTCTATCCGTTCTGCTTATATCGGTCTTAATACCGGCTGAATAAAAAGCATAGCCTTCTTCCAGCGTATCCGCAATAGCATAACCCTGCGTTTTATCAAGCAGAGAATCATCATTTTTACCAAAATTGCTCAGAGCAATCTCTCCATACTCACCACCTGAAAGCATTACTTTTGCACGTTTTATCTGGCTAAACTCTCTGTGGTCTATATGCAGAGCCTTTATCTTTGCAGTATCTCCGGATACGCTAAGGGTGGCACCTCCACATACCAGAACCTCTTCTCCCTCATACGTACCTCCGGTAATTGTACAGGAAATATCAGTATTGTGCATCTCACTAGCTTTTCCAATATAAATACTGTTGCTGTAATAACCATCTTTTAGCTTTGCAGCCGCACCACCCAAAAACCTCAAGACACCCTTATAATTACCATTCTCTACCGTAAGCTTTGCTTTGTTCTGAATAGAAACTGGGGCGATCAGTGTTCCATTCTGTCCCGTGCCTGCGTCTTTAAAGACTGCCTCCACACCTTCGCCAGTGATATAAAGACCCTTTCCTGTAACGGTACAGCCATTGAGATCCATACAAAAGCTGACATTTTTTGTACCCCCATCTATTTTCCACTCGCTTCCTGTCTCAGAAATATTTTTCAGGATTTTCAACGTAATTTCAAGGTCTGCATCAGCAGCATCTACTGCATCTTTCATTGCAGCTATTGCTTTCGTAAGTGTTGCATAACGTTTTGTATTCCCACCTACCGTAACTTCCGCAACACCTTCTTCTACCGTAAAGACAGCCTTTTTGGAGGTCGCCGTATATTCACCGCAGGTCGCTACACAGTAGTATTGATAAGTGCCCGCCAAAAGTCCTGTAGGAATCCTGTAGGTCGCAGATGTTGCATCCTGCCCCGTTTGTTTTACTTTGGTTGTTGTCCCATTTATTGTTTTATCAGCATACCACTGGTAGGAGATACTGCCACTGCCAGATTCCGCTTTTACGGTTAGCTTCGGCGCCTCGGCAGCGGTATAGTTTTCCATCACAGTTTCCGCTCCGCTTGAAATCGTAGGATGCGTCGTGAAATAGAGCGGACTTTTAACAGCCGTTACCTTTCTCCCTTCTTCTGTCCACCTGGCTGTTAGGTCTGCATAGGTACCATCATCATACTTTAAGGTATAGCCGACCTTCAGAAGGTCCTGCAGGGTTTTCTTAGGATTATTAACCCAAATCGCATTGCCTGAGGCTTGGGCAGGGGTAAAGGTTCCCTCTGCAATCTGGCTGTTGTCGGGTAATCTAAGACGTCCATTAAAGGTTCCACCCTCAATGTTTACAGCTAACTTTTTATATTCGTTATCCATTATAATACGGTTGCCAGCATTCGCTGTTAAAGTAGCGCCTTTTTTAACTGTAATTTTAATGCTACTATTATCGTAAACACCGATGCAGCGAGAATCCTTGTTATTGTTTTCAATAACTGCGCCGCCGCCAATGATACAGTCGGAGCAGCTGCCCATAAACATAATAGCGCCATATTTAAGCTTAACGTTTCCGGTCACCTTCGTATTGGTAATTGTACAGGCGTTACTGTCACAAATAGTAATGACGCCTTCCTGACTACCATTACTTCCACTAATATTTGCTTCGTCAATGGTACAGGTCGCACCTCCCCACATCGCAACTGTGGAACCGGTTCCAGCATTTTTGATTGTGACATGCTCAATTTTCAGCACGCTATCTACAGTTATCAGTCCATCTCCTTTGAATCTATTTTGCCCATATTGATAGTTGCCTGTAATTGTTCCCTCATTCGAGCCGGACGAGGTAATTGTTATATTTGCTCTTTTAAAATATAAACGCGCATTGTCAGCCAGTTTCAATGTATGGCCATTCAAATCCAGCTCTATCTCTTTTGCCAAACCGGTACCAATGGTAAGCGCACTTGTTATGGAGGCATCATCATTCAACAGTTTAATGGAAACTTTTTCCAGGTTTGCGTTTCCATGCCCGCCAATCCATGTTGCAAGGTCCTGAGCGTTGTATTTTTTCTGTACAGTCCCGTCAGCTTTCATTTCTGTTACTTCAATCGTTCCATCAGCCAGCAGCGCAATCCCATATTCGCCTACGAGCACATAGATGGTCGGAAGCTCCACGTCTTTACCCAATACGAGCTGGTTGCCGTCTCCATCCTCATCCGGCAGTACCGGCGTGTAGGCATAGCAGAAGCCGTTTGACACTTCACTGCTGTCAAATTCTTCTGCGTCGCTCTCTTCCACATTCAGCTCCCACTTGATGTTTTTCAGGCGGATTTTCTCCGTCGTTGTCTCGGTATCAGAGGAAGCTGCTGCGTCAGCGCTGCCTGTCGTCTTTACACTGTCTGCATTATCGGATGTAGATGCTGTGTCGGTTTTCTTTGCATTGTCTGCACCGTCGGATGTGGCTGCTGTGTCAGAGGCATCGTCCTTCTCTGCCGCGTATACTATGAGTTTATGCGGCAGAAGGGCATCCGCCATCTGTCCAATAAGCGCACCAAAAGCAGAGGGTAGGTCGGCACGTGCCTGTGTATCCTCTGTATCAGAGCTGCTAGAGCCATTTGGGTTGTTTGATTTGTCAGAATTTCCAGAATCCTTTGATGTATCCGAATCCTTTGTATCTGCATTTCCATTGTCAGAAGTACCAGACTTATCGGAAGCATCCGCATTGCCGGAATCGCCATCCTTTTCATCTGAGGATTCTGTATCCTTCTTATCATCAGAGGACGCAGTATCTCCATTACTGTCATCCTTCTGCGCATCGTCTTTCTCTGTATCTCCCGTCTCGGAAGCATCTTCTTCATCGTCGGCTTCCTTTTCATCCGCCTGCGTGGTCTTTTCTACCGTAACGGTCAGGCTAGTCGGAAACTTGATGTCGCTCTCAAGCGCACCGATGGGCAGGGTCTGCTCCGTGATGTCCTTTGAAAGCTCCTCAAAGGAAACTATAGTCGTTTTACCTGTCTCACTTTCATCGGTCTTTGCAGAAACCGAGAGTGCGGACAGGTCTACAGTATTGGCAACCATCGCAACGGTCAAGCCCATCACAAGTATGCGCTTACGCAGCTCCCTCCACCTGATTTTTTCATGGGTCTGCTGCCAATCCCTCTCTGGCATGGTGTTTTTCTTTTTCATGTAAACTCCTCTCTTTTACCCTTTTCCCTGAAGCAGCCGGGATACTACCTCCCGCAGCTGATATTCCGTCACAGGCTTCACCAAAAAGGTGTCCGCC
>ERZ779874.3850-NODE-3850-length-10766-cov-2.675007_pt1 | contig 10766 bp, 9 predicted proteins | sample MGYA00511031_ERZ779874 | MGnify/ENA primary metagenome ERZ779874 (study PRJEB29588, sample SAMEA2156850) | human gut metagenome | biome: human gut; feature: human-associated habitat; material: faeces | place: Denmark | collected 2008/2010 ...
ATTAAGAGTCTACTGCTCTACCAACTGAGCTAAAAGCGCATACATTATTCGGTTTTCCGTAACGCAAGATTTATTATATAAGACAGCTATAAAAAATGCAAGCTTTTTTTTCATAAATTTTAAAATTTTTTTAAATAGATTTTTTTGCTGACAAAGAATGTGCCAAGGCACATATAAAAAAGATCATGTGTACCGTCCGAAATTCGAACACATGATCTTTTTTGTGTACCTTTTAGGGTGGTTTTTTTCTTATCCTACATAAATTTACTGATATATCCCTGTACAAAGATAAATAATACAATCAGCGGCAGGATATAGCTTACATAAAATTTCGCCCATTTCGGGAATTTCAATCCTTCTCCGGTATCCGCTTCTTTCAGGAAGTTCTTCCATCCCCATCCATAACGGCTTGTACAGAACAGAAGATAGATCAGACTTCCAAGTGGAAGCAGGTTGTTACTTACCAGGAAATCCTCCAAATCCAGTACTCCGGAACCTTTTCCGAACGGCATAAATCCACTCCATACATTAAATCCGAGAACACAAGGCATGGAAAGTACCGCCACAACCACGATATTGACGATTACAGCCTTTTTTCGGCTGCATCCGGTCAAATCAATGGCAAAGGATAAAATGTTCTCAAAAACGGCGATTACGGTCGATGCCGCAGCAAAAATCATAAATAAGAAGAATAAGGCTCCCCAGATTCTTCCGCCTGCCATGGAATTAAATACATTCGGAAGTGTGATAAAGATCAGACTCGGACCTTCTCCCGGATCCACCCCATATGCGAAGCATGACGGGAAAATGATCAGACCCGCGATCAAAGCAACAAAGGTATCCAGAAGTGTTACCAGGACTGCTTCTCCTGTAAGACTGCGGGATTTGTCGATATAGCTTCCGAAAATAGCAATTGCGCCGATTCCAAGGCTTAATGTGAAGAAAGCCTGTCCCATAGCGGCAAAAATCGTGTCAAATAAGCCATATTCCACGACTTTGTGGAAATCCGGTGCCAGATAGAAGCGAAGCCCCTCAGAAGCCCCATCAAGCGTTACAGAACGTACTGCAAGGATCAACATCAGTGCAAGCAGAAGCAGCATCATAACCTTTGTGATCTTTTCCACTCCATTTTGAAGCCCCATTCCACAAATTGCAAAACATCCAACAACAACAATGATCATAAAGAAAGTCATTGTTCCGGGTTTTGCAAGCATATCGGAAAACACACCTGCAACAGCGGCAGTATCCTTTCCCTCAAATTCACCAGTCATCATCTTGATGAAATACTGGACCATCCAGCCTGCAATTGTTGTGTAGAACATCATCAGCAGATAGTTTCCGGCCATAGCTCCATACTTATACCAATGCCATTTCGTTCCTTTTGGCTCCAGACGGTCAAAGGAAAGCGCCGCACTTACTTTACTGGCTCTTCCGACAGAAAATTCCATTACCATGATCGGAAGTCCAAGAATCAGTAAAAATGCAAGGTAAATAAGAACAAATGCTGCTCCACCATATTTTCCTACAATATAAGGAAAACGCCAGACATTACCAAGACCGATCGCACATCCTGCAGAAATAAGGATGAATCCGAGTCTTGAAGAAAATTTTTCTCGTTGCATAAAAAATCCTCTCATTCTATTAAATTGTGGATAACTTGTCAAAATGATACTTATCCCCATTTTATGACAAGCTTGTGGATAACTTTTTTCCAGAATATCCACAGAGGAATTATACTGAATTACTGGGAAATTGTCTATGGTTGTTTATATTTTCATTGGCGAAGCCACCTGATAATTTTAATTTTCCCCTTTTTAGTACACGAAATCGCCAGATGTGTACCTTTTGGGGTGAAAATTTGCATGTATCTATATATTAAAGATAACAACAGCTTATTAAAATTCCTTTGTTTATATTAGGAGGGCTGAAAAAGCCCGTGGTTGACGCATTTCGGGGCATATTTTGTGTACGGAAACGGGGTAGGTTGTTTACTTCAGAGGGCAAAGAGGTGTACATATATGGGGATTGTTGTTTACTTTGCGGGGTTACGCAGTGTACTTGAAGGGTTGGCGATTTTACCTTTTCTGTACACAAGTGTCGAAAAAATTTAAAAAAAGGCTTTACAAGAGGGGGGTTCTTGTATATAATCAACCTAGATGTACCGTTTTGGTACACAATTTTTATCAAAAAAGGTACCTTAATGGTACACGAAAAGAACAATACACACCTTAAACGTACACAAAACGTAAAAAAAGACAGAAACCCCATTTTATGGGGTACTTTTTAGGGGAGGGTGTTCCTTTTTGGTACACAAATCCCCAATATAAAGGGGTTGGTTACCCCGAATGGTACACAATAAGGGATTATATGGGGTGTAGAGGGGATTTTAATACACCTCAAAAGTACACAATAATACAGAAGAAAACAATTAAGGGGTATGAGCGATGAAGGAAACACAGAAAAAACCAAAAGAGAAACAACTGCTGGATCATGATACGGTCTCCCGATCCAATGTGCTGATCGAAAGTAAATCCAGTACATCATTATTTGAAAGAAAGCTTCTTAATATTGCAATCGCAAAAGCATATGTAGAAGACGGTGAGCTGATCGCAAAGGTTTCCACCAAGGATGTTAAGAATTATCTTCATATAACAGGAAACTCCATCTATTCCCGTCTGAAAGAAGTATCAAAAGAGACATTGGGACATGTAGTAAGTATCGAGGACGACGAAAAAGAGAACTTCATCATGTTCAATGTAGTGAATAAATGTGAATATAGAGATGGCGTGTTTACAACCAGATTTACTAAAGAGATGAAACCTCATATCTATAACCTGAAAAAAGACTATACCCGTATGAGTCTTGATGTATTGTGCTCTTTTAAATCCCTGTTCACAACCCGTGTTTACGAAATCCTGAGAACCCAGTATTATCGTTTTGACAGGGAACAGTGTGACCAGCTGATCGTACCGAGACCGCCGAAGAATCCATACACGATCGCAGAGCTTAAATTTACACTGAATGTAGTGGATGCAAATGCATCTAAAGCAGTAAAACGTCTTGTTGAGCAGGGACGTTTTGAAGAAGCGCTTGCAGAGATTAAGGATGCACCGTTTGAAGATTGGCGTAATTTCCGTAGAAAAGTACTTGAAGTTGCGAAAAAAGAGCTGGAAGAATCCGAGTATTCCGAGATCTGCTTTGATTATGAGCCGGTTAAGAGCGGGAAGGGCGGAAAGGTTACAGGAATCCGTTTCTTTGTGAAGAAGAATCCGAAGTGTATCCATCATTCAGATCTTCAGCGTATGCCATCCGGAGAAGAAGAGGGCGAAGAGATTGCGCCAAATGTACTGGCTGCAAAGAAAACTCCGGTTAATGAAAAACTGATTTTAGAAGTTGCTGATATTTTTGGAAATGAACCGATCACGATTCAGGAGATTAAGGTGCTGCTTCAGGTATCCGATAACCAGCCGGAGGTGATCCGGAAAGCTTTTAAGCTGTCACAGGAGCAGGCATACATCAATAATCTGGTCGGATGGCTCAGAAAATGTATCGAAGAAAAGTGGTATGAGAACGAAAAAGTATCCAAGTTCAAAGGAAAGACGCTGGAAGAAGCGCAGATGACATTGGATCTTTATCAGGAATACATAGAAGAGCGCGAAAAAGTGAAAAAAGAGTAGGGTATTTTCTGTGAAAAGCAGAGTTATTACCTAAATGGTACACAAGTTAAGTGGAAGAATGTGTCCCTGGGATGCTATTTGCAAAGAGGCAGGTAGCATCCCGGGGATTTTGTGTATACGATAAGCCAAGTACAGATTTGTGCTTGCACAAGAATCTGTACTTGGCGAATGTACATCATCGAGCTGTTAAGCGAGATAGTGTACAAAGTATACGAATCGAGTAGGAGTCAGCCTACTCGATTGTCTTATTTTATGATGGAAAATTAAATTAGATGTTGGGGTCCAAAGGTATTTTGACCCTGGTATCTTAAATTATGGAGGAACGGAAGAAGATTATGGAAATAAGAAGATTACTGGATTTTTTAAAGACAGCGGAACAACTGAAATGTAACACCAGACATTCGTATACTTCAAGTGGCAGGTTGGAGAGTGTGGCAGAGCACAGTTGGCGGCTGGCGTTGATGGCAATGCTGGTTGGGGATGAATTTCCGGAGCTGGATATGGATAAGGTGATAAAAATGTGTTTGATCCATGATATGGGTGAGGCGATCACCGGAGATATTCCGGCATTTGAAAAGACGGATAAAGACCGAAAGGTTGAGAATAAAAAGGTGGAGCAGCTGACGGATATACTTCCGGAACCGGTCCGTGCAGAATGGAAGGCATTATTTGAAGAGATGGAAGCGATGGAGACACAGGAGGCGAGGCTTTATAAATCACTGGATAAGCTGGAGGCGCTGATCCAGCATAATGAGGCGGATATCTCGACATGGATTCCGTTGGAGTATGATCTTCAGATGACGTATGGGAATGAAGAATGTAAGTTTACGGAATATATCCAAAGGCTTCGGGATGAAGTGAGGAAAGATTCCAAGCGGAAGATTGAAGAAAGCAAACAGAAAGACTAATAAAAAATTTTCATAATAGTTGCATTGGAAATGTAATACTGCATATTCATGCTGAGCCGGGGCGAATGTCCCGGCTTATTTTCTATATATGATAAGTAAAAATTTAATTATAAATCGGGGTAACAGGATTCGAACCTGCGACCTCACGGCCCCCAGCCGTGCGCTCTGACCAAGCTGAGCCATACCCCGAAGTGTTATTTCATTATAGTATAAATTGTTTTAAAGCTCAATCATTCTTTTGATGTGAGAAAATGCTGTTGACAGGTTTCTGGAAAGAGTTCAAAATAACGATATGCAAATATAAATGAGTAGGATGAGGAACGATTATGGAAAATTTAATTTTCAGTTTGAATGCAACGATTCCGATTTTTTTGATGATGTTACTTGGAATGTTATTCAGAAAACTGGGGTGGATGGATGAAGTCTTTGCGGCAAAGATGAACAAGTTTGTATTTTTGGTTCCGCTTCCGGTGTTGCTGTTTGAACAGCTGGCGACCGTAGATTTTTCGGAAGTATGGGATATTAAGTTTATTCTTTTTTGTTTTGTGGTGACGGCGATCAGTATTACGATATCAACTTTGATTTCACTGCTGTGGAAAGACCGGAGCATTAAAGGCGAATTTATACAGGCGACTTACCGGAGCAGTGCGGCGCTTCTTGGAATTGCTTTTATCCAGAATATTTACGGAACTGCGGGAATGGCACCGCTTATGATCATCGGAAGTGTGCCGCTTTATAATATTATGGCGGTTGTGGTGCTTTCAGTGTTTAAACCGGGGAATAATTCTTTTGATAAGGCGCTGGTAAAGAAAACGCTGAAGGGGATTGCAACGAATCCGATCATTATTGGAATTGTAGCAGGATTGATCTGGTCTGCACTCAGGATTCCGATGCCACTGATACTCAATAAAGCGGTGTCCAGTATAGGGGCTGTTGCAACACCCATGGGTCTGATGGCAATGGGAGCAGCCTTTGATTTTAAGAAAGCGATGGGAAAAGTGAAGCCTGCTGTTACAGCTGCTTTTATTAAGCTGATCGGGTTTGTGGCAATTTTTTTACCATTGGCTGCATATCTTGGATTCCGCAGGGAAGAGCTGATCGCAATCCTGGTGATGCTTGGATCAGCAACAACAGTGAGTAGCTTTGTAATGGCAAAAAATATGGGACATGAGGGAGTGCTTTCCTCTAGTGTTGTTATGCTGACAACGCTGTTCAGTGCATTTACTCTGACCGGATGGCTGTATCTTTTAAAGAGTCTGTCACTGATCTGACAAGATATAGTGGATTTCAACCTGGGGAACGGGAAATAGAGATAGTATAAAGAAGATTTATACTGTGAAAGAGCTGTCATAAAATGCAGTTCTTTTTTCTTGACATTTAAAATTTTTGAGAGTAGAATATGTCAAATATAAAATAGTTCCATATCGAACAGTTTTATATCGAACGATTGCATGATAGTGTGAAAAAAAGCATGCGATTACAGGAAAAATGTAAAGAATTTTACAGAAGTACTGTGGAAAGGAGGAAAGAAAGTGGAAGATGTACGTCATTACGGATTTGAAGTGCGTCGTCTTGATCATGTATTTGCCAGGAATCTAGAAGCAAAAGTCCGGGAGAAAGGAATTGATGAACTGACGTTGATGCATGGATGGATTATAAGATATCTGATTGAGAATCAAGACAAGGACATTTATCAGAAGGATATAGAGAAGCACTGCTCAATTGGAAGATCTACCGTGACAAATATTTTACAGCTGATGGAAAAAAAAGGACTGATCAGAAGAGAAGCTGTACCTAATGATGCACGGCTGAAAAAGGTCATGCTGACTCAAAAAGGACTGGAGAGTCATGAAGGGATCGAACAACTGATCATGGAACTGAATCATCAGATGATTCAGGGCATCAGTGAGGAAGATTTGGAGATTTTCCTGCGGACGACACGGGCACTGAGAAAAAATATTGAAAAAAATCTGAAATTCAAAAGTGGAGAGAACAGGGAAGGAGGATGTCCATGCTAAAGACATTATTAAAAGAAGTAAAAGAATATAAGCGGGCTTCTGTCGTGACTCCGGTATTTATGATACTGGAAGTCCTGATGGAGACGCTGATCCCGTTCCTGATGGCATCGATCATTGATGAAGGGGTCAATGCAGGAAATATGCAGCATATTTACAAAGTAGGAGGCATTATGGTCGTTGCCGCCGCAGTCGGATTATTTGCAGGACTGGCAGGCGGAAGGTTTGGAGCAAAGGCTTCTGCAGGATTTGCAAAAAATCTGCGTGAGGCAATGTTCAACCATATCCAGAGTTTTTCTTTTGCCAATATCGATCATTTCAGTACGGCAGGGCTGGTAACCCGTATGACAACTGATGTGACGAATGTACAGAATGCGTACATGATGACACTGCGTATGTTCACGCGTGCCCCTGCCAGTATGATCTGTGCCATGGTGATGGCATTTGCGATCAATGCAAGACTTGCAAGCATCTATCTTGTTGCAGTCATTATATTAGGTACGATCCTTTTCTTCATTATCCGTCATGCAACGGCGTATTTTCGGCAGGCATTTCCGAAATATGATGACCTGAATGCATCGGTACAGGAGAATGTCTCTGCGATCCGTGTCGTGAAGGCTTATGTAAGAGAGGAGCAGGAGACAAGTAAGTTTCAGAAAGCAAGTGAAAATATTTACAGAATTTTTGTAAAGGCAGAACGAAATGTTATTTTTAATGCCCCGCTGATGATGACAACGGTTTATACCTGTATTATCCTGATTAGCTGGCTGGGAGCAAAAATGATCACAAGTAGTACGCTGACGACCGGGGAACTGATGAGTCTGCTGGCATACTGTATGAATATTCTGAGCAGTCTGATGATGCTGTCCATGGTATTTGTCATGATCTCTATGAGTACAGCCAGTATGCAGCGAATTTCAGAAGTACTGAATGAAGAGAGTGACCTTCATAATCCGGCAGATCCTGTCTTTGAAGTAAAAGATGGAAGAATCGAATTTAAAAATGTAGAATTTGCTTATAAAAAGGACAGCAAAGAGCCGGTTCTGACCGATATAGATCTGAAGATCCGTTCAGGGGAGACGATCGGGATCATCGGGGGAACAGGAAGTGCAAAGACCAGTCTGGTCAATCTGGTCAGCCGTCTGTATGATGTGACAAAGGGAGAAGTTCTTGTCGGTGGCAGAAATGTCAGAGAATATGACATGGAATCTCTGAGAAACCAGGTAGCAGTTGTACTTCAGAAGAATGTTCTTTTCTCCGGCACGATTCTGGAAAATCTGCGGTGGGGAAATAAAAATGCTACAGATGAAGAGTGCATAGAAGCGTGTAAACTGGCATGTGCAGATGAATTTATTGAACGATTTCCAAAGAAATATGAGACGTACATCGAACAGGGTGGAAATAATGTATCTGGTGGACAGAAGCAAAGACTTTCAATTGCAAGGGCTATTGCTAAGAATCCTAAGATATTTATATTTGATGACAGCTTTTCAGCACTCGATTTAAAGACAGATGCGGCACTTAGAAAGGCACTTGCTTCTAAGGTTACAGACAGTACAGTTATCATAGTTGCACAGAGAATAAGCACAATACTTCACGCGGACCAGATTTTGGTTATGGATGAAGGTAAGATAGTAGGAAAGGGTACTCACGAGGAACTTCTGAAGAATTGTGAGGTATACCAGCAGATAGCCAAATCTCAGATGTCAGCTAAGGAACTGGGAATTGACGGAAAGGAGGAAGCATAATTATGGCAGATAATAACTCATATAAGCAGACTCCAAGACGAAGAGGTCCAGGAGGCGGTATGGCTCCTGCAGAAAAAGCCAAGAATTTTAAAGGCTCAATAAGCAAGCTTATGCAGTATATTGGCAGATATAAGATTGCTATATTGGCAGTTATGATTATGGCGGCGGCTTCTACAGTATTTACAGTAATAGGACCTAAGGTATTAGGTAAGGCAACAACAGGTCTTTCAGAAGGCCTTATGAAAAAGATTACAGGAACTGGTGGAATTGATTTCTCATATATTGGAAGAATTCTTATAATTGTACTCTGTCTGTATGCGTGCAGTGCAATATTCAGCTTTATTCAGGGCTGGATAATGACAGGTGTTTCACAGAAGGTGTGCTACAGACTTCGTAAAGAGATATCAGAGAAGATTAACCGTATGCCTATGAAGTATTTTGAGAGCAGGACATACGGAGAAGTTCTTTCAAGAATAACTAACGATGTTGATACATTAGGAATGGGTCTTAACCAGAGTATAACAACAATTATTACATCAGTTGCTACAATGATAGGTGTTCTTGTAATGATGTTAAGCATTTCACCACTTATGACAATTATTGCGATAGTTATTCTTCCAATATCCGTTGGTCTTGTATCATTTGTTGTTAAGAAGTCACAGAGTTACTTTAAGACACAGCAGGAATATCTTGGACATATTAATGGACAGATAGAAGAAACATATGGCGGACATATGGTTGTTAAGTCGTTCAATAAAGAGAAGGATATGGTGGATACATTTGACAAGACTAATGCTGTATTATATTCATCAGCCTGGAAGTCACAGTTCTTCTCAGGAATGATGCAGCCTATTATGATGTTTGTTGGTAACCTTGGTTATGCAGGTGTTGCACTTTCAGGTGGTATGCTTGCTATCAATGGAGTTATCACAATTGGTGATATTCAGGCATTTATACAGTATGTTAAGAACTTCACACAGCCAATAACACAGATTGCACAGGTTATTAATCAGGTACAGTCTATGGCAGCAGCTTCTGAGAGAGTATTTGAATTCCTTGAAGAAGAGGAAGAAGAACAGATAGCTGCCAATCCAGTACCTACAGATAATATCAGAGGTGAAGTTGAGTTTAAGCACGTTAAGTTCGGATATAAGGAAGACCAGATTATTATTAAGGATTTCTGTGCCAATGTTAAGCCAGGACAGAAGGTTGCTATCGTTGGTCCAACTGGTGCAGGTAAGACTACAATGGTTAAGCTTCTTATGAGATTTTATGATGTTAATTCAGGAGAAATCCTTATTGACGGACATAATATCAAGGACTTTAACAGACGTGAATTAAGAGATGCATTTGGAATGGTTCTTCAGGATACATGGCTTTATAAAGATACTATTATGGAAAATATCAGATATGGAAAGCTTGATGCTACTGATGAAGAAGTAATCGCTGCGGCTAAGGCAGCACACGCACATCATTTTATAGAGACTCTTCCGGGTGGATATAATATGGAACTTAATGAGGATGCAAGTAATGTGTCACAGGGACAGAAGCAGCTTCTTACTATTGCAAGAGCTATTCTTGCTGACAACCCAATCCTTATCCTTGATGAGGCGACAAGTTCTGTAGATACAAGAACAGAGATTCAGATACAGAATGCTATGGATAATCTTATGAAGGGCAGAACGAGCTTCGTAATTGCCCACAGATTATCAACTATAAAGGATGCTGATATTATACTTGTTATGAAAGAAGGAGATATCGTAGAGCAGGGCAATCACGAAGAATTACTTGCTAAGGGTGGTTTCTATGCTGACCTTTATAACTCACAGTTTGAGGAGGCAGAAGCATCTTAAGCTATGAGAGATACATTTATAGAATGGCTTATTTTAATCAATATAATAACATTTGTTATATATGCACTGGATAAATATAAAGCAGTACATCATCTTTGGAGAATACCTGAAAAGACGCTTATATTCTTAGCAATTATAGGTGGTTCTCCAGCGGCAATACTTGCTATGTATACAATAAGACATAAGACAAGGCATATTAAATTCACACTGGGTGTACCAGTTATACTTGTTATTCAGATAATCGTGCTTTATATTCTTTATACAAGATATGGTATATTTACAGGGTGAATATGAAGATTAAAGAAGTAATATGTTAAAAAAGTATAGATATAATATAGGACTGTGAATAAAAAAATCTGGGTTTTACGATTAACATACCGTTATGTGAGTTAATCATAAAATCCAGATTTTATTAATTGAAATTATATAATAAGTATTATAAGCGTCTGATTAACCAATAACGCCTACAAATCCGCATATCAGCACGATTATACCAAGTACAATTCTGTACCAGCCGAACACCTTGAAATCGTGTTTCTTAATGTATCCCATAAGAAATCTGATA
>ERZ779874.3855-NODE-3855-length-10756-cov-3.081114_pt1 | contig 10756 bp, 5 predicted proteins | sample MGYA00511031_ERZ779874 | MGnify/ENA primary metagenome ERZ779874 (study PRJEB29588, sample SAMEA2156850) | human gut metagenome | biome: human gut; feature: human-associated habitat; material: faeces | place: Denmark | collected 2008/2010 ...
ACGACCCTCTGATTAACAGTCAGATGCTCTAACCGACTGAGCTACTGAAGAAGATCGCATTCGTTAAAAATGCGTGGCAAAAGTAATGGCTTATTTCCAATTATGCAATATATTTGCAAAAAAAATTTCCATAATGAGGATAGTAGGATTGGGAAATGCTCTTACAGATGTACTTGCACGGTTACATTCCGACGAGTGTTTCGATGAGATGGGGCTGCTGAAAGGCGGTATGCAACTTATAGACGAAGAGAAGCTTTTGAGAATCATGTCGGTTTTCGAAGGGCTGGAAACCACCTTAGCATCAGGCGGGTCGGCCGCTAATGCTGTTTCGGGAGTAGCCCGTATGGGAATAGAGAGCGGATTCATCGGGAAAATATGTCGGGATGCTTATGGACGTTTCTTCCGGGAGGATATGGAGCGCAATGGCGTGCAGACTTTATTGATCGAAGGAGAACAGGCTTCGGGTTGTGCCATGACGATGATAACTCCCGATGGAGAGCGGACTTTCGGTACATTCTTGGGTGCAGCGGCTACTTTGTGCGCCGAGGAGCTCTCTGCCGAAATGTTCGAAGGGTATGATATATTGCATATCGAAGGGTATTTGGTACAAGACACTTCGTTGATTTTACGAGCCGTACAATTGGCAAAAGAGGCCGGCTTGTCTGTTTCTTTCGATATGGCGAGTTACAATGTAGTAAAAGATAATTATGCGATTATTCGTGATTTGGTGGAGAATTATGTGGATATTCTATTTGCGAACGAGGAAGAGGCATTGGCCTATACAGGCGAAGAGCCCCGTAAAGCGACAGAGATATTGTCGCGATATTGTAGGATTGCTGTCGTAAAATGTGGAGCACAAGGTTCTTTCGTAGGGTGTGAAGGTATAATTACCGAGGTCCCTGCGACACCAGAGGTTCGAGTAGATTCTACGGGAGCCGGGGATTTATATGCTTCGGGATTTCTTTACGGTCTTTCTCAAAATTGCTCGTTGGGAGTCTGCGGCGCTATCGGTTCTTTATTGGCGGGTCGTGTGATTAAAGTAATCGGTACTAAGATGAGCGATGAGATTTGGACTGAAATAAAGTTAAAAGTATCTTCTATGGTTGCCGAAGATATTCGGCATTAGTTATCTTCGTGTGATTAAAAGAAGTGAAATGAAAAATATAAGGTTGACTTTTGCGACAGTAACGGTATTATCTTTTTGTTCGGGATTTATAAATCCGATATGGGCAGGCAAATCTGACGAGAAAAATTTCGAAATATCACGTAACCTTGATATATTCAATTCTCTTTTTAAGGAATTGAATATGTTTTATGTCGATACGATTAATGCCGAGAAGGCTATCGGCGACGGTGTAAATGCGATGTTGGCGCGTCTGGATCCTTACACCGAGTATATACCTGAGAAGGAGAAAGACGATTTTTTCTTTTCGACTACCGGAGAATATGCGGGTATCGGTTCTTTTATTATGGAGCGGGATAATGCCGTTTACATTTCGGAGCCGTATGAGGGTATGCCGGCTCAATTAGCGGGTTTGCGTCCCGGAGATAAAATCGTGATGATCGATAACGATACTGTATTGGGGTGGAAGAGTGCGAAGGTGAGCGAGCGGTTGAAAGGACCTGCGAATACGCAGTTGAAAGTTACGGTCGAACGTCCCGGTGTGAAAGACTTGCTCTCTTTCGAGTTGACCCGTAAAAAGATACAAATGCCTGCTGTACCTTATTACGATGTGGTATGCGATAGCGTGGGGTATATTTATTTGAGTAGTTTTACCGATACTTCGGCCGGGGAAGTGAAACGGGCTTTACAAGACTTGAAAAAACGGGGGATAACTTCGTTGGTACTCGATTTGCGCAGTAATGGCGGTGGTATTTTGGAGCAGGCCGTGCAGATTGTCAATTTATTTGTTCCGAAGGGGGTAGAGGTGCTTTCTACCCGGGGAAGAAATAAGAAGATGGATAAGATTTATAAAACCACTCAGGAGCCAGTCGATGTGAAAATGCCTTTGGCCGTGCTGATCGACGGAGGAACCGCATCTTCTTCGGAAATCGTGGCCGGAGCTTTACAAGACCTCGACAGGGCTGTGATTATCGGTTCACGTTCTTATGGCAAAGGATTAGTGCAATCCACACGGCCTTTGCCTTATAACGGTATGTTGAAGGTAACGATCGCTCGTTATTATATACCCAGCGGACGTTTGATACAAGCTATCGATTATTCGCATCGCAATCCCGACGGGAGCGTCGCCCGTATTCCCGATAGCCTTACCCACGAGTTCAAGACCGCTCACGGTAGGATTGTCCGTGACGGAGGCGGTATAAAACCCGATGTGGAAACTTCGATGGAAAGGCGGGGGAATATCAGCTATTATTTGATGAAAGATTTCTATTTCTTCGATTATGCGACTCGGTATGCAGCCGAGCACGATACGATTCCGGCTCCGAAAGATTTTAAATTGTCCGACGAAGAATACGAGGAATTCAAAGCTTTTGTGAAATCGAAGGATTTCAAATACGACAAACAGAGTGAACGGATATTGTCCGACTTAAAGGAGGTCGCTAAATTCGAAGGATATTTCGATGAAAACACGCAGAAGCAGTTCGAAGCGCTTGAAGCTTGTTTGAATCACGATTTGGATAGGGATTTGGAGACTTTTCACGATGAAATCGCCGAATTGCTTTCGATAGAGATTGTGAAACGGTATTATTATCAGAAAGGCGAAATTATAGAGTCGATCAAAAACGATAAAGATTTAAAGGAGGCTTGTCGTATTTTGGGCAATAAATCCCGCTATGACGAGATTTTGAATCTATCGGGAAAGCATTGACTCTTCTTGAAGGAGGATATAAAAAATGCGATGAATTTTCATCGCATTTTTTTGTAGGGTAATGACTGTGTAAATTATACGTTGAATCGGAAGTGCATGATGTCGCCGTCTTGTACGACATATTCTTTTCCTTCGATGTACATTTTACCGGCCTCTTTACAAGCGTTTTCGGAACCGAGAGCGATATAGTCGTCGTATTTGATTACTTCGGCTCGGATAAAACCTTTCTCGAAATCGGTATGGATAATACCGGCACATTGAGGAGCCTTACTGCCTTTCAAATAGGTCCATGCCCGTACTTCCTGGGGTCCGGCGGTGAAGTAGGTTTCGAGATTGAGCAAGCTGTAAGCCGCTCGGATCAGACGGGAAACGCCCGATTTTTCCAAGCCTATTTCTTGAAGGAACATTTGTCGTTCCTCGTAAGTTTCGAACTCGGCGATTTCCGATTCTGTTTTAGCTGCCAAGATAAGGATTTCGGCATTCTCGTCTTTAACGGCTTCGCGTACCATGTCCACGTATTTGTTACCCGATACGGCGCTGTTGTCGTCCACGTTGCAGACATACATTACCGGTTTGTTGGTAAGCAGGAAAAGGTCATGAGCTATTTTCTGTTCGTCTTTGGTCTCGAAAGTGACGGTACGAGCAGCTTTCCCTTGTTCGAGTGCTTCTTTGTATCGGCTTAAAACCTCGTATGTAACCTTTGCTGCTTTGTCTCCTCCTGTCTGAGCCTGTTTTTGGACTTTTGAAATACGTGATTCTATGGTTTCCAAATCTTTCAGTTGGAGCTCGAAATCGATGATTTCCTTGTCGCGTACCGGGTTGACTGTTCCGTCCACGTGAGTAATGTTGTCATCGTCGAAGCAACGCAATACATGCAGGATTGCATCGGTTTCCCTGATGTTCGCCAAGAATTTATTTCCCAGACCTTCGCCTTTGCTGGCTCCTTTGACCAACCCGGCGATGTCGACAATCTCCACAGTAGTGGGGACTATTCGTTGCGGATGCACCAGTTCTGCCAGTTTGTTTAATCGTTCGTCGGGTACTGTAATGACACCTACATTAGGTTCTATGGTACAGAACGGGAAATTTGCCGATTGCGCTTTTGCGTTGGACAGACAATTGAAAAGAGTCGATTTACCCACGTTAGGTAAGCCGACTATGCCACATTGTAAACTCATTATATAATATTGTTTCGGTTATAATCGAAATAATTTGTTGCAAAATACTGCACGAAAACAGACGCAAAGTCGTTTGATTACGACGAAACGTAATCTGTTTTCATATTCCTTGCAAAGATAGCGATTCTTTTCTTACTTCTGTGTATTATGTTCAATTAGCGATTTTGTATAATAATTATATATTTTATGTGTCGTTTTATTTATTTAAATAAAATAGCCTTGAAGAATTGATTTAAAGGGATATATTTGCAAAATACACTAATGTTTTGTGAATAACATGAAAAAAATCTCCTTCCTTTTTTTAACTATCGGTATTATTTGGGGGTGTTGGGCCGAATCTCCAAAACGTGAATTTCGTGCAACATGGTTGGCCTCGGTGAGTAACATCGATTGGCCCAAATCGACCCAGACTTCGGAAGAGCAAAAGGCTGCTCTGATTAAGATATTCGATGGTATGCAGGCGGCCCGTATGAATGCGGTTTGGTTGCAGGTGCGTCCTATGTCGGATGCCTTGTACAATTCGGCCTACGAGCCGTGGTCGAAGTTTTTGACGGGAACACGTGGGGTCGATCCGGGATATGATCCGCTGGCGTTTGCCATAGAGGAGGCGCATAAGCGGGGAATGGAACTTCATGCATGGATCAATCCATATCGCTATGAGAGTGAAAAAAATATGAACGGAGCCGATGATCCCATACGAAAGAATCACCCGGAGTGGCTGTTGGAGTATTCGTCGAGTTTTATTCTTGACCCGGGGAATCCCGAGGTAATCGAGTATTTGGTGAAGGTTATCAAAGATATAGTCACCAAGTACAATGTCGACGGTATTGTGTTCGACGATTACTTTTACCCCTACGAAGGCACTAAAAATGAAGATGCCTATTCTCAGAACCTATATAAACCCGAAGGGAAAAATGTGGGGGATTGGCGCCGTGAGAATTGCAACAAACTTATCGCCGATATTTACGCTATGATACAGGAGACGAAACCGACCGTGAAATTCGGTATAGGGCCTTTCGGGATATGGGGCGGTAGCAGTAGTGTCGCCGCTTCGTATGGTATAGAGTATTTGAATACAAGCGGAGGAACGAGTGCCTATTCCCAACTATATTGCGATGGAGTGGCTTGGTTGGAAGCGAAAACGATAGACTATATTTCGCCACAATGTTACTGGCCGAGTTTCAACACTCATGTTTGGGGGTATAAGACATTGGTTCCGTGGTGGGCGAAGGTGGCCAAGACGATGGACAGACACTTTTATTCGAGTATGCGAATTTCTACGATGCCCCAAAATAGTCCGCAGCGTATGAAAAGTGTATTGCGTCGGCTCGGCATGAGCGAGAACGAATATAACGGTTTGTCGATGGTGGAACGTTCTATCGCCGCGACAGCAGCCAAAGGTACGGAAGAGTGCGGGTTTGAAGTGGATATGAACCGATCGACCGATCTGATGGGTGCTCCCGGACACGTCTTTTTCAATACGACGCAGTTTTTCAGTTACGGGTTGGATACTTATGTCGCCGAGAATAAATTTACCGAACCGGCGTTAACGCCCGTTATGAGCTGGAAAACGCCCTGTGATTTGCCCGATATTACCGATATTTCGGTGTCGGGAAATATGTTGAGCTGGTCGGCTGATGCAGATGAAACGATACGTTATGCCGTGTATTTCGTACCCAGTCGCGTGGCTAATAATCCTCAAACCTATGAAACATCGGCCTATTTGAAGCGAGTTACATGGGAAAAAAGTATAGATGTTTCTTCTTATACTCAATCGGGATATGTGTATGCTATAACGGCTATTGATTCTTATGGAAACGAGTCACAACCTTATATTAAAACTCCATCGGGTGTTCAGTCGGGAATTGTCGACGGCCTTGTCGTTTATGGAGGATCGGGAGCTATCTATGTTTCTGTTCCAAAGGATATGGATATTTATATATATTTGTTTACCGGGCAGTTGATTCGTATGGTCAGAGTTTCGGGTGGAAATTCAGAAATAACGGTTCCAGCAGGAATGTATATTGTTAATGGAACGAAAGTGGCGGTTCAATAGTTGCATATATTAGTTTTCGTTTATTGTGGAAAAAAGAAATTCCTTCTGAAAGGAATTTCTTTTTTTTGTTTGAGACTTATTTAAGCGAAGGATATGGTTGCCCGATCTCTGATCGGTAGTGAACTCTCTGGGGTATGAAAACGTTTTAACAAAAAAGATATTTGATGAATAAAGCTTATGAAGTAGCCGACCGGCTCATGGAATGGGTGTCTTCTTTATTGCATAGGATAACGGGAGAGTCTTCGCCGGTTTGGGATAGAATTGTGTATGGTATTCTTGTTTTTGTGATCGCTATTGTGGTTGCAAGGATTTTGAGAATGATTGTTATTTATGTGATTCATCGGATTATAAAATATAAAGGAGGGGATCTGTTGAAAGGGTTGGTCGAAGCCAAAGTCTTTACCCATATAACGCATGTTATCCCGCCGTTGGTGATTTTATCTCTGTTGCCATTTGCTTTTCACGGAACTCCCGAACTATTACGGATTATCGAAAAAGTTTGCTGGATTTATCTGCTCGGAGTCCTCGTTTTCTCGATCAATACGCAAATTTCGGTCTTTTGGCGTATCTATTCTCGTCGTACCGCATTTCGGGATCGGCCGATGAAGGGAATGATACAAATTATCAAAGGACTTTTGATAGGGATATGGGTGATTATTGCGGTATCTATTTTGATAGAACGTTCGCCGATGGCTTTGATTACCGGACTGGGCGCATTTGCCGCGGTGCTGATGTTGATATTTAAAGACAGCATATTGGGCTTTGTCGCCGGTGTACAACTCTCGCAAAACGATATGATAAGGAACGGCGATTGGATTGTCGTGCCGGGTGGCGCCGTGAACGGAGTCGTTATCGATGTTTCGTTGAATACGGTGAAGGTTCAGAATTTCGATAATACCATAGTGACGATTCCTCCTTATTCGCTTATTTCAGGGGAGGTACAAAACTGGCGCGGAATGTCCGATTCGGGTGGCCGTCGTATCATGCGCTCGTTTACCATCGACCTGAACACGGTAAAATTTTGTACCCCCGAATTATTGCAAAATTTGAAACAAATCGATATTCTGCGCGATTTCATCGAGAAAAAAGAGTCTCAACAACAAAAAGGAATTGTAGAAAATACCGAAAATAGCGAGGGGCTGGTGAACGGAACGATCGAGACGAATTTAGGGCTTTTCAGAGCTTACATGACTCTTTATTTACAACAACATAAGTTTATCAACGATCAATTGACTCTTATGGTCAGAACGTTAGATCCTAACGATAACGGGTTGCCTTTGCAGTTATATTGCTTTTCGGCTAATAAAAATTGGGTAAGCTATGAATCTATACAAGCCGAAATTTTCGAACATTACGCTGCTATCATGCCCCGGTTCGGCCTGTATCCGTTCCAAAATCCATCGGGGCGGGATTATATTAATTCGGCTCTATTGACGGCCGGCCATAATCCCGATGAGTTGTGGGGTATTCCGTGGGGAACCATGAAAGAGAAAAATACGGAAGTGCCGTCTTCTGCTAAACCGGAGGTGTCTGCAACACCTCCTCCAAAACCGATACCGCCGATTCCACCGAAGTGATGTCCTTTATAGCTAACGAGCGGCGACCGTTTATTTCCCGCAATTTACAAAGTTTGGGATTTTTTTGCAAGAATCCTAAGATGCGACCGAATGCAGCGGATTGATAATAGGCGACATGCTCGTCCGAAACGAAGTAAAGATACATGTATCCCTGTTTTAACCCTACTTTCTCGATTCCTAATTGTTTAGCCAGCCGTCTTAGCCGGACTACCCGAATCAATTCCATAGCTTCGTGGGGTATGCGGCCGAAACGGTCTTCCAAGCGCTCGCAAAATTGTCGTATATCGGTTTCACGCTCCATGTTGTCGAGCTCTTGATATAGGGAGATACGCTCGGATTCCTGCGGTACGTAGTTTGCCGGGAATAAGATTTCCAAGTCGGACTCAATGGTGCATTCCGAGACGAACTCTTCGGGTTTCGTATCCGAATCGGCTCCGTAATAGAGGTCGCTGAATTCATCGTTTTTCAATTCTTCGACAGCCTCCTTTAAAATTTTTTGGTAAGTTTCATAGCCTAAATCTGCGATGAAACCGCTTTGTTCCGCTCCTAAGAGGTTACCGGCTCCCCGTATGTCGAGGTCCTGCATGGCGATGTGTATGCCGCTTCCCAATTCTGAGAAACTTTCGATAGCTTGTAATCGTCGGCGGGCATCTACCGAGAATGTGTGGCGCGGTGGAGTGAGCAGGTAACAGAAAGCCTTTCGGTTGCTGCGGCCTACACGTCCCCGCAGTTGATGCAGTTCACTTAATCCGAAGTTTTGCGCATCGTTGATGATTATCGTATTGGTGTTTGGCATATCTATTCCCGACTCGATAATGGTAGTAGCCAGTAAAATATCATAATCATAGTTGACGAAGTCGATAATTGCCTGTTCCAATTTTTCGGGTGGCATTTGTCCGTGCCCGATCACGACACGTGCGTCGGGAACCAACCGGTGAATCGTGTTTTCGAGTTCGTACAGTTGGGGAATACGGTTGTTGACGAAAAAAATCTGCCCGCCTCGGCTCATCTCGAAGTTAATCGCTTCTTTGATAATGTCGTCGTTGAAAGCGTGTACTTCGGTTTGGATAGGATAGCGATTGGCCGGAGGGGTAGAGATAACCGAAAGGTCGCGTGCACCCATTAAAGAGAATTGTAAGGTGCGAGGTATGGGAGTTGCCGACATCGTAAGGGTGTCGACATTCACTTTCATCTGTTTGAGTTTCTCTTTTACGGCCACTCCGAATTTTTGTTCCTCGTCGACAATCAAAAGCCCGAGGTCGTTGAATTTCACATCTTTCCCGATGAGCTTGTGGGTTCCTATGATAATATCTATTTTGCGGTCGGCGAGGTCTTTCAAAATGGCTTTTACTTCTGAGGCTTTCCGGGCTCGGCTGAGGTATTCGATACGTACCGGGAACTCCTTTAATCGCTCTTTGAAGGTTTGGTAATGCTGAAAGGCCAATACGGTGGTAGGCACGAGTACTGCTACCTGTTTGTTGTCGCAGGTGGCTTTGAATGCCGCACGTATGGCAATTTCGGTTTTCCCGAAGCCCACGTCGCCGCAGATGAGCCTGTCCATAGGGCGTTCGCGTTCCATGTCGGCTTTCACTTCGGCTGTGGATTTTATCTGGTCGGGAGTATCTTCGTAAATGAACGATGCTTCGAGTTCTTGTTGCAGGAACGAGTCGGGCGAGAAAACGAATCCCTTTTCTTCTTTACGGGCGGCATAGAGCTTTATCAAGTCGCGGGCAATCTCTTTCATCTTGCCTTTCGTCTTCTCTTTCATGCGTTCCCAAACACCGCTTCCCAGTTTGTTGATACGAGGAGCTTCTCCCTCTTTTGCCCGGTATTTCGCCAATTTGTGCAAGGCGTGAATGCTGACAAAAATAATATCGTCGTTTTGGTAAGTCAGTTTAATGACCTCTTGCATTTTTCCGTTGATTTCGGTATGTATCAATCCCCCGAAACGACCTATACCGTGATCCACATGCACGATGTAGTCGCCGACTTCTATCTGGTTGAGCTCTTTCAAGGAAAGAGCCAGTTTCCCTGAACGCGCATGCTCACTTTTCAAAGTGTATTTGTGAAACCGATCGAATATTTGGTGGTCGGTGAAACAACCTATTTTCAAATCGTTGTCGACGAATCCCTCATGCAAGGTTTTCAATACCGGTGTAAACGAGATGGAGTCACCCCGTTCTTCGAAAATAGCTTGCAATCGTTCTATCTGTTTTTCACTGTCGCTGAGTATGTAAAGAGTGTAGCCTTTTTCGATGAATTGGGAGAACGATTGGCTGACTAAATCGAAATTTTTGTGATAAACACCTTGCGGTGCGCAGTTGAAACGAATGACCGCCGGTGTATTCGCTTCACTGTTTGCTCCATAATCTATCCTTCGAAATGTAGTTATCTTTTTTTGAAAAGCTGTTACATCGATGATTTTTTGCATAGCATAGCGGTCGCCCTCTTCGGCGATAAGGGTTTGCTCGGAGAGCGATTCGGAAGCTATGGTTGAAATTCTGTCGATCACCCATGACAGATTGTGACAGATTAAAATCGTGTTTTTATCGATGAAATCGAGTATGGAGATGCCGGAGGCTTCTTGTCCGCATACGTTGGCAACGATATAAACTTCTTCCAATTTTCCGGTGGAAAGTTGTGTTTCCACTTCGAAAGTACGAATGCTTTCTACCTCTTTACCGAAAAAATCGATACGATAGGGCAATTCGTTGGTATACGAAAAGACGTCGAGAATACTACCCCGTACAGCAAACTGACCGGGTTCGTACACATAGTCCACTTCTTCGAACCCTCGTTCTCTCAGTTTGTCGGATAGTGTGATGATGTCGCACTTCGAATTTTTGTCGATGTGAAGGGTCTGTTCGGAAAGCATATTGACCGGGACAACTTTTTCGGCGATAGCTTCGGGATAAGTGACTATCAATAGCGACTCTCCTTTTTGACACAGGCGGTTCAGAACTTCGGTTCTCAATATTTCGGAAGGGGGGTCGGGTTGCCCGTATTTGATGTCCCGCTTGTATCCAGATGGAAATAAAAGAATGTGGTCGTTACCGTTTATTTGCACCAAGTCGTTGTACAGATAACCGGCTTCGTCCAAATCGTTTGCAATGA
>ERZ779874.3870-NODE-3870-length-10731-cov-4.911765_pt1 | contig 10731 bp, 12 predicted proteins | sample MGYA00511031_ERZ779874 | MGnify/ENA primary metagenome ERZ779874 (study PRJEB29588, sample SAMEA2156850) | human gut metagenome | biome: human gut; feature: human-associated habitat; material: faeces | place: Denmark | collected 2008/2010 ...
CAGATGCGTGGCGGGTTCAGCCGCGAGCTGAAAGCCCTTCGCGAGCAACTGCTCCACATCACCTCGCTGATGGAGCTGGAGCTCGACTTCGCCGACCATGAGGAGCTGGAGTTCGCCGACCGCACGGAGCTGAAGGCGCTGGCCAGCCGCATCGAGACGGTGATCGCCCGCCTGGCGGGCTCATTCAAGGTGGGCAACGCCATCAAGAACGGCATTCCCGTTGCCATCATCGGCGAGACCAACGCCGGCAAATCGACGCTGCTCAACGCCCTGCTCAACGAGGAGAAGGCCATCGTGAGCGACATCCACGGCACTACGCGCGACGTGATCGAGGACACCATCTACATCAGTGGCCTCCAGTTCCGTTTCATCGACACGGCCGGCATCCGCGACACCCACGACGCGATCGAGAGCCTCGGCATCGAGCGCACCTTCCAGAAGCTGGAGCAGGCGGAGATCGTGCTTTGGGTCATCGACCAGGCGGAAGCCGCCCAGCAGGTCGCCCAGCTCTCCGGCAAGATCCTGCCGCTCTGCCGCGACAAGTGGCTCATCCTGGTGCTCAACAAGTCCGACATCGCCCGGGGCGCCGATATCCCGCTCGACGGCTTTCCGGAGCGCACCCGCACGATCGCCATCTCGGCGAAACACAAGGAGGGCATCGACCGGCTCGAGGCGCTGTTGGTCGAGGCGGCCCAGATCCCTTCCGTCTCGCGCGACGACGTGATCGTCAGCAACGTCCGCCACTACGAGGCCCTGACGCATGCCCTCGACGCCATCCGCCGTGTGCGCGAAGGCCTCGACGACGGCCTGTCGGGCGATTTCATCTCGCAAGACCTGCGCGAGTGCCTCTTCCACCTCTCCGATATCGTCGGCGAGGTGACGACCGACGAGGTGCTCGGGAACATATTCAGGCATTTTTGCGTCGGTAAATAATATATACTTACAAACGATTAACATCAATCATCATTGATTAGTAAGGCGTTCATTTTGAGCGCCTTTTATTTTTGCTCATTCAGCGATATTCATCGTTGGAAGGTCTTTTTCTGCTCATTTTTGTACCGTATTTGTAACTCGCTTGTAGAAACCTTGTTTCTCACCAACAAGGTAGTAGAGATTTGAGACACAGTGAGACATGGTGAGACGCACTGAAACAAAAATGGAGAAATAAACGGAGAGAAAATGAGCAGTAACATCGAAATCCAAAAGAAATGTAAGTGGTGTGGGCAAATTTTTATAGCTCGCAAAACGAGTACAAACTATTGTTCTCATAAATGCAATAATGCAGCTTACAAAGAACGAATTAGACAAGAGCGCATAGCCACTTATCAGAAAGAAATCTCAATAAACACAGAAGAAACATCTATTGAGAACAAAGAGTTTTATACTCCACCCGAAGTCGCAAAGCTTTTGGGGATTAGTCGAGCCAGTATCTATCGCTATATGGCAGAGAATATAATAAAGGCAGTTCAATTTAAAGGCAAAACATTAGTCAGAAGAAAAGATATAGAACTTCTGTTTGAAAATGCTGCCGAGTACAAAAAGAGAATACCCATAGAGAAAGCCCCTATCACCGACTTCTACACCACCGCCGAGGTCAAAGAGAAATACCATGTCAACGAATCATGGATATTCGTTATTGCCAAGAAGCATAACATTCCACGCACCTTCAATCGTGGCAAGACCTATTGGAGTAAAAAACATATTGATGCCTACTTTGCCAAGAAAGCCCCTGACCCAGACATCACCGAATGGTACAGCACGCAGGAAATGCAGGAAAAGTTCGGCATGACTTTGTCCGCTATCTACACCTTTGCCTACAAAAACGCCATTCCAAAGAAGAAGGAAGGCATTATGGTGTATTACTCGAAAAAGCACGTGGACATTGCCAAAGGAATCGCCAAGCCGGAAGAAACGATGTACTATACCGTGGCAGAAGCAATGGAGAAGTTCAATCTCACGCGAGACCAGTTATACCACTACGTGAAGTGGCACCATATATCCAAGATAAAGAAGGGCAAATACACCTTCATCAGCCGGGCTGAATTGGACAAACTTCTTGCCCTTCCAAAGATTGAATGACGATTTTCCGGTTATCGTCCGGTGATGTTGTTCGCCATTATATCACCCGATTTCTTTGTGCCCAAAACAAATGTAAAACTCTAAATATCATCAGTTATGAATCACACCTGTACAAAAGTGACCGTTCGCCAAAGAGCGATTCGCAATGACCGTATTTCTTTGTATCTGGATTATTATCCGGCAGTACGCAACCCCGAAACGATGCAGATGAGCCGCAGGGAATACCTTGGCATCTATCTCTATGCCCATCCCAAAAACGAAATGGAACGGGCATTCAACAATGAGATGCTAAACAAGGCGGAAGCCATTCGATGTATCCGTGTACAATCTCTCATCAACGAGGAGTTCGATTTCTTGGACAAGACCAAGCAGAAAGCCGATTTTCTTGCCTACTTCAAAAAGATGTGTCGCACCAAAGATGAGAAATGGACTTTCGTGTACCAGCATTTTTGCAACTTCGTCAAGGGCAAATGTACCTTCGGTGAAGTGAACGTGGATTTATGCAAGCGTTTCCGCGAATACCTGTTGAACGCCAAGCAACTCAAACACTCCGACCGTCCCATTTCGCTCAATTCCGCTTCCGGCTACTACTCCACATTCCGAGGATTGCTGAAAATTGCTTACCGTGACAAATGGATTCGTGAGAACATCAACGATTTCTTGGATAAGATTGAGCCGGAGGATGTGAAAAAGGAATATCTGACACTGGATGAAGTCAAGCAACTTGCAGCCACTCCCTGCGACATCCCCGTACTTAAAGCGGCTTCTCTTTTCGCCTGCCTGACCGGTTTGCGCATCAGTGACATTCTGAAGCTGCAATGGGAAGATTTCGAAATTGCACCCGACCAAGGCTATTGCCTGCGCATCCGTACACAAAAGACACAGACGGAAGCGACACTCCCTATCAGCAACGAGGCATACGAATTGTGTGGAACACCCGACACAGGAAAAGTATTCAAAGGATTGCAACGGAGCATGACACAACACCCACTAAAGAAATGGATTAAGCAGGCTGGAATCAATAAGCACATCAGCTTTCACTGTTTCCGCCACTCCTATGCCGTAATCCAAATCTCTTTAGGCACTGACATCTACACCGTTTCCAAGATGCTCACACATAAGAATGTGTCCACAACTCAAATCTACGCGGATTTGATAAATACAAAGAAGCGGGAAACAGCCAATAAAATATCACTCAAATAAAAAAACGTATGAAACGAGGAATCATATATAACAACGGACATACCATCGTAATTCCAGATAACGAGATATGGATGACTGCATGGGAGATTGCAGACCTGTTTTATGTAACACCAAACTCTATCAATCACGCCGTTAAACGAGTATTGAAAGAAGGAGTTCTTATAGAGTTTCAGGTATGCCGATATACCTGTTTGGAAAACGGGAATTATGCAGATGTATATAATATAGAAATGGTCATTGCCCTATCCTTTCGTTTAAACACGGGTCATTCCATATTGTTCCGGAGATGGCTGACGCAGAAAACATCCACTCCAAACCGTTCTAAAATACCGATACTCATTCTCCTATTCGGAAAGAAACAACACTTTTGCTGATATGATAACCCTGTAAAGCCCGATTTGGTCCAGCCATTTCGGGCTTTTTTTATGCTCTTCTCAAGAAAATCATTACCTACTATGTATATACTATATAATTGCTTTGCCAGCTATTCCACACTTTTGTGCATGGATTAGCCAAGCAATCATTCTTGTGGCAACTTGTGTCTTAGTTAATAACGCCAAACGCTGCCACGACAGAGTGAATCGATTGGGACTCGTTCATACCGATATACTTTTGCAGGCAAACAATTAAAATTGATAAATATGAAGACAAAGAAATTGGAAAAACAAACGCTGACATGGTTAGTATTCAGCGCAAATGTAATTGTTGGTGCAATGGCACGACAAATGGTGCTGCATCATGGACTTGATGCTTTTAATGGCTATGTGGCATTTGGGATTTGCATCCTGATGCTTACCGTCATTTATGTCAACCTGCAAGAGTTATTCAATAAAACTCTTTCCCCATTCTTTGAAACTCTGTTTATGAAATTCCCGAACTATGGGAAGAAATGCAAGATTAAAACAGAGGATCGCAAAGAAATGACAGAAGAGAAACCTTTAGCCAAAGAAACGGACACAAATCCTCCACCCTGCATGGATTACGCACAAATCCGGCTATCGGCTATGAAAGCCAAAGAACAAGCCGAGCAAGAAAAGCTAACTACAGTCCTGACCTACACACGTGAATCTTTTGCACCCTACATGAAAGAAGAGGACTTGAATATTCTTTGTGAATACATCTGTCTGTTCCATGCGGACAAGGATATTCCAAAGGTTGTACGTACCGTCAAAGTGGACTCAGCCATCCGAACCATTGACCTGATGCACTTTGGATGGAATATCGGCTATCAGTTCTCAAAGAGTGGAATCCAAATAGCGACTTTCATCAAACGCGTATTTGCAGAAGCGTTGAAAGAGAGCGAAATCTCCACATTGAAAAGCAAATTAAGATTGGACGGGAAGTGTACTATCAAGATCGACACCACCTTGAAGCAATCTGCCTAATTCAGAAATCACTAAATCCAACGTAATATGATGCAGAATGAGAAAACAATCACCTTTGATAAGCTACCCGAAGCGGTAGGTTATCTGACCGAACAGGTCATTGAATTGAAAAAGATGGTGTCGGAATTGAAACCGTCACCGTCCGAAAAGCGTGTGCTGATTGAAATCGAAGATGCCTGCCGCATTATCCACAAGGCAAAAGCCACGATTTATACATTGGTACGGAAAGGTATATTGCCAGCTTACAAGAAAGGTAAGAAACTCTACTTCTACGAGGATGAACTCTTGGCATGGGTTGAAAACGGACGGAAGAAAACTTCGGAACAAAATTATGACGAGGTGTTGGCAAATATGCAAAGCGGAATGCGCCGCAAGCCCAAACCACGTACAAACTTCTAATCTTTCGGATTATGGAAAAGAAAACGATTGACCCAATGTTGATAGTGGACAAAGCCATTGATATGAGCATGAAGCTGACAGGTACCGAGTTCCCCGTCAGTATCTTTCCGAGCCGCATCCAGCGTATCATACGAGAGGTACATGAATGCCACAGCTATCCTACGGACTATATTGCCGCCTCTATTCTTACTGCCATCGCCGTAGGAATCGGGAACACGCATCTTGTTCAAATCAAACAAGGTTGGCATGAAAGTCCTATCCTCTATATGGCATTGATAGGCAGACCGGGAGCGAATAAAAGTCACCCACTCAGCTTCGCTATGAAACCATTCCTTGATTTCGATTACCAGAAGAATCAGGAATACGAAAAAGCGTATGCCGAATATGAACGACAGATGAGCATGAGCCGGAAAGAACGAGCGGAGTGCGGATATGAGCAATTTCCAATGGAACCCGTCCGCAGACGTTTCCTTGTATCGGACGTTACGCCCGAAGGACTGAGTCTTATCCATGCGCAGAACAAGCGTGGACTCTGCTTGTGGGCAGACGAATTGTCTGCATGGTTCAAGAACTTTAACCGATACAACAACGGTTCGGAAGAACAGTTCTGGCTTTCGGTTTTCAGTGCAAAGACAACCATCTCCGACCGTAAGAGCACAAAGAGTTCCATCTTCATCAAACGTCCGTACATATCGGTCATTGGTACGATTCAGAAGAAGATTTTGTGTGAATTGGCAAAAGGAGAGCGCTCAAGCAACGGATTCATTGACCGCATTCTTTTCGTGATGCCCAATCTCCAACAGAAAGCCCGTTGGAATGATAAGGAACTGCCTGCCAATATTGAACAGGAATGGTACGCCATCATTGACAAGTTTATCTGCTTGGAATGCAATTACAACGACAAGGGAGAAGTTGAACCGTATATCCTGCACTTTGATGAAGAGGCAAAGAAACGGCTATATGAATGGCAGCATCGTTTCTCAGAATTATGCGACCGTGAAGGGAATGACACGATTGTCAGCATTTATTGCAAGCTGGAAATATACATCATCCGTTTCTGTCTGATTATTCAACTGGCACGGTGGACTTGTGGTGAATGTGATAAAACCCACATTGACTTGCTGACTGTGGAACGTGCCATACGGCTGACGGAGTATTTCAAGGAGTCCGCTTTGAGCGTACAACACATAATCAGCGAAGTGGTATTGAATAGCCAGCAACAAACCATTGTCGGCCAGTTTCCCTGTACGTTCACCACGGCGCAGGCAACGCAAATTACCGAGCAGAACGGCATGAAGGAGCGTACTTTACAGCGTTTCCTGAATGACAATATCGGCATCCTGTTCCGCAAAGAGAAGCATGGAGAATACTCAAAAATTAACCCGTGACGTTTTTGTCGCTTTTGACACTTTCAACCTTGAAAACGACAATAGTGACAATAATGACACATATAAAAGAACAGAAAACAATGACGACACATAGATTCATATTGGAACCATACAAAGGTATTGCCACCAGACATACGTGTCCTGCCTGCCAGCGCAAGAGATGTTTCTCACGATATATCGATACGGAGAAACGAATCTCTTTCCCTGACCACGTAGGACGGTGTGACCATGAACAGAAGTGTGGTTATCATTTCACACCACGGAATTATTTTGATGAAAAACCTGAAGCGAAACAAATGTTGCTTGAAAAAGGTTCTTCGTCAGTTCTGCCGAAACCAGGTGAGATAAAGACAACTCCTACTTCTTTCATCAACGAAGAAATAGTCAAGCGGTCTTTGAAATGCTATAAAACGAATAAGCTGTATCAGTTTCTGGCTTCCCAATTTGGAGAATCATCTGCCATGAGCCTTATGAAAAAGTATCGCGTCGGTTCATCCAGATATTGGGATGGAGCAACCGTGTTTTGGCAGATTGACCACAACAACCAAGTTCGTACAGGCAAGATAATGCTTTACAATCCAGAAACCGGAAAAAGAATAAAAGAACCACACAATCACATCACTTGGGCGCACTCCCTACTCCATAAATCCGGTTTTAACCTGAAGCAATGTTTCTTTGGCGAGCACCTGTTGTCGACTGATAAAACCCGTCCGGTTGCATTAGTCGAAAGTGAGAAAACAGCTCTTATCGCCTCCTATTATCTGCCACAATATCTATGGCTCGCTTCGGGCGGAAAGAACGGATGCTTCAATGAAAGCAGTCTTTCGGCTTTGACGAAAAGATGTACCGTCTTGTTTCCCGATTTAGGAGTTACCAGCTATTGGCAAAGCAAAATAGGGATGATGCGGAATCATGGAATCGAGGTGCAACTCTTCGACTATCTCGAAACAAATACCCCCGAAAGTGAACGAAATGAAGGGTACGACATTGCCGATTACCTGCTGCAAATCCAGCCGGACGAGGCCATTCTCCAAGCGATGAGCAGGAAGAATCCGCACCTAAAAACATTGATTGAAACGCTTGGCCTGGAGTTGGTAAACGTACAACGGGACAGCTCCTGAACAAAGTTTCGGGCATACCGAAAGTGAGGGTTTTCAATACTGACCGTAAGGGCTGAAAACCGGAACTTTTTAGGGTAAGCAAGTTTATGTCGGTGTATTACATTTCCCGACAACTTGCCCACCTTGAAGTCCGGTGGAATAGCTCCCGATGGTCACAACTGTAACAATTAAAAAAAACAACGAGAAATGAACAAGAAAAATACGATTACATTACGCCTAACCGATGACCAGTTGGCATGGTTGGGAGCGTTGAGCAGACGCAGCAAACGGAGCAAAAGTGAAGTCATACGTTCACTCATTGAACAGGGGTCGGTAAGAGAACGTATCACCTGCGACCACTTGCATATCATCCGTCAGTTGATTGGCGAAGGCACTAATCTGAACCAATTGGCTAAACAGGCAAACACCTACGGATTCTTTGCCGTAGCTGACCAGTGCCAAGAGATAGCAAACCATATTTCACAACTCATCAAACAACTGAAAGATGATAGGTAAACTGACAAAAGGAACTTCCTTCGGTGGCTGCGTGCGCTATGTGCTAAAAGAAGAAAAGGCAAGACTTCTGGAAGCTGTCGGAGTGGAAGGTTCACCGGAACAGATAGCTGAGCAGTTTGAGCTGCAATCCTTGCTGAATGATAAGGTAAAAAATGTTGTCGGACATACATCGCTCAGCTTCTCCCCGGAGGATAGTCTGCGACTAAGGAATGATGATGCACTCATGTTGAAAATCGCCCGTGAATACATGGAACGCATGGGTATCCAAAACACACAATACATCATAGCCCGTCATACAGACCGCAGGCACGCACATTGCCATATCGTGTTCAACCGTGTAGACAATGACGGCAAAACTATCAGTGACAAGAACGATCGCTATCGCAACGAGAAGGTCTGCAAGATGCTAACGGCAAAATACCGCCTGCACTTTGCCCAAGGCAAAGACCATGTGAACGAAGAACGGTTGCGCCCGTATGACAGAGCGAGGCACCGAATCTACAAGGCATTGAAAGCGGAAGTGCAGAATGCCCAAAGCTGGAACGAACTGAAAGACGCGCTTGCCGAATATGGCATCGACATGAAATTCAAGGTCAGCCGCACCACACGGGACATTCAAGGGGTGAAGTTCGGATATGGGAAATATACCTTTTCCGGTTCAAAAATCAGCCGTGAGTTTAGCTATCTGGCAATTGACCGCCAGTTGGAAAGAAACGCTTATACTCCGTTCTATTCCTACCGGGAAACAAACAGGAATAGTACTGTGCCACCACCTCTTGTACAAGAACGGACATCTGATTTTGAAGAAGCACATTCTTCGGGATTGGGGCTGTTCTTGCCAACATCGACATCCAACACATCAGACGAGGCTGCATTTGAAGCGGAACTGAAACGAAGAAAGAAAGCCAAACGCAAGAGCGGCTTCCGATTATAACAAACCATTTTATTAACATTTTAAATTTCAACATCATGATTGACAAGAATTTTGTGAAAGACATTGAACTCTACATTTGTGAGAAGTTCGGGTATCGTAACAGCGTGTATGTGAATCCGACCTATAATGGTTGTTGCATTGACATCCGTGAAAAGGACGTGAAGCTGTATTTTCGCCTGTGGGAATACAGCAAGGGAGTCAACGGTTTTCCTGACCGTTGTATCATCTTAGTGAACCATGCCTTCGAAAAAGACTATCAGGAGAATCTATTGGACTTGGTGAGTTTCTTCAAAGAGTACGCCCCACTCTATGGCTTCCATTACCTCGGCATTGAAAACGACATGAAAGACGAGTATCGTCTGTTGGGATTGAAGCCAACCACAAACTATCAGTTCGAGTACGACTGCTATGCCGCACCATTGGCAACAATCAACGTCTGATAAGACGGCTTTTGAATGATTTTGAGTGAAGAGGGAGAGTTTTCTTCCTCTTTTCTCTTTTTATAGCATGATATTTTATACCTTTGTAAATAAAACTAAGATAGGAGGTATGGACAAACCCATGAACCGAATAAAAGAAGTGCTTGAAGAACATGGTATCAAACAGACATGGCGGGCGGAGAAACTCGGCAGAGCTTTTGCATGGTCAATGCGTATGTTTGCAACAGGCGGACTTGTCATGCAGACATGGAGTACGATACAGAAAGCAACAGCGAGAAGCTGCTAAGGTTGCTTTGTCAAGCCCCTGTTTGTGGAAGTACCAAACCATTCTATTGGAATTGCGTGATTGACGCTAGTCGTAATAAAGCGAACGATCATCCATCTGGCACATTACGGATGAAGATTCGTTTAGGGTGGACATCAACGAAATTATCACATTTGAGTATTAACGGATAAATAGAATTTTATAATGACTGGAATAGTAACATGGGCTTCGGCTGCGGTAATTGTATTTGTATTTCTTCTGTTCGGCTGGGAAGAAGTCAAGTTATATAGAATCAAAGAAGTTATCAATAAGTTGCTTGGTAGCAATAATGCATTGGATGCTATCAAGAAAACCAAGATAGTAGAACTTGGTGAGAAATACAGGGAGACAATCGACATAGAAACAGCAAGTGGAAAAAGAACAAACATTCCCGCATCAGAGTATTTCAATGACATCAGTATATGCAAGTGTAACAAGTTGAACTTGCGAATGCTCGATACAGGTTCGAGTACTCTGGTCGGATTAGGCCTGCTTGGAACATTCCTCGGTCTTACTCTAGGTATCAGTGGCTTTGATAGCAGTGACACCGTGCACATCAACAAAAGCATACAAGGGTTGCTTGCGGGTATGGGTACGGCCTTCCTGACCTCACTGCTCGGTATGTCTTTCTCTATTGTCCTCACCTTTATTGATAAATCATTGAGACACAGCCTATGCAAACAGGTATATGGCCTAACGGAGAAGTTGGACAACCTGTATTATATCGATGATGTTGAACTTTCCAGCATCAATCAGCAGAAGATTGTCAACCAGTTGTACCATGCACTGAAAGCAGATCTCCAGCAACAGACCTCTGCATTGGCAGATAAACTGACCTATCACAATGCAGACGGACAGGATGTTTCTATTGGAAACGCCATTCGTGAGATATTGACAGAGAATCAAGAGCAGTCGAAAGCATTAAAGTTTCAAGTTTCGCAAGTAAAAAAGTATAGCTTTTAGTTCTGTATTTCGCAGAAAAT
>ERZ779874.3874-NODE-3874-length-10725-cov-2.135239_pt1 | contig 10725 bp, 7 predicted proteins | sample MGYA00511031_ERZ779874 | MGnify/ENA primary metagenome ERZ779874 (study PRJEB29588, sample SAMEA2156850) | human gut metagenome | biome: human gut; feature: human-associated habitat; material: faeces | place: Denmark | collected 2008/2010 ...
AATCCCGGGCGGAAACTGCTGCCCGGACAGTTTACTAAAGTCAAACTGCTGCTCGATGTGCGCGAAAATGCCGTAGTGGTACCTGCCCGCGCAATTATTATCGAGAAGGGAGGTGCTCATGTTTATGTTATGCGCAGGGATAGTACTGCCGAGAAACGGTTTATCGAAACCGGACCCGAAGTCGGTAATTTTGTGGTGGTAGAGAGGGGATTGGGACCTGATGAAATGGTCGTGACCGAGGGACAACACAAACTTTCTCCCGGTGATCTTTTGGCTCCCCGCACGGTGGCTAAAAAAGAAGAAAATACAGACGAAATAAACGAAGTAAGATGAAAGTTGAATTCTTTATAGACCGCCCTATCTTTTCGGCGGTATTATCCATATTGATTGTCGTGGTAGGATGTATCGGCCTTTATTTGTTGCCGGTGGATCAATACCCGCAGATTACACCTCCTATGGTGAAAATTTCGGCCTCCTATCCCGGGGCTAGTGCACAGACTGTCTCGCAGGCAGTGGCGACCCCCATCGAGCAGGAACTCAACGGGACGCCGGGAATGCTCTACATGGAATCCAGCAGTTCCAATTCCGGCGGTTTGTCAATCAATGTCACCTTCGACATTTCGGCCAATCCCGAATTATCTGCCGTAGAAATCCAGAACCGGGTGAAACTGGCCGAGTCGCGCTTGCCCGCCGAGGTGGTGCAGAACGGTATTTCCGTCGAAAAGCAATCTTCGAATCAGCTCATGACCCTGACCCTGACTTCCGACGATCCCCGTTTCGACGAAATCTATCTCAGTAATTTTGCGACGATCAATGTCCTGGATATCCTGAGGCGTATCCCCGGGGTAGGACGGGTTTCCAATATCGGAAGCCGTTATTATGGTATGTGTATCTGGGTGATGCCCGACCGGATGGCTAATTTCGGACTGACGGTAAAAGATTTGCAGGATGCCCTCAAAGACCAGAACCGTGAGTCGGCGGCCGGCGAATTGGGCAAGCAGCCTATTTCCGGACAGGATATTACCATTCCGATCACTACCCAGGGGCGTTTGTCTACAGTCAATGAATTCGAAGAGATTGTGGTCAGAGCGAATCCCGACGGTTCTATCGTACGTTTGAGGGACGTTGCCCGGGTCTCTCTCGAGGCTTCTTCCTATTCCACCGAGAGTGGTATGAACGGTAAAAATGCCGCAGTACTCGGGATTTATACCCTTCCCGGTGCGAATGCCGTCGAAGTGGCCGGGCAGGTGCGCGAAACGATGAAAGAGATCAGTAAGAATTTTCCCGAAGGGCTCGATTACGAAATCCCTTTCGATATCACCAGCTACATTTCCGAGTCTATCCACGAGGTGTATAAAACCTTGTTCGAAGCGCTGTTGCTGGTGGTGTTGGTGGTGTTTCTTTCGCTCCAGAACTGGCGCGCTTCTCTGGTGCCCCTGATTGCTGTGCCGATATCGTTGATCGGAACTTTCGGGGTGATGTTGGTTTTGGGCTTTTCGCTCAATTTACTTACTCTGTTGGGATTGATTTTGTCGATAGGTATCGTGGTCGACGATGCCATTGTAGTTGTCGAAGCGGTCGAGAGTTATATGGAAAAAGAAGGTTTGAGCCCCTACGAGGCTACGAAGAAAGCTATGCGGGGATTGACCGGGGCGTTGATCGCCACCTCTCTCGTGCTGGCTGCGGTATTTATTCCGGTTAGTTTCCTGGGGGGGATTACCGGTTTGCTTTACCGGCAGTTTGCCATTACCATTGTCGTTTCGGTGTTGATATCGACTGTGGTCGCTTTGACGCTGAGTCCGGCGATGTGTGCGCTCTTGCTGCGTCCTTCCGCACCCTCTAAAAACCGTATTTTCGGAATGATCAACCGTTGGCTGGCTACCGGAAACCGGAAATATGTAGGGATAATCGGTAAAGCGATCACCAATCCCCGCCGTATCCTGGCCGGTTTCGGGATGGTACTTGTTTTCATCTTTGTATTGAACCGGGTGGTTCCGGGTAGTTTTATGCCTGAAGAAGATCAGGGCTATTTCAAGGTTGAACTGGAATTACCCGAAGGGGCTACACTCGAGCGTACACGCCTGGTGACGGATCGGGCGGTAGAATTTCTGAAAGCTCATCCTGCAGTCGGTTATGTACAGAATGTGACCGGTTCCAGTCCCCGGGTAGGAACCAACCAGGCCCGCTCCGAACTGACGGTGATTCTGAAATCGTGGGAAAAGCGTAAAGGAAACGGTATGGAGATCGATCAGGTGATGGAAGATACCCGTAAAGAGTTGAAGCAATATCCTGAGGCCCGGGTTTATTTGTCGAAACCGCCTGTTATTCCAGGCTTAGGTACTGCCGGTGGATTCGAGATGCAGGTCGAAGCCCGGAATGGAGCTACTTTCGAAAATCTGGTCGAAGCGGTCGATACCCTGATGAAGTATGCTGCCGAGAGTAAAGCTTTCACCGGTCTGTCGTCTTCGTTACAGGCCGAAATTCCTCAGCTGTATTTTGATGTCGACCGGGACAAAGCCAAATTCCTGGGTATCCCGATGTCCGATATTTTTTCGACGATGAAAGCCTACACCGGATCGGTTTATGTGAACGATTTCAATATGTTTAACCGGGTTTATAAGGTATATATTCAGGCCGAAGCTCCTTACCGGGCACATAAAGACAATATCAATATGTTCTTTGTAAAGACGGCGGGAGGGGATATGGTGCCTCTGACTGCTTTGGGAGATGCCGAATATACGACAGGTCCGGGAAATATCCGGCGCTTCAATATGTTCACGACGGCAGTTGTCCGGGGGGCGGCAGCTCCGGGATATAGTTCGGGTGAGGTGATGCGTAAGATGGAAAACATTGCCAAGACTCATTTACCCGAGAATATCGGTGTCGAATGGAGCGGTTTGTCTTATCAGGAGAAAAAAGCCGAGGGACAGCTGGGGCTGGTATTGACTCTGGTATTCCTGTTCGTCTTCCTCTTTCTGGCTGCTTTATACGAAAGTTGGCTGGTGCCGGTGGCTGTCTTGCTGTCGTTGCCCGTTGCTGCTTTGGGGGCTTATCTGGGCATTCTGGGATTTGGGCTCGAGAACGATATCTATTTCCAGATCGGTTTGGTGACTTTGATCGGTCTGGCTGCTAAAAATGCGATTTTGATTGTGGAGTTTGCCAAGATGGAAGTCGACAAAGGGGTCGATGTGGTTGTCGCTGCCAAAAATGCGGCCATGTTGCGTTTCCGTCCGATCCTGATGACTTCGCTGGCCTTTGTGTTGGGTATGTTGCCTCTGGTCATGGCATCCGGACCGGGATCGGCCAGCCGCCATTCGATCGGGCCCGGTGTGTTCTTCGGTATGATTGCAGCCATTACCATCGGAATAGTATTGGTACCTTTCTTCTTTGTAATGGTCTATAAATTCAAAGAAAAGATTAGAGTAAAAACGAAAAGCGTAAAATGATGAAGAAAATTTATACCCTCGCTATTGTATTGCTGGTATTGGGAGTGAGTTCATGTAAACTGGGAAAGCATTACTCCCGGCCCGAACTCCGCTTGCCGGAACAGATCGAAGGAACGGTGCCCGATTCGGTTTCGGCCGGTGATATCCGATGGACCGATTTATATACCGATCCGGTACTCCGGCAGTTGATCCGGAAAACATTGGAAGGAAACAAAGACCTGATGATCGCTGCGGCCAAAGTGAAAGAATCGATGGAACTCCGTCGTATCGCTAAAGCCGACCTTTTCCCCAAGGCGTGTCTGCCGAGCGGGAATACGATGAAACGCCTGGGAATACTTTTGAAGGAAAAGTGTTGGCATCCTGGGAAGTCGATTTGTGGGGAAAACTACGTTGGGCCGGTCAGGCCGCTCTGGCCGAATATTTGCAGAGCGTCGAAGGCAGGCAGGCTTTGCAGTCGGCTCTGGTTGCCCAAGTGGCGCAGGCTTATTTCGAGTTGATCGCTTTAGATCAGGAACTGGCCATCGTACGGCAGACACTGGCGGCCCGGCAGGAAGGAGTACGTCTGGCAAAGCTCAGGTTCGAGGGAGGATTGACTTCCGAAAATCCCTTGCGTCAGGCACAGGTCGAATTGGCCAGAACCCAAACCCTGGTACCGGGATTAGAGAGGGAGATTCGCCTCAAAGAGAATCAGATTACTTTACTGGCCGGAGAATATCCCGGAGAAGTGGCGAGAGGGAAAAGTATCGGTCAGCAGCAGTTGATGACCGCTCTGCCGGTGGGATTATCTTCCCGAATCCTGGAAAGACGGCCCGACATCCGCCAGGCCGAATATCGGTTGAAAGCGGCTCATGCCAAAGTCGGTGTGGCTTATACCAGCATGTTCCCGAAATTTACTTTAACCGGACATTATGGCCTCGAGAGCAGCGATCTGACCGATTTTCTGAAAGCACCTTACTTTTTTGTCGGTGGTGAATTATTGGCACCGGTGTTTAATCTGGGAAAAAACAGAGCGCGTTTAAAAGCTTCCAGAGCTGTGCAGGAACAGGAAACCTACAATTATCAGAAAGTGGTGCTCCAGGCTTTCACCGAAGTGAGCAATGCCTTGGTCAACTCCCGTAAAAGTCGTGAAATCCGTGAATCCCGCGAACATCTCGAACAGTCGGCCCGTTCTAATCTCGATCTGGCTACTTTGCAATACATCAACGGAGTGATCAGTTATCTCGATGTATTGGATGCCCAGCGTGGATATTTCGATGCCCAGATCGGGCTCAATACGGCTATCCGCGACGAATTACTGGCTACGGTACAATTGTATCAGGTATTGGGAGGCGGTTGTTCATAGGGATGTCAAAAAAATGTACATCGGGAGTGTCCCCTGATCAGGATTTCCGGGATTCGATCTCCCGGAGATTCTCCATTTTTTTCTTTCGCAGGAATCCGTTGATATCTTCCAGGTGTTCGGTGACTTTACCGTTTCCGAATTCGTAGACCTTTTGGGCCAGTCCGTTGAGGAAATCCCGGTCATGGGATACGACGATCAGTGTGCCGTCGAAATCGATCAAAGCATTTTTCAGTATATCTTTCGTTTTCAGGTCCAGGTGGTTGGTCGGTTCGTCGAGGATCAACAGGTTGACCGGTTGAAGAAGCAGTTTGATCATAGCCAGACGGGTGCGCTCTCCGCCCGAAAGTACCTTCACTTTTTTGTCGATATCGTCTCCGCTGAACATAAAAGCGCCCAGCAGGTTTTTGGTATTACTTTTCAGCTCCGAAGGGGTAACGTCATCCACCGTCTGGAAAACAGTCAGTTCTTCGTCCAGAAGAGAGGCCTGGTTTTGGGCGAAATAACCGATTTGTACATTGTGGCCGAGTGTGAGTTTACCGGTATAATCCGTAATCTCCCCCATAATACATTTTACGAGCGTAGATTTTCCTTCCCCGTTGCGTCCTACGAAAGCCACCTTTTCTCCTCTTTGAATGGTGAACCCCGCCTCTTTGAACACCAGATGATCCCCGTAATATTTCGACAATTCCTGGGCGATTACCGGATAGCTGCCCGAACGGGGAGAAGGAGGAAATTTCAGGCGCAGGGCAGAGGTATCTTCTTCGTCCACTTCGATCAGCTCTAGCTTTTCGAGCATCTTTACCCGCGATTGCACTTGCAGGGTTTTAGAGTAAGTGCCTTTAAACCGCTCGATAAAATCTTTGGTTTCGGCGATCATTTTTTGTTGTTCGTCATAGGCTTTTTGTTGTTGGGCCCGGCGGTCTTTACGTAGCTCCAGGTACTTGGAGTAATTCACCTTATAATCGTAGATCCGTCCCATCGTGACTTCGATGGTCCGGGTGGTGATGTTATCGACGAATGTACGGTCGTGAGAAATAACGACGACAGCTTTTCCGTTGCTGATCAGAAATTCTTCCAGCCATTGGATCGAGTCGATATCCAGATGATTGGTGGGTTCGTCTAAAAGCAGGACATCCGGATTTTTGAGTAACATTTTGGCCAGTTCGATCCGCATCCGCCAGCCTCCGCTGAAATCGCTGGTCTGACGTTGCAGGTCTTCCCGTTTGAACCCCAGTCCTAGCAGTGTTTTTTCGACATCTGCTTCGAAATGGGTGAGATCGATACTATAATATTTCTCGCTCAGAGCAGAAACCTCTTCGATCAATTTATAATATTCGGGTGAGTCGTAATCGGTACGCTCGGTCAGCTGACGGTTCAGGTCGTCGATCCTTTTCTCCATTGCGAAAAGAGGGGCAAAAGCCTGCGAAGCTTCTTCGTATACGGTACGTCCGTCTTCGGTCATCAGATGCTGCGGGAGATAGGCGATCACGGTATCTTTCGGCGCCGATACATTGCCCCGGCTCGGTTTGCGCTGGCCTGCCAGGATTTTCAGAAGGGTGGATTTCCCTGCACCGTTTTTTCCCATCAGGGCTATCCGGTCTTTCTCATTGATCTGAAAGGAAATATCTTTAAAGAGGGCTCTGTCACCGAATTCTACCGTAAGTCCGTCTACTGAAATCATTTTTTATCTGTCGAAAATTTTTAAATCCATCTTTCCCCCTTCTTTTTCCTGCCCCTCTGTTCTTTTTATCCTGCCGCAAAGATAGAAAGAAGTCGAATAAAAATGCCGGAATAAGGATAAATAAAGTAAATATAGTTATCTTCCCCGGATTATCCGATAAATTTACCTTCCTTCCAGATGCCCGAATTCCGGGTACCGTCGGCCCAGGTATAGGTCCCCTGTCCGTGTCGTCTGTCATTCATCCATTGGCCTGTATATTTATCTCCGTTATTCCAGGTGAACGTCCCTTGTCCTTGTTTCATATCGTTTACCCATTGCCCTTCATATTTATTTCCGTCGGCATGATAATAAATACCCTGACCGTGCATACGATCATTCATCCATTGTCCTACGTATTTATCCCCATTGACCCACGTGAACGTCCCTTGTCCCTGTTTCTTATCGTCGAACCATTGTCCTTCATACCGACAACCATTGGCATAATAATAAATCCCCTCTCCTTGTTGTTTGTCATTCACCCATTGTCCCTTATATTTGCTACCATCGGGATGATAAAGTGTTCCCTGACCGTGCATACAATCATTTTTCCATTGCCCTTCATACCTGCTTCCACTTTTCCACTGGTAAGTTCCCTGTCCTTGTTTTTTGCCGTTCTCCCATTGTCCGTCGTATTTACTGCCATCGGCAAAATAATAAATGCCTGGTCCTTGTTTGTGATCATTCTCCCATTGTCCGTCGTATTTATCCCCGTTGGCATAATAAAAAACGCCTTGACCATGCATATAGTCACCATTCCATTGCCCTTCGTACCTGCTTCCGTCTTGCCAGTCGTAAGTTCCCCAGCCTTGTTTCTTATCGTTTACCCAATCTCCTTTATATTTGCTTCCGTTGGCATAATAAAAAATACCCCGTCCGTGCATATTCCCGTTTTTCCATTGTCCTTCATATCTACCCCCGTCGGTCCAGCAATAAGTCCCCTGTCCGTTGAATTTTCCATCTGCCATTTCTCCGGTATAGCTCCCATTGTCGAACTTATGGGTTTCCATCTTTGAAGTATTGGAAGCCGTAGAGGAGGAGGTAAAAGTATTCGAAATAGGAGTGCTTCCCGAAGTGCCGGATGTTGTCGAAGACGGAGTTAACCCACGTCCGAGGCATTGGGCGATCGAGGCGACAAGCTCTTGAATATGATGGCTTTCGAATGGACAAGCATCTATCCGGTCCAATTTCAATAAGTGATAGGTCATATCGCTGGGTCCCAACTTCTTGGAGATCTTAAACGGGACGATATTTTTCTCGAATTCCAGTGCCAGGCTAATCTCGTTCGCCGTATTCTCGGAATTATTCGAATGCTCCGACCATATAAAAAGTAAAATCTTACTATTATACACAGCCTGTGAGATCGCTTTGGCATAAGAAGTCCCTCTTTTTATCTCCTCTTTATCTATCCAATAAGATATATTCGCTTGCGTCAATGCAGCTCTGATCTTTTTCACCAATTCTTCGTCTTTTCTCGAATAACTGATAAATACATCATGTTCCATATCGGTTTGATTTTTCATTATTTTAAACTACAAAGAAATAAAAACATATCCATTTCCGGGTCGGCATTTTCCAATATTTCCGGATTTTGTATCAACTGCCTGTCTTTTGCTGTCAAACGTTCCAGCTCGTAACCCGATAAAAAGATCATCAACTTACCGTCTTGTGTGAAGCCTTTGAGTTTTTTGGCATACCATTCCGGACGATTGCTTACCTTGGGGGCGGGTTGATTGTCGGCGATCAGTTTATTTTCTTCTGCACGTTGGCGGATCCAGTTCCATTTACCGTTATGCCGTTCCTTGATGCCCAATAGGTAATAACACTCCGAATCCTCCATCCCGGTTTGCTGATTGAGTTCCGTGACGATATAATCGTCGTTCATCATAAAACCGGCGATACTTATAAATCCTTTCTGACTTAAATCTGTAAATGCCTGCATGGCATTTTCCGTTTCCCAATAACTTTCCGGGACGTTATATTTCCCAAAATCGAATTTCAGGAAAGGAACGGCACTGCCGGGGATAATCCGGTAAATCACCGGTTCGAGGGCGGTGAAAAGATAAGCTTCGTTTCGATGCTGGGTGAGCAAAGGGCCGATACTGGCTTCCAGTGTCCTGGTTTCCATCGGAAGGTATTTCCCCATCACTTGCAAAGCCGAATCGGTCTGTGTCAGTCGTTCAGGATATTTTCCATTGTTATACCCCTCGTAAAACCAGAATTGCGGACCTAGTTTGATAAAACTCTGTGTTCTGTCCGGGACCTCTCTTTGGTCTATGAACCGACCGTTTTTATGATAGCGGTAGAGTTGCACATCTTGTCCCGACAAAATATAGAGCTCGTCTGTTTCGGGATCACTGTAAAAGTCGCTCAATCCCAGGTATTCGCCCGGTGCTCTTCCGATTTTTCCGATAGAATCTAAAAATTCTCCCTTCCTGTCGAACCGGTAAACAAGATTACTCCCGTTCAGCATGTCACCGACATAAAAACTATTACTGTCCGAACGAATCGCATTATATGCCCCCACCGTGATCGATTCCCGGTGGTCCAGTTTGATCACTTCTATCGATTCGATAAAAGTCCTTAGCGAAGAAGCATTGGGCCCGCTATATTCTACCATTTCAGGTAATTCGGGTCGGGAAGTCCCGGCATGACAACCGGTCAGAAGTGCACAAAGCAAAAAGAAAAGGATATTCTGCATAACAAGGATACAATTATAATTTGTTTGCCAAGTTATGATTATTTTGTCAAAAATTTAGATAAATGTGGTATATTTGTTCGCACTAAATCGTTTCGTTGACCATTGTAAAATATGACAAACCGGCAAATTTCACCTCATACAGCCTCTTTTGAAAAGATCTTCCGGGAATATTATCCGGTATTGCTGCCTTTTGTGGAACGGCATGTCGGAGAACGGGAACTGGCTAAAGATTTGGTGCAGGATGTCTTTTTGAAATTATATAAGAGTTATCCTTATTTTTCCTCAGAGGTAAATATTAAATCCTGGTTATATACCTCTTCACGAAATGCTGCATTGGATTATCTGCGGCATTTGAAAGTTCGGGATAACAATAAGCTACTGATGGCAGAAGCGATGATGTATGCTGCCGATGTGGATGAGGTGATCAGTGAAGAACTGACCCGCAAGATCCATGAAGCTATCGATTCTTTACCTTTGCAGTGCTGCCAGATCGTACGTATGCATATCATCGATGGAAAGAAATATACCGAAATCTCCGCTGAATTGGGAATATCTATAAATACCATAAAAACACAGATTTTCCGTGGATATAAAAAATTGCGTGAACTACTTGCCGATGATTTGAATGCCCTGGTGTTATTTTATTTCCATATCGTCAGAAAAGAAAATCCTGATTTTTGTTGCAAATCAGAAGAAATATCAAATTTTTGTCACTCAAAATAAAAATAAGCTCGTCTTATCTGTAATTGAAACAAACTGTCGGATGAAAATCCGATGTTTATTATAAACAATAAGTCATGAAAGTTATTTTTATTTTATTTCTGTGTTTCCTTGTAAATCTGGTTTCGGCTCAAGATTTCCAGTATCGTATCGACTCAAATGTAAATACAGTAAAAATCGACTCCATAGGAAAGATTATACGGGAATTGAGAAATTACAATACTAAGGGTAATAATCGTTATTTATCCTATTGGGAAGCTTATGCTTATTATAAATGTGCTATACTTTCCAGGGTATTGAAAAAAGAGGAAGACGCTGAAAAATTTACGGAAAAGGCGATTGAGATACTGGAATCTACAAAAGGGAAGACAACTGAAGATTATGCCCTGCTAGGTATGTTAAAAAATTATCAAATAAATTTTTCAGGATGGTTGGCGACTATTAAATTGAGTAATCAAGCTAAAACGATGGCGCAGAAGGCTATTGAATTGGATGGTGATAATTTACGGGCCTATCTGGTTTTGGGTATAAATAATTATTATACACCGGAGCTTTATGGTGGAAAAAGTAAATGTGAAGCATATTTCAAAAAAGCAATAGCTCTTCCTGACCGTACTTCAGAAAATGAATTCGACCCTACCTGGGGAAAAGGAGATGCTTTTTATTTCTTGTTATCCTATTACAAGAACCGGAAGGATGATGGGGATCAGGAACTTTTTGAAAAATTGAAACAGGATGCCCGGAATAAATTTCCGGATGATAAAAGATTCAAGCGTATCGGTTATTAGACATTATATAG
>ERZ779874.3877-NODE-3877-length-10716-cov-2.908451_pt1 | contig 10716 bp, 10 predicted proteins | sample MGYA00511031_ERZ779874 | MGnify/ENA primary metagenome ERZ779874 (study PRJEB29588, sample SAMEA2156850) | human gut metagenome | biome: human gut; feature: human-associated habitat; material: faeces | place: Denmark | collected 2008/2010 ...
GCCTATAAACAAATGAAAGATCTACAAAAGGAAATCGCAAATCTTAAGAACCAGATCTTTGCGTTAAAATCTAGCGATTGGGAAAAAGATATTGTGGAAGTAGGTTCCGTTCATGCCTTGATTAAAAAGGTTGAAGGAATGGATGCCAATGCCTTAAAAGATATTGTTTCTAACCTAAAAGCCAAAGATGCCAATGTCGTATGTTTCTTCGCAAATGTTAATGGCGATAAAGTCGTATTTGTTTCCGGAGCAGGTAAAGAAGCTGTAGCCAAGGGAGTTCATTGTGGAAAACTTGTTAAGGCTGCTGCCCAAGTATGCTCAGGAAATGGTGGTGGAAAACCAGACATGGCTCAGGCTGGTGGAAAAGATGCTTCTAAGGTTCAAGAAGCCCTTGATGGTGTAAGCCAAAACTTGAAGGAGTGCTAATTGCACTTCTTTTTTATTTACGTTATAATATGGGTGTTAAAGGAGCGTGATGAAGATGAAAGACGTTACAGAAACAATGACCTTTACTACGGAAGAGATTCGCCGTGAAAATATTAAGTCTATTTTACGTGAAGTAAGTGATGCACTTGAAGAACGTGGATATAGTTCTGTTAACCAAATTGCTGGATACTTGATTAGCAATGATCCTGCGTATATTTCTTCACATAAAAATGCTCGTAATTTGATTCAACGTATTGAACGATATGAGATTATTGAAGAATTAGTGCGTGCTTATTTGGAGAAGTAATGGGACGTATTATTGGATTAGATTTAGGTAGTAAGACTTGTGGTGTAGCCATCAGTGATAAGTCTTGTTTTATTGCACGCTCACTTACGACAATTCGCTTTGAGTCAGACGATTATGATGATTGTTTTGATCAGATTTTAGCGTTATTAGACAAAGAGGGAATTCATGAAGTGGTTTTAGGTCTACCTAAACATATGAATGGTGATATTGGAATTCGAGGCCAATTATCGCAGGATTTTGCTCGCGAGTTGGAATACGAAGGAATCAAAGTTCATCTATGGGATGAACGTTTAACGACTGTAAGTGCTGAACGTTTGTTGATATCAGGGGATGTTTCTCGTAAAAAGAGAAAGAAAATTATTGTTCCGGATTCTGCACATGGAACCAACCCGGCAAGTGCGGCAATGGCAGGATTCCAGGTAGTCAGCATTGAATCTGCACCGGATGGTGGTGTTGATCTTGAAAAATTACAGGAAGTATGCGGAGAGGATACAGCAGGACTTATGCTTACCAATCCAAATACGGTAGGACTTTTTGATAAGAATATTCTGAAGATCACGGAGATCGTTCATAACTGTGGCGGACTTTGCTACTATGACGGAGCAAACTTAAATGCAGTTATGGGAACTGTTCGCCCTGGAGATATGGGATTTGATGTGATCCATCTGAATCTTCACAAAACATTCTCAACTCCGCACGGTGGCGGTGGCCCTGGAAGCGGACCTGTTGGATGCAAGAGCATGCTGGTTCCGTTCCTTCCGTCTTATGTAGTAGATGGGGAAGAAGAACTGAAATTTGTAAAAGAACCACATAGCATCGGTGAGATGAAGAGCTTTTATGGAAACTTTACAGTCATCGTAAAAGCACTTACTTATGTGAAGACACTGGGACGCGAAGGTATTCCGGAAGCGAGCCAGAATGCAGTTCTGAATGCAAATTACATGATGAACAAACTGAAAGACCTTTATACAATGGCGTATGACGAGGTATGTATGCATGAATTCGTAATGAGTCTTGCAGATTTGAAAAAGAAAACAGGAATTTCTGCAATGGATATTGCAAAAGGACTTCTTGATAACGGTATCCATCCACCGACAATGTACTTCCCGCTGATCGTTGAGGAAGCACTGATGGTAGAGCCGACAGAGACAGAGTCCAAAGAAACTCTGGATGAAGCAGTAGAAGTATTACGCAAACTGTATGAAATCGCAGAAACAGATGCCGAACAGCTTCATCAGGCGCCTGTTACAACACCGGTTACAAGAATGGATGAGGTTGGAGCAGCAAGACATCCATATCTGCGATACGAATGGCAGGACTAATAAGTTATAGCTTAAAGCGAGGGAAAAACTATGATTGAAAAGATTACTTATATTGAAAGCAATCAGTTCAGTCCATATAGAAATCTTGCAGTGGAGGAGTATTTGCTTCTCCACTGCGAGGATAAAGAATGTATTCTTTATCTGTGGCAGAATCAGAATACAGTTGTTATCGGACGGAATCAAAATGCTTGGAAAGAATGTAGAACAACAAAGCTTGAAGAAGAAGGTGGTCATCTTGCCAGACGCCTGTCGGGTGGCGGAGCTGTGTACCATGATCTGGGAAATATGAACTTCACATTTCTGATCAATAAAGAAGAATATGATCTGGACCGGCAGCTTCAGGTAATCATAGGAGCGATGGAGATCCTTGGATTGAAGGCTGAAAAATCCGGGCGTAACGATATCCTGATCGATGGAAAGAAATTCTCGGGAAATGCGTTTTATGAGCAGGAAAAGCATTGCTATCATCATGGCACGATCATGGTAGGAGTAAATATGGAAACCTTATCCAGATATCTGACTGTATCAAAGGATAAACTGAAATCAAAGGGGGTTGATTCAGTAAAATCCAGAGTGACAAATTTAAGAGATTATCTTCCGGAGCTTACAATGGAAGACCTGAAGGTGGCACTTAAACAGTCATTTGAAAAGGTATACGGATTAAAGGTACGTGATAAAAAAATAGAAGACCTTGATACCGGAGTAATTGCAGAAAGAGAGAAATTTTTCTCTTCATGGAACTGGCTCTATGGCAGAAAAATTGATTTTCAGTATGAGCTTTCCCACCGTTTTGGATGGGGAGGAATTACACTTCAGTTTGCAGTAGAATCAGGAAAGATCAAGGATGCAATTGCATGGTCGGATGCACTGAATCCGGATTTCATACATACACTTCCGAAGTATCTGAAAGGATTGAAGTACAGAAAGGAAAGTATCTGTACGGAATTGGGGCTTTTCTGGTCAGATGATCCACAGGAAGAAGAGATGATGAAAGACATTATCGAATGGATTCGGGGCGAGGAACTGTAGGAGGATGAAATAAAATGAGTGAGAAGTTTGATGTAGTAGTAATTGGAGCCGGTCCGGGAGGATATGTGGCAGCAATCAAATCTGCGAAGCTTGGAATGAAGACCGCAGTGATCGAAGAGAGAGAAGTCGGCGGAACATGCCTGAACAGGGGATGTATTCCGGCAAAAGCAATGATTCATGCATCGACATTATATCGTGAAATCAAAGAAGCGGATCGTTTCGGAATTTCAGCATCAGATGTTACTTATGATTTTGAAAAAATACTGGAATATAAGGAGCAGACAACCGGACAGCTTGTTCAGGGAGTAGAACAGCTTCTGCAGGCAAACGGCGTAACAAGATATTATGGAAAAGGCACACTTTTTGAGGGGAAAAAAGTTAAGATTACAGGAAATGAAGAACAGTTTGTCGAAGCAGAGAATGTCATTTTGGCTTCTGGTTCCAAACCACTGATTCTTCCGATCCGGGGAATGGATCTTCCGAGAGTTCTGACAAGTGATGAACTTTTTAAGCTGAGTGAAGTTCCAAAGAGTCTGGTTATCATCGGTGGTGGTGTGATCAGTGTAGAATTTGCAACCGTATATTCCGCACTTGGATCTAAGGTTACCATTCTTGAAGCAATGCCGCGCCTGGTTCCAAATATGGATAAAGAGATCGCACAAAACCTGAAACTGATCCTGAAGAAACGTGGCGTAGAAAGCCATACATCAGCAGCAGTACAGGGTGTGCATATGGAAGGGGATACTTGTGTATGTACCTTCGTTGAAAAAGAAAAAGAACAGACTGTAGAAGCAGAATATGTTCTGTGTGCAGTCGGAAGATGCCCGAATACCGACGGATTATTTGCAGAAGGTGCTGCTCCGGATATGGAAAGAGGACGTGTTCTTGTAAATGATAAATTCGAAAGCAGTATTCCGGGAGTCTATGCGATCGGTGATCTGATCTTTGGTGCACAGCTTGCCCATGCAGCAAGTGCACAGGGAATCGTTGTTGCAGAACAGCTGGCGGGAAAAGAACCTTCTGTGAATCTGGATGTGGTTCCGGGATGTGTTTATACAGATCCGGAAATCGCATCAGCAGGTATTACCGAAGATGCAGCCAAAGAACAGGGAATCAAAGTGAAGACTGGTAAATTTATCATGAGTGCCAATGGTAAATCGCTTATTACAAAAGAAGAAAGAGGATTTATCAAGATTGTGGCAGATGAAGAGACAGATGTGATTCTCGGAGCACAGATGATGTGTGCAAGAGCCACAGACATGATCGGTGAATTTGTAACTGCGATCGCAAACAAAATGACGGTTGCACAGCTTTTGAAGGGAATGCGTGCACATCCGACGTATAATGAAGGAATCGGAGAAGCCCTGGAAGAAGCAGAGGGTGGAGCGATCCACGTTGTACCAAAGAAAAAGAAATAGAACTGTACAGCAGTAAGGGAATATGATAAAATATTCAGATATCAGCATATGCTGAAAAGTACAAAAAGGAAAATTAAATCATGTTATACGAAGAAGCAAGGGTATATTTGGATCATGTATCGAAATACGGAAGTGTACTTGGCTTAGATAGTATAAAGAGCTTATTGGGTGAGCTTGGAAATCCGCAGAAAGATTTGAAATTTATACATATAGCCGGGACTAATGGAAAAGGATCGATTCTCGCCGGACTCTCCGGTATCCTGCAGCAGGCTGGATACCGAACCGGAAGATACTGTTCTCCGACCGTGATGGGATATATGGAACGATTTCAGGTTGATGGCCAATGGATGGCGGAGGACGAGCTCGCCCCTTTTGTATCTCAGGTGAAAGAGGCAGCAGAAAAAGTAGAAGAAAAAACGGATCTCACCGTAACTGTTTTCGAGATAGAAACAGCGATCGCATTTCTCTATTTCAGAGAAAAACAGTGTGATTATGTCGTTCTGGAAGCCGGGATGGGTGGGCTTCTTGATGCGACAAATGTAATAGATACAACTGTTTTGAGTATTTTTGCATCGATCAGTATGGATCATATCGGAGTGTTGGGAAACACATTAGAAGAGATAGCAGAAAATAAAGCCGGAATTATAAAACCATCATGTCTGGCAGTTGTCACGTCGCCACAGCAGATGTCTGTGACCGATATCCTCCAGAAAAAGGCCGGAGAGTGTGGATGCCGGTTTGTGGTTTCGCATCCGGAAAAGGCTGTGATTTCTGAAGAAACGATGGATGGACAGATTTTCTCTTATGGAGAATATAAAGATATCCGTCTTCGCCTGGCTGGCAGATATCAGATTGACAATGCGGCGACAGTATTGGAAGCTGTGGATGCGTTAAGAAGGAGCGGTGTTCCGATTCCGGAAGATGCTGTAAGAAAGGGATTTGTGAAAGTGACATGGCCTGGACGGTTTCAGGTACTTGAAAAAGAACCGACCGTGATCGCCGACGGAGCGCATAACAGGGATGCCGCAAGAAGACTTGCGGAAAATGTGAGAACCTATCTGACGGACAGAAAGATTGTCGGTGTGATGGGGGTTTTTAAAGATAAAGAATATGAACAAATCGCAGAGATCATGGCTCCGTATCTTTCAAAGGCGTATACGATCGATCTTCCAAATGGGGAGAGGAATCTGGGAAAAGAGAGATTATGTGAAGTATTAAAGGCCAAGAACGTACAGTCAGAACCGGCAGAGAACATTGCAGATGCGCTTGAAAAAGCAAAAGCAGAATGTGGGAAAGAAGATGTTGTTCTGGTGTTTGGTTCCTTATCTTATCTGGGAGAAGTGATAAGACTTGAACGGGAAACAAACGTGTTTGAAAGAAAAAAGGAAGAGAGAACATTATGGTAGATCATAAAAAAGTAGAACAGGCAATCCGTCTTTTACTGGAAGGAATCGGTGAAGATCCGGATAGGGAAGGACTGGCTGAGACACCGGACCGGATTGCAAGAATGTATGAAGAAATCTGTGGCGGAATGAATGAGGATGCAGCGGAACACCTGAAAAAGACATTTACAGCAGAAAACAATGAGATGGTTGTGGAAAAAGATATTACGTTTTATTCCATGTGTGAACATCATATGCTGCCATTTTACGGAAAGGTTCATATTGCCTATATTCCGGATGGAAAGGTAGTGGGACTTAGCAAGCTTGCACGGACTGTGGAAGTGTTTGCCAGAAGACTTCAGCTGCAGGAGCAGATGACAGCACAGATCGCGGATGCCCTGATGGAGAATCTTCATCCAAAGGGAGTAATGGTACTTGCTGAGGCAGAGCATATGTGTATGACCATGCGTGGGATCAAGAAGCCGGGAAGCAAGACGGTCAGTGTTGTTACAAGAGGTGCATTTGAAGAAAATGAAAAGCTGCAGAACATGTTTTTCCGTATGATAGGTTAGTGCGATGAAAATAAAACGAAAACTGGAAGAGCAGAGGAGGATGCAGAGAATCTGGAAAATATATGAGCATCCTCTTTTTATAGAAGGACTGGTAAAGAATAAAGAGGCGGAAAAGGAAAGAATATTCTGCCATCATGATATGAACCATTTTCTGGACGTGGCACGTCTGATGTATATTTTTTCGATGGAGCGTGGATATGCCTTTGGAAAAGAAGAGATTTATGCGACGGCATTACTTCATGACATCGGGAAATGGCAGCAATATAAGGCGGGAGTTCCCCATGAGATAGCGAGTGCTGAAATTGCAAAAAGGATTCTGGAAGAGACTGGATTTACAAAGGAGGAGTCGGACAGGATTCTTTTTGCAATTTTAAGTCACCGGGGCAATGCAGAAGAGACAGAAAATGCAGGGCAGGATAAGTGGCAGCTTGCAGAAATCCTTTATGATGCAGATAAGATTTCCCGTGCGTGTTATACGTGTCCGGCTGAGAAGGACTGTAACTGGAGCGGAGAAAAGAAGAATCAGAAAATCATCTGGTAGAAAACGAGGAAACAAAATGAAAATTGGGAATAAAGAATTTGACACAGCAAAACATACTTATATTATGGGAATACTGAATGTGACACCGGATTCTTTTTCGGACGGGGGAAAGTGGAACGGTTATGAAGCGGCAATGCGTCATGCAGAAGAGCTTTTAGAAGGCGGAACCGATATCCTGGATATCGGAGGAGAGTCCACAAGACCAGGACACCAGCAGATTACGCCAGAAGAAGAAATTACAAGAACTGCGCCGGTTATCGAGGCTGTCAAAAAGAATTTTGATGTGCCGGTTTCGATTGATACTTATAAGAGTGATGTGGCAGAGGCAGCACTTCAGGCAGGGGCAGATCTGGTAAATGATATCTGGGGATTCCAGTACGATGAAAAGATGGCAGGTCTTGTGAAAAAATATGATGCGGCATGCTGTCTGATGCATAATAAAAATGAGGCGGTGTACAAGGATTTCCTGAAGGATATGTATGCAGAATTGCAGAAGTGTGTAGATACAGCGAAAGCGGCTGGGATTGAAGATGACCGGATCATGCTGGATCCGGGGGTTGGATTTGGAAAGACCTACGAGATGAACCTGGATGTGATGAAGCATCTGGATCTTTTTAACGGACTTGGATATCCGATGCTTCTTGGAACTTCCAGAAAATCCATGATCGGTCTGACACTGGATCTGCCGGTAACAGAAAGAGAAGAAGGAACTCTTGTCACAACCGTGATGGCAGTACAGAGTCATTATGGATTTGTGCGCGTTCATGATGCTGAGAAAAACCGCAGAGCGATCAAGATGACAGAAGTGATTCTGGCAAGAGAGTAAGCAGGAGAAAAAGATGGATCAGATAAAAATTGAAAACCTGGAAATATTTGCAAATCATGGGGTGTATCCGGAAGAAAACAGACTGGGACAGAAGTTTCTGGTTTCCTGCATTTTGTATGTGGATACACGCAAGGCGGGAAAAACGGATGACTTGGAAGCGTCTGTGAATTACGGAACCATTTCCCATCTGATAAAAGAAAAGATGGAAGAGAAGAATTACAGGCTGATCGAAGCAGTAGCAGAGCAGCTTGCAGAAGAGATCTTATTATTTGATGAGAAGATCCGGAAAGTCATGGTGGAAGTAAAGAAACCATGGGCACCGGTAGGACTGCCGCTTGAGACGGTTTCTGTGAAGATTGAACGTTGCTGGAATGAAGCGTTTATCGCACTCGGATCGAATATGGGTGATAAGAAAAAATACATTGAGAATGCGGTAGAAGAGCTGAAAAATGAAAAACTTTGCAGAGTCCTGAAGGTATCGAAACTGATCGGAACCGAGCCATATGGCGTGACGGATCAGGATGAATTCCTGAACGGGGCACTGAAAATGGAAACACTGCTTACCCCGCATGAGCTTCTGGAGCTGTTACACCGAATTGAGCAGGAAGCCGGAAGAAAGCGGATCCGCAGATGGGGACCGAGAACACTGGATCTGGACATCATTTTCTATGGGGATCAGATCATTGAAGAGGATGATTTATGTATACCACATATCGATATGCAGAACAGGGAATTTGTGCTTGGACCAATGTGTGAGATCGCACCGCATAAACGGCATCCTGTTTTGAAGGAAACGATGACGGAAATGCTTGTAAAGTTAAAGGGTAATAATTGACTTCTTATCGGGAGAGGGTTATACTGAAAGCATTGTGGGGAATCCCAACTGAATTGAAGAGAGGTATAGAAATGGAAGAAAAAAAGAATCTCTGGAGCTCTTATGATGAAGCTGCCAAAAAAGAACTTCATGAAATCAATGAAAAGTACAAAGCCTGCCTGGATGCCGGAAAGACAGAGCGTGAATGCGTAAAGCTTGCGGTTGAGATGGCGAAAGAAGCAGGATATCAGGATATCAAAGATGTTCTGAAAGAAGGAAAGAGCCTGAAAGCAGGAGATAAAGTATATGCGGTATGCATGGAAAAAATGCTTGCCATGTTCCGTATGGGCGAAGAACCGCTTTCAAACGGTATGAATATCCTTGGAGCTCATATCGATTCACCACGTATTGATGTGAAACAGAATCCATTATATGAAAGTGAAGGAATGGCTTATCTGGATACGCATTATTATGGTGGAATCAAAAAATACCAGTGGGTAACAGGACCGATGGCACTTCATGGTGTTGTTGCGAAAAAAGATGGAAGCGTAGAAGAGATCAGCATTGGGGAAAAAGAGTCTGATCCGGTATTTGTTATTACAGACCTTCTTGTTCATCTTGCAGCAAACCAGATGTCAAAGAAAGCAAGTGAAGTGATCGAAGGAGAAAAGCTGGATCTTCTGATTGGAAACAGTCCACTTGATAAAGCGGAGGGACTTGATGAAGAAGAAAAAGAAACGATCAAGGCTAACGTACTTCATATTTTAAAAGAGAACTATGGAATCGAAGAAGAGGATTTTGCATCGGCTGAGCTGGAAATTGTTCCGGCCGGAAAGGCAAGAGATTGTGGATTTGACCGCAGCATGATCCTTTCTTATGGACAGGATGACAGAGTCTGCGCATTTACTTCTCTGTTCGCTATGCTGGATGTGGAAAATGCAAAGCGTACAGGATGCTGTCTGTTAGTAGATAAAGAAGAGATCGGAAGCGTCGGAGCAACAGGAATGCATTCTCGTTTCTTTGAAAATACAGTTGCAGAGCTTGTTGCACTTACAGAAGGTGAATCTGAACTGAAGGTACGCCGTGCACTTGCTAATTCAAGAATGCTTTCTTCTGACGTAAGTGCTGCTTATGATCCGATGTTTGCAGAAGCATTTGAAAAGAGAAGTGCCGCTTTCTTTACAAAGGGACTTGCATTCAACAAGTTTACAGGAAGCCGCGGAAAGAGCGGATCCAATGATGCAAATGCAGAATATCTTGCAAGACTGCGCAAGGTGATGGACGATGCAGGCGTTACTTACCAGTTCGCAGAACTTGGTAAAGTCGATGTAGGCGGCGGCGGAACCATCGCATATATTATGGCAAATTATGGTATGGAAGTGATCGACAGCGGTGTTGCTGTACTTTCCATGCATGCACCTTATGAAGTCAGCAGCAAAGCTGATGTGTATGAAGCAGTAAAGGGATACAGAGCATTCCTTCTGAATATGTAAGAGATGAAAAGAACTCAGGCAAAACAATGGATACAGTCCGGTTTTGCCTGAGTTTTTTCTGATAATAACAAAATTTATAGTATATAAAAGAAATTTAATTACGGAGATTTTTTTTATAGAAGAAATCACTTGAAGGAATTGAACTCTTCGATAAATTCACTTTTTTTGTACGAAAAAAAGTGCATAAGGGTTGACTATCACAGTTAAAACATTTACAATATTAGTGCGGTAAAATCCGTTTTTTAAGGGCGATATAAGATATGAAAAGAGCAGACAGTTACCAGTCTGACTGTGATTTTCAAGTTTTATATATATCAATTACCAATAACGAGGAGGAATTGTAAAATGGCAACAAAATGGGTTTACATGTTTACAGAAGGTAATGCCGATATGAGAAACCTGCTTGGTGGAAAAGGCGCTAACCTTGCTGAAATGACAAACTTAGGTCTTCCAGTACCACAGGGCTTCACTGTAACAACAGAAGCTTGTACACAGTACTACGAAGACGGCAGACAGATCAATGACGAAATTATGGGTCAGATCATGGAAGCAATCGATAAAATGGAAGGAATCACAGGAAAGAAAT
>ERZ779874.3878-NODE-3878-length-10714-cov-4.628014_pt1 | contig 10714 bp, 12 predicted proteins | sample MGYA00511031_ERZ779874 | MGnify/ENA primary metagenome ERZ779874 (study PRJEB29588, sample SAMEA2156850) | human gut metagenome | biome: human gut; feature: human-associated habitat; material: faeces | place: Denmark | collected 2008/2010 ...
AACCTAAATGGAATTTTAATTATTAACCTGTCAACTAAATTCAGTACACTGCACTCTTTCCAGTACTATGCGGAAAGTACTGCAGTTTGATGCCGAAAGTACTCCAGTACTTTCCGAGAAGTACTGGAGTACCGACCGTATAGTACTGGCATAATAACCGAACTTGTTCACCAATAAGTCCTCTCCTCGTAAGCATCGAACCGGTACTCCGCATCCACTCCAACCTCACGCAAGACAGACAGGATAGCGGCCTGCTCCTCCGGAGGAAGCGGACGTTGTCCCCTACGACGCTCAAAATAGGCATTACGCCCAAACAGGGCGATCAATTTTGTCATGAAACGATCATATTGCTTAGGAAACATCCGCTCCTGGAAATTTACGAATCCACGGGCAAAAACAACCGGAGTGGAATCACGGAAATAGGCGCAACGATCATCCTGGCTACAACATTGGGGTTTAATCAAGCGTAAGAAAACGGTTTTCTCATCATCGATTAACAAGGAATAAGCAATTTGGCGTAAACAAACCGAAGCTCTCGGGCAATCGGAACATTGGCAAACGGCATAACCGGCCGGCACGGTTTCTTTTAAAAATTTTTTCATAATTGCATGTTAAGCCTTTCCAGACACCGATCCTGCCCATCCCTACGAACAACAAGACTCCAACTATTTGGCGTTCAATCGAACCGAAAGGGAACCGTATAGACTGAGGCGATGCGGCCCTATCGATATCGGAAAAAGATTGTTATTATTTTTTTAATATGATTAATACAAATATAGGGATTTATCAGGAGAATAAAAAGCGGAAAGGCCATTATAATGATCAAGTAACACATAAAAAACACTGAGCCCCGAATAACCGGAATGGTTATTCGGGGCTCGGCATGAATAATAAACATTAGTTCCGGCTCAGGATCTCACTCAACCGATCCGGTGTCACGTCGCACGCGATAACCGTGCCCTCACCGTCAATCAAGAAATTCCTCAACCCGCGATCCAATCGATATTTCTTGAATATCTCAGAATCCTCACCCAAATTCTCGTGAAACTGATAAGCCTCATCCAATCGGTCGATCTTGACCGTCTCGGAAAAAATAGACTCCTTCTTGTCCAAGGAGATGGAACACAATACGATCTTACTTGAATCCATCTTACTGATAGCGTTCGCCATTCTGACATTGTCAGCCCTCGACTCAGCGTCGTAGGCAGCCCAGAAATTCACCAGGACATAACGCCCGCTTGAATTAGGAAAACTGGCATCCGGCCTGTTCTCCAAAAACTCTATTCTCGGTGCCTTATCGCCCGGGTTAACGCCCTCAACAGATTTCGTCCGTTTGGATCCTGCCGCAAGCCCCAAAAACGCTAAAGCCAAGAGAACATAAGCTTTTACTCGCATAATGATTAATTTATGTTCAACATAATCGGGATCCCCTTCACCAAGAAGAGTGATACCGACCCCTGATTTTCAGGATAAATACGGCACATCCTTTTTCTCATAAAAGGGCGATATCCGTATTCGCGATGGCAAATATAGGGCTAAAAGCTTTTTCCGGACAAATTATTTATCAATTTTCTGAACAAAAGCAAGCTTTTTTATATGTTTAAACGCATGATTTAATAAAATCTCACATGTTATATAACATATCCTTGACTTAGATCAAGGCCTATCCGGGAAGGTCAAGAACTTATTCATAAGGAAATTCACGAGTCCGTAAAGGAAAAGGCCCAGGAACTGGGACAAATACTCATCCTGGTGAAAACACTCCACCATCAAAACCAAGAATATGAATTGGGTCAGATAAGCGCAACCGAAAGCGACAAGGAACAGGACAATCTCCTTGAACCGGATATTCCCCTTACTGGCAAAAACCCAATACTTACTCCAAAAGAAATTATTGACCAACGCAGCGATATATCCCACCAGGTTGGACAGTATGTAATTGACATGAAACAGATCCATCAAGATCCACACGGCCAATGCCACGATTAAGGCATTAGATGTACCAACAATGATAAAACGAAAAACACGTACGGACTCTTTCATCTGGACATTTGTCATTTAGTGGGCAAAAGTAAATGATAATTTCCATATTTCAGCAAAGATAAAAGAAAAATAACGCATAATGCCCACCCGTCATAACAGGGTAACCTTAGGAGATAAAAATCGCCACAAGCCTTAATTGACTTGTGGCGAACAATTAATTATATACAAATGACCTATCAAGCGACAGGAATCGTTCCACCAATCAGGATAACAACCAACAGCGCCAAGATCGCATACAACTCAGGGAAGACGGCCATCACCATCGTCGCACCAAAGACATTATGACCAGCGCCTACTCCAGCGATACCATTCGCGCAGACCTGAGCCTGACGGATAGCGGAGAAGAAACCGGCGAAGCCCAATACCAAACCGGCGCCAAACACAGCCGTAGCTGCCAGCATGGAAATACCCTCAACCAAAAATTTCTGCATCATGAAGTAACCTACGAAGCCATAAAGACCCTGTGAAGAAGGCAAGGCGCTGAGCGCGATATACGTACCCAAAGCGTCGGGATTCTTCTTCATCGCCCCTACTACGGCATTACCGGCGATTGTTACTCCATAACTACTTCCGATGAAAGTCAAACCTGTCATCACTGCGATACCTACATAAGCTAATAAAATCGGTTCCATAATAATAAATGTGTGTTTTTAAATTATTTATTCTATTATTTTTCTGTTATAAATCCTGTTATATTTTTCGGAAAGGATCATACGCCTTACCGCCACCCTCAAACTCCGCGTTCTTGTAATACTCGACAAAGATCAGACGTAAAGGGTGCACCAAGGAGCTGATCGTACACAAGGCAATATTAATCGCATGTCCCAACAAGAGGATAAGCAACATACAAATTACCCGCAAGACCACGTTCATTCCCTCTGTCATCGTGATAGCCAACGTATTGAAAACACCGCCCAGGATTGATCCTGTCAAGCCGATCGCGAACAAACGGATATACGACAACGTATCACCCAAAAGTCCCGAGGCCATATTATAGGTGTTCCAAAGTCCCGTACCAAAATTGAGGAAGATGTTCTTCCCCGGCGAATTGTAGAGGAACGCCACCACCAAGCCCAAACCGGCGATTCCGAAACAAGCGTTCACGACAGCCGTCGGTAATTTAAGGTCGAGCATCGGCAAACCTAAAGCGACCGCCAAAGAGACAATCACGAAAACCCACGCGAAAGGAGCGATACAGTATTTCGTACCCTTCTGCAGTTTCGTCTTATAAGCGGCAACGCACTTACCAAAAATGATCTGTACCAAACCGATCACGATCGAGAAGGTCATCAGGTTATCGCTGGTCACGAAATAATCTTTTACTTTCGCCATAGCGGGCACCTCTGCCAACGCGACACCAAAGACAGATCCTGAACAAAGACCGACCAAAACCGCCGCCAATCCCAAATACTGGAAAAGGGACAAATAGGGACGAAAATCAGGATTGACCTTCGATTTCAACAAGGTACAAGCCAAGACTACCAACAAACCATAGCCACCATCACCAAAGCACAAGCCAAAGAACAGCATAAAGAACGGGGCGAACAGGGGCGTCGGGTCCAACTCTCCGTAATTTGGCAATGAGAACATCTTGGTAATCGGTTCATACAACCGGCTGAAACTGTTATTCCTCAATTTGATAGGCACCTTATCGTCTTCCTCGATCTCGAGCCGTTGGAAATAATATCCAGACTTCGAGAGAGCCTCCTCAAGCGCTTGAGCGTTTTCGGTCGGTACCCATCCCTCAAGGAACATCAACTTATCGTCCGCCAAATGGGAAGTTTGCGCTACGACATTATTGTAGTTAAACTCGTTGGTCAACCAACGGTCGAACGCTTCCAGCTCACCAAACTGAGATACCGCATATTGTCGAATCTCCTCATTCGCCGCCTTGATATCAGCCTCTACCGCCTTCAGGTTTTCCCTCAATTGAATCAAGTCCATTGAAGGCATCTTGGGACGATCGGCCTCAATATCAATAACTGTACCCACCTTCGTGATTGTCACGAAATAAGTAACAGATTGGTAATTGTTCACCAAAGTCGCGTTATAAGTCTCACCCCATTTCGGCTCATACTTTGAGGTCGGACAAGTAAAGAAGTTCAACTCATATCCTGCCTCACGCAAACGTGCGATATCCGCATACGAGAACTCTCCCCAAATCTCCATATAGGCAATCTCTTTTTCCAAAGATTGCCGCCGAGCATTCAATTGCGTACGGTTCTCATAAGCCGCCTCAATACGATCGAGCAAGGCGATACCCTTCTCCTTGTCCATTCCAGGCACTTCCGACGGAACATCCAAAACGCCCGATGCCGAACGTACGCTAGCCAACTCATGCTTCAAAACACTTACCCGCTTCCGTAAGGCAACCAATGAGCGCAACAACTCATTGTCGACAATCGAGGATGTCTCCTTCACATGGACGACTCCTTGCGCCCGGAGCGACGCCAAAAAAGCGTCGTACTCCTTATGATACACCATAAAGGCGTATTTACTCATTTTTACGATCATACCTCAACCTCCTTTTCCGCAGCATTCCGTTTCTCCTGATTTGCACGCATGATCTTCTGTGACGATTTGGACAAGCTTTCCTCATCCTCCATAAACCGTTTCACTTTCCGGATCGCATCCTTATATCCAGGAATCTGCACCTTCTCGAAGAGGTTCACCTTCTGGGTGGTCTTTTTCCTGGCATGCTCCAGCAACTCCAGCTTCATTCCCGAGAACTCGGCCTCGATTCCGGTCCGAGCCAGTTTCTTTAACAGCTCGATACCTTCCGCGAACCAAGCGGGAGCACTAAAGAGACTATAATGGCCAATCTCAAACTTGATCTCATCCAGCATGGGTACGACAACACCCGCGATCTTCTTCGCGGAAAGCGTAACGTCGCGAACCTTGATCAGTTCCGGATTGAACTCATTCCAAAGCGCTACCATACTCTCGTAGCTTTGGATCTCTTTTTCCAGCTGAAGTTCCAATGCCCTCACCTCATCCTTGGTCCGCTTGACCTCGACACGCAACGCGCTCTCCTTGCTCTTGATTGTCGGCAAAGAGCGCTCACGTATCTTCAGCTGCTTCTCCAACTGCTGAAGTGACGTCTTATTATATTGAAACTTTATAGCCATATATTAACAATTTACATTATCCGGCAACCTTGACGGCTCCGGAATTTATCCCTTATTTATTTTGCCAATACTTATCGACCAACGCCTGCTTGATATTCACCTCCGCCGGGCTGAAATACTTAGCGAACAAGCCCCAAGCCACATCAAGCATCTCCGTCGTATCGAGGTTGACATCAATAGCCAACAGCTTCTCGGAATAATCTTTTGCGAACGAGAGTGTCCGGTTATCATAATCCGTCAAATCGAAACCATTCTCCATCTTCGTCTTGGCATTAGCGGCATCAGCGTAAAGACGGACAGCAGCGTTCATCACCTGCGGATGATCCTCACGTGTCTTCTTTCCTGTAACCAACTGTTTCAAACGAGACAAGCTTCGGAACGGGTCGACAATAACCTTACCCACATCACTATCTCGACGCAAATAAAGCTGACCCTCCGTGATATAACCGGTATTATCAGGTACGGCATGCGTAATATCACCTCCAGAAAGGGTTGTCACGGCAATAATCGTGATTGAACCACCTGCCGGGAACTGTACCGCCTTCTCGTAAATCTTCGCCAAATCCGAATAAAGCGAACCAGGCATAGAGTCTTTAGAAGGGATCTGATCCATACGGTTAGAGACAATCGCCAAAGCATCGGCATAGTTGGTCATATCCGTCAACAAAACCAGGACCTTCTCATTCTTCTCCACGGCGAAATACTCAGCCGCGCATAAAGCCATATCCGGAATCAAGATACGCTCAACAGAAGGATCCTCCGTGGTATTGATGAAACTTACGATACGATCGAGCGCACCGGCATTACTAAAGGTGTTCCTAAAGAAAAGATAATCATCATTCGTCATACCCATACCACCCAAGATAATCTTGTCAGACTGGGCACGCAAGGCTACCATCGCCATCACCTGATTAAACGGCTGGTCCGGATCAGCGAAGAACGGGATCTTCTGGCCAGTCACCAAAGTATTATTCAAGTCGATACCAGCGATACCGGTAGCAATCAACTCTGAAGGCTGTTTACGACGAACCGGATTAACCGACGGTCCTCCGATCTCCACCTCACGACCCTCTGGTACAGGACCTCCATCAATCGGCTCACCGTAAGCGTTGAAGAAACGGCCCGCCAACTGATCACTTACCTTCAAAGAAGGAGCCTTTCCCATAAATACCACCTCCGCGTTCGTACGGATGCCTTCCGTTCCGGAGAAGACCTGCAACGTAACCTCGTCGCCCACAATCTTCACCACCTGAGCCAACTTACCATCAACGGAAGCCAACTCGTCATACCCAACGCCCGTCGCCTTCAACGAGCAGGTCGCTTTCGTAATCTGGGTAATTTTCGTATATATCTTTTGAAATGCTTTTGTTGCCATAACCTGTTTATTTTTGGATTCTCTCATTCAAAAGCTCATCCAGCTCAGCATTAAACTTCTTGAACTGGTCACTTTCAAACTCAGAATAGTTCATCTGCTTGAAGAGGTTGATCATCTTCTTAAAATAATCCATGACCTCTAAGAAACTCTCGAACGTGAACTCAGAACGACAAATATTGACTACCTTATCGAGCATAAACTCCTGACGAGCCAATGGTGTCACGGAATCGATCGGATCGAACGCATCTTGCTGCAGGATCACGAAGTCGATCAATTCGGATTTCCAGAAAATCACATGATATGCGACAGGGACACCATCATCACCCAAGATATTAATTTGCTCAGCGATTTCCTTACCACGCAACATACGTGTTTTGATCTCATTGACCTTATCAATCCAAGAGGGAGAGATATGTTTCGAGATGTATTCCTGGAACTCAGGATATTCCAGATATTTAGAATAACTGTCAATCGGATTGACCGCCGGATAACGCTTACGGTCGGCACGCTCCTGTTCCAACGCATAGAAACAACGAGCCACCTTCTTCGTATTCTCGGTCACCGGTTCTTTCAAGTTACCACCGGCAGGTGATACCGTTCCGATAAAGGTAACAGATCCTGTAGCCCCATTATTCAACTCCACAAATCCCGCACGAGCATAGAAGTTAGCCACAATCGCTGACAAGTCCATCGGGAATGCGTCGGGACCAGGCAACTCCTCCAAACGGTTCGACATCTCACGCAACGCCTGAGCCCAACGGGAAGTAGAATCCGCCATCAATAGAACCTTCAAACCCATGCTCCGATAATACTCGGCAATTGTCATCGCCGTATAGACTGAAGCCTCACGAGCGGCAACAGGCATGTTTGAGGTATTGGCAATAATAATCGTACGTTCCATCAACTTACGACCAGTATGTGGGTCTATCAACTCCGGGAACTCCGTGAAGACCTCCACAACCTCATTCGCACGCTCACCACAAGCGGCGATGATCACGATGTCCGCCTCTGCCTGCTTTGAGATCGCATGTTGCAAGACGGTCTTACCCGTACCAAACGGTCCAGGGATAAATCCCGTACCTCCCTCAACGATAGGATTTACCGTATCGATCGTACGAACACCGGTTTCCAGCAACTTAAATGGCCGCGGCTTCTCTTTATAGCAAGTAATGGCCCGCTTAACCGGCCATTTCTGAACCATTGTTACCTTCACGTCGTTACCTTGCCCGTCTGTCAAAACGGCCATCGTGTCATTTATCGTATAATCGCCCACAGCGGCAACCGACTTAACCGTGTACTCCCCCTTGAAAGCGAAAGGTACCATAATCTTATGCGGCTGATAGTTCTCATCCACCTCACCCAGCCAATCACCGGCTACAACCTTATCGCCCGCTTTTGCCAAAGGCTTGAATGCCCACTTCTTGTCAGCGTCCAAAGCGAAAGTGTACTCACCACGTTTCAGGAAGACACCTTCCATCTTATCCAAATCGTTCTGCAAGCCATCGTAATTCCTTGACAGCATGCCCGGACCCAACGTTACCTCCAACATGTGTCCTTGGAACTCAGCCTCATCACCAACACGCATACCACGTGTACTCTCGAACACCTGCACAAAGGCGTTCTTACCTATAACCTTAATAACCTCCGACATCAGCTTCACGCCACCGACGGAGATATAACAGATTTCATTTTGGGAAACTGGCCCATCCACCTCGACAGTTACCAAGTTGGATACGATCCCCTTTACTGTACCTTTAGTAGCCATAATTATTTGTTATTATTTCTTTTAAATTCATCTAACGCATTCTCGCCTCCTTTTTTCATGACGCTCACGATCTCCCGGAACGTCTTCTCTCCTCTCGCCTTGTCAAGAACGACCCAACGCTCGATCATCTCCAGTTTCAGGAGATAAGCGAACACGCTCTCGATATCGAAAGTCTTGAAAAAAGTATTGTCGTCAAGCCATTGCCATTTCAGCAGGTCAATCTTCTTCTCGCGAGCGACCAAGTCCATTTCCTCTGCGATACGCTGCAGCTCAGGCAGGTATTCAACGGAATCGCTCAATCCAAAATCGCGTGCGTTAGAATTGCGGATAGATTCCGCCACATGGTTATCACCCACAATATAATTGGCCTTATCAAAATTATATTTCCGGCAAGTGATCGCGGTCAAGATATTATTGATATTCAAATTAAGTTCATACCAATCCGAGATAAACCGATTGCCGCAATCCATGGCAAACGCATAATAAAGTGCGGATAGACGGTCTTCCCATGCGACAGACATACCCTCGTCCGTTTTCTGTTCCTTTCGCTCTTCCGCCAAGTAAAGTTCTAGAAAAGTCTTAAAATAGGCGGGAATTCGCTTGTTCTTCGGAAGAGCCTCCTCATTCTTCAGGGCCTTATGCAAAGCCTCAATCTCATCCATTCCGATCTCGCCACGCGCGTCAGGATCCTGTCCGGAACCCGTAATATAGGACAAAAGGTTCCTATTATCATATTTAAGGTAAAACAAACGGATCAGACGCCGATCCCGACAGGAAAGCTGTCCCTCAATCTCACGCCAGAAATCAGCGACAGAATAAGCCAGTTTCCCATCATCCAACGAGATATTAGGAAGGCCAGATATTAAATAATAATACTTAGCCATATCTGTTTATTTGAATAACATATCCACCAGTTGTGGACGCAAGAACGCCTTGAAAAACTCGATGAATTCTTCCTCACCAAAAGTCACCTTATAAGAACCATCCGCAGGCATGATCGCAAAAGAGGCCTTCTTACCATTAACTTTCTCGATCTTGCAACCCTTATCCAAAAGAGCCTTCGCATTCGCCTCGAAATATTTCTTCAACGCTTCTGCTTCGGGAGCCTGTATCGTCAACGACTCGCCTTTTGCCCAGTTCTTAACCAACTCAAGAATCACTTTCTGCATAAATGCGGGATCAACTACGGCAGCCTTAATATTTGATGCGACAACCTCACCTGTAATCAAGTCACTAACCTCACTCTTCAATGCCTCTACAGCCTGGGTCGCGAACAATTTCAATTCCGCCTCTGTGTTCTTCTTCAACTCTGCGGCCTCTTTTTCTGCCGCCGCCACGATACCTTTAGCCTCTGATTCCGCCTCCTTAAGGATATTTTCCTTACGCTCGTTCGCCTCAGATATGATACGTTCAGCCTCGGTATTTCCCTTCTCTACGCCTTCCCGGTATATTTTATCGGTAAGTTCTTGAATTTTAGTATCCATCGCTTATATAATTTGATATTGTGTTTTTCAAACATAGTGCCTACAAAGTTATTATTTTCTGGCAAACAACAATAAAATATTTCAAAAAACAAGCCAAAAAAGTTTCATATCATAAAAAAGATCATTTTATGGGCGATCATTTGCCATTCATACTTTATTGTTATATCTTTACAATTTTAATCTCCGGACAAGAACATTCCTTTTACACTCGAAACACATACGTATGTATCGGCTTACACATACGTTCTTGTCGCCTCACATGTTCGGAGGCGAAAGTTTACATTTACACCCGTGAATGGCCACACGTATGTATGTATCGTTTTCTTCTGAAATTCCAGTTAAATAGCAAGTGATTATTTCTTTCTTATAAGATAATTCATAAGTAAAAGAGCGATCTTTTCATATAACCAATACAATCCCATACCAAAGACTGTTTTTTTCATGTTCTTTCAAATCTCCCTCAATTTTCTCAAAATAAAAATGCGATAATATTAAAAATAAACGCTATATTTGCCACATATTCATTTAAACAATTATAAATTATGGCACGTACTGTTGATTATAGGAAAAAAGCAGACAAGATCAAAGATCAAATTGACGAGTTATACAACGATCTAATGGAAGAAAAGAACTCCTCCTCATCCAGCAGCAATAAGAAAATTAAAATAAGCGACTTAGATTTTGAGAATTGTGATCTCGCTACTTTAGCGAACATTCAAGCAAGAATCAGCCGTTTAATTATCGAGAAAAGTAAATGAGGATTTCCCTATTAAGGGTACTTCTTTCAAAAGTTCATTAAGACTTAATATAAAACAGATTAGCAAACGCCACTAATCAAAAGGCGCTTGTTGATCTGTTTTCTTTTTCAGGGAGTATCTACTTACTCCTGCTCTAACTATCCAGACAAGACTATTAACCA
>ERZ779874.3879-NODE-3879-length-10713-cov-3.216645_pt1 | contig 10713 bp, 6 predicted proteins | sample MGYA00511031_ERZ779874 | MGnify/ENA primary metagenome ERZ779874 (study PRJEB29588, sample SAMEA2156850) | human gut metagenome | biome: human gut; feature: human-associated habitat; material: faeces | place: Denmark | collected 2008/2010 ...
CCCCTACCGATAGGAATCCCCCGTCTTTAGGCGGGAGAGGATGTCAATTGTAGCGCTAGGCATTTTATCCCAGATTAGGAAATCAGTTTTGTACCGAACAGCACATATCGGCCCGGCTCGCTGTCTCAGATCTTCCGTCGGACTCGGAGCGATGCAGGGCCGCCAGCAGGAGGACCTATGCATTCACTCTGGAAAAGTCTTGCTCTGATTCTGATGTTCTTCGAATGGACAGCGGTAGCACGGGCTGTTCCCGTCACGCTTCTTCCGCCAGTTTCACCCTCTGATGTCGCATGCGGCGGGGTTCTGGATGAGGACGCCATGTTGAGAGCAGCCCGCCAGTGGACAGCGGCGTGCAATGATGAAATTTCTGCTATCGGTCAGAAGGACGAAGGCGGTGTCATCCGGTCACTTCTTGCTCTCTGCGAACAGAAACTTGCCGCGCTCCGGAAGTCAGAAATCAGGAGCAACATGGAAACGATTGCCGAAGCCGTGCTTGAACGCTGGAACAGGGCCGGAGGCAGAACAGAAACGCTGTCGCACTCCGACCAGGAGGCCCTCATTATACTGAGCCGCTTCGGGTTCGTGCCGGTCAGAGAGGAAGGGGAAGCGTATCTCCGCCTGAATCCGGCCTTCTTTTATAAGAGGGTTCAGCTCAGTCCTGAAGGCAGGGCCTTCGCGGACGTTCTCATTTCCCAGCCTCTTTCCAGGGATGAATTCATGGGAGAGGACGGCACCGTCTTTCAGTCCCAGTCCGAAAGAGCCGCCTGGGCCGTGGGAATGGAACGCTTCCTGAAAGATAACGCGGGAAGCCCCTATAAAGCCGACGCACTGAAGCGCTATCACGCCATCATGCATCTTCTCCTCTATAGCGACGTACCCCCGCGCAGACAGGACGGTTCCATGGACAACTGGTCATGGTGGAGGGACGCGATGATGAAGGATATTGTCTGGAGGTACCGCGGCACCCTGACGGAGACCCTGACCGAAGATTTCATCGCCGGCGTTGATGCCAGTGGCGGGAAAGGACCAAAGGATCTGGAGAAACACCAGGCCGCCAGGATTGACAGCACCTTCGCGCAGGAGGGCACAGCTCCGCAGAAAAGCAGGAACGCTGCCGGTCTTCAGTATCAGGGCGAAGGAACCATTAACGGCACGATTCCCGTTTCCCTCTGGTTCGAAAGCCGTGACGGAATTATTTCCGGGGAGATCGTCTATACGAGAACGAAGGATCGGACGCCCATCCGTATTCTGGGCAGGGTACAGGATAATGGCCTGCTCCGCCTCCGTGAAATGCTGCCTGACGGCAGGGTTTCCGGCACGATCACGGGAAGTCTTGTTAAAGACACCCTGTCCGGAACATGGGAGGGCCGCCCGAAGATCATCGAAAAAGACGGAGGCGGCGCCGAGTTCAGAAAGGGCAAAACGTACCCCATTAAAATCAGCCGGAGCACCGGAACACATGCGCCCTTCCAGTGGGAGGCCAATCCAGATAAGGCCTCCGGTACCTACGCCTACAGCCTCGGAGATAAGTGCGACTACGGCTCGGTTTTTCTGCAGGTGAACGGGGACGGCACAGTCAGATACAGCATCGCGGCGCTCACCGGCGCTCCCCACTACAGAACAGCTACTTTCCCTGAGGACGCCCTGTCCGGCGAAACGGCCACGGCCGGACTCGATGGCAATACTGTTCTCATCGACGTAGACGAAAAGTGCGCCATAAGGCTAACGCTTTACAGCGATTTTCTCGAATCAAAATACGTTCCCGGGAGAGAATGCCAGTACAACGTGGGGAACGGAGCGACGGCGGAAGGCCTCTTCCTCAAAAAACGCTGAAACCGGGGGCCGGGCGTCTGACTCACCCCGCATTTCTCTGACGGCGCGTTTCCCTCTTGTGGGAACGCGCCATTCTTCTCTCCTGCCCTCATTCCGGCGCGCGGCAGGCCTCCCGCACGGATACTCTTTGCGTCATCCTCAAAAAGTCACTATTATGCATAGCATCTGCGTGACAATCGAGCCGGAAAAAGACAGTCCGGACGGTCGACACTCCAGGATATTCCCCCCAGGCAATGCAAACTCATCCTCTCCGGGAAACACGCGCGAAGGAGGACTATCCCTTTATGAAAACCGCTATAGGCATCTGCCCGCTCTGGGACGAAACAAAAGACAGTCTCTGGATGATTCCGGGATACATGAACATGCTTGAGGAACAGGGAGCCGTCCCCCTCATGATGCCGCTGACCACGGACACTGGGATTCTGGATTATTTTCTGTCCGCGTGCGGCGGCTTTCTCCTGACCGGAGGGCAGGATGTGTCTCCTTCCCTTTACGGCGCCAGAGCTTCAGAAAAATGCGGCCTCCCATGTCCGGAACGTGACACCATGGACGCCTACATTCTAAAGGAAGCCATCAGGCTGGATCGTTCCGTCCTCGGCATATGCCGGGGCATTCAGCTTATGAACGCCGCTCTTGGCGGCACGCTCTACCAGGACATTCCCACGGAACACCCCGGCGGACCGGAGCACCACATGAGCGCGCCTTACGACCGCATCGCCCACTTCGTAGAGATACGCAGGGACACTCCGCTCTCCAGCGTTCTGGGAGTGGAGAGGCTCGGCGTAAACAGCTATCACCATCAGGCCGTCAGGGAGCTGGCTCCCTTGCTCACTACCACAGCCGTGAGCGAAGACGGACTCATCGAGGGCGTGTGCATGCCGGGGAAACGCTTCATTTGGGGCCTGCAGTGGCACCCCGAGCTCTCGTACAAAAGCGATCCCATGAGCCGCAAAATAGCCGCAGCTTTTGTTGAGAGCGCGCGCTGATTCTTTCCCTGTACCCCGGCCCGGAATGGACAGGGATAATCCGCCATCCTCATAGAGAAAATCCACAGAGAGGGGCGGGACCTGCCGTGACCGGCTTCATTCCGCCAAACTCCCGCGGTCTTTTCCGCTTTCCTCTCTGACGCTACACAGAAAGCATGCGGGCGCGGCGCGCGTGCAGAAGCTTTTCCTGTTCCGGAGTAAAACGGGCAATGAACGCGTCCAGCTCACGCAGCACCGAGGCCTTTTCCTCAGGAAGCTTCACCTTGAGATAAATACTGCTGGCGGCTGACTCCGTATCCACGACAATCGGGTTCCGCATTTCAGCGAGCAGCGTTCTGATTTCCTGCAGCCTCTCCTTTTCCGTGGCTTCAGCGAACTCTCCCCGCATCATCTGACCGTACAGCTCTGTCCCGGGAAGAACGGCCACGTTGGTCAGGTACATGTAGTAGGGATGAATCTGATTGAAGACGGCAGCGCTCTTCCTGGCACTTTCTTCGAGCCTGCCGGCTCCGGCCAGGCCGCCGAGGTAGATGATGCGGAACGGCAGGCCTGCCTGCCCGATCTTCTGGCATTCCCTGATGACATCCTCCGCTGTGTAGCCCTTGTTCACGGCCTTCAGCACATCGTCATCGCCGGATTCAATGCCGATGAGGACATCGTCAATGCCATGCTCTCTGATTTCCCGGATATCCTCAGCGCTCTTATGGAAGAGGTCATCGATGCGCGCGTAGGTGGAGACGCGGGCCTTTGGAAAATACTTCTTAAAAAGATCTCCGAGCTGGATAAGCCTGCGGGTAGAAAGGCAGAAAGGATTACCGCCGGAAGCCCAGATTCTGGTGGCGAAGGGAACTTCCCTGGAGGCTTCCTGAAGGTCTTTTTCCACCTGCTCGATGGGCGCCACCCGGAACGGTGTGTCCTTGTAGAAATTGCAGAATGTGCAGCTGTTGTGTGTGCATCCGGTGGTCACTTCGATGAAAAGACTGTCAGCGTCAGTATAGGGACGGACAATGGGGCCGTGAAATTCCATGGTATACCTCTTAATCAATATACATAGTTAGAATTGTAGATATATTATACGCAAAGCGGACGAGGGAATACCCTTCCCGCTACAGATCTCTGGCGACATACCGGGCAAATTTCCTGATATTTTCTTCGTTCCGGCGGTAGTAGGTCCATTTGCCGAAGCGGGCGGATTCCAGGAGCCCTGCGCTCTCCATCATTCCGAGATACTTGGAGATGACAGACTGGGAAAGTCCAGCGAGGTCACAGATGCTGCCCACGCAGACTGAATTTTCAAAGCTGTCTCCCTCAGGAATGTGAATTCCCTGCGGGGGGAAATTCTTTCCCGGTTCTCTGAGCCATTTCAGGATGTTCAGACGGGTCTCATTGGCAAGCGCCCTGAATATGTCGGTTTCGTTCATGGGGTAAACATATTTATTTTTAGGAATATGTCAATATGATTTATATAAAAAATTCTGCCCCTGCCCGCTGCCTGTATTTTCCAGAGAGGATTTGTCTTACCGCACAGCCTGTCCCCCTCCTCACCGCTCAGCCGTACAGAGCGCCTCCGCCGGTCAGCATGAAAAGAAACCATTCTTCCCCGTGGTACACTCTGCCTCCGGGTACAGATATTCCGTACGCAAAACACCGTCCCTCTACAAAAAATTGCATATGTATTTATATTTTTTACTTTTTTGCTGCCTCTGGACAAATCCGGACAAAATTGCCTAGTGTTCTGCCCCCGGACGCCCCGGCGTCCAATTTTATTTTCCGGTGAACGTTATGGACAAAGGCAAGATCATTCTTCTCTCCCTGGCTCACATGTGCTCGGACATCAACGGCGGCGCCATTCCGGCCCTTCTGCCGTTCCTGGTCGTGGCCTTCGGATACAGCTACACGGACGCTGCCGTGATTATGTTCGGCTACGCCTGCGTGGCTTCCCTCGTACAGCCCTTCTTCGGCTGGCTTTCTGACAAATGGTCCTGTTTCTGGTTCATTCCTGCGGCCATTCTCACCATGGGCTGCGCCATGGGCGCCATGGGGTTTGTCTCCTCATACTGGGGCATCTGGATCTGCGCCTGCCTCTGCGGCATGGGAAGCTCCCTCTTTCATCCCGAGGCAGCCCGCTATACCAACTACCTTTCAGGACACAGCAAAGGCGCGGGAATGAGCCTCTTTTCCATTGGCGGCAATACGGGTTTCATCCTGGGCCCCATCATCATCGGCTTCCTGACACCTCTCTTCGGTCTGAAGAGCACGCTCTTCTTCACCGTGCTCGGCGTATGCACGGCCTTTTCCTTCCTCTACTCCTTCGCGCACATGCCTCCTGTCACAAAGAAGAGGCTGGCCGTAAAGCGTGCGCAGGGAAAAAATGACTGGCACGCCTTCGCCTGGCTCACAGGCGTGGTCGTCTCCCGCGCCGTAGTCTTTCAGGGCTTCTATTCCTTCACGGCCCTCTACTGGATGAAATACTACGGCGCCTCCGCCAGCACAGGATCCTACATGCTGGCGCTCTTCGCCGTGGTCGGCGTCATCAGCAACATGACCGGAGGTATCCTGTCCGACCGCGTGGGCTACGTGCGCATTCTGCGTATTACCCAGCTCTGCCTCTTCCCGGCAGTGGCTCTTTTTGTCGCCGCCGGCAATCCCTGGCTTTCCGCGGCGCTTCTTATTCCGGTTTCCTTCTGCATCTACGCCTCTTACAGCCCCATGGTCATTCTCGGACAGACCTATCTCGCCCGTAACCTCGGCTTTTCAGCGGGCATCACACTGGGCGTCTCGCGCAGCGCAGGCGGCATAGCCCTTCCCCTTGTCGGCCTCATCGCCGACCACTGGGGCCTGAACGAAGCCCTGCTCTGTCTCCTCGTGCCTGTGGCTGTCGGTATCGTTTCAGCCTGCATGCTGCCGCAGAAAGAGCCGCAGGAATAGCGAAAAAAATAAATCGGCCCGCCCTGCACCCGATACCGTCCGGAAAGGAAAGTTTTCATTCCGAGTACAGGTGCCATGCGGAGCCGCGAAGCCCCTTCAGCACAGCATTCCTGTGCCGTATTCCGCCCGGATACCTTCCACGGCCGGCGTCTATACGATACGTTTTTCCTTCAGTATTACGTCACGCTGTGCGACAGTCGGAAAGCTGGTTTTCTTCGGAAAATCTCCCTCAAAGAACTTTTTTATTCCCTTTCGCTCCCCTCTGCCAGGGCAGAAAAGCCTGCATGCCGTGACTCAAGCGCTTGAGAAAGGAATGAGTATCCCAAAGCTACCCCCGACGCCGTTCTCGACTGGAGTTCACGCCGGATGAAGATCTAGCTGTGTATGGCCTAAAATTTTCCAGATAAAAAAGGCACGGAAGAGGAGGCCTCGTTCCGCATGAATACCGATGTCTGCGCCGCTGTAGCGATACAGTAAAGGTTTTGACAGGAAGTATAAGTAGAATCGGCTTATAGGCTAATTCAGCAATGTCAAAACAAGGAAAAATACTAAATAGCTCTAAAAAAACACTACACGCCAGATTTGTTTTCTTGAGCTACTTGATCTTGTTTGTATCGGTTATCGCATGTGCGCAAACCATCAATATGTTCAGATAAGTCCGCAGGTATGTGATTATACAATGGATCAAGAATAAAATCTATACCTTCACGACGTGCCAATTTTGCTGCTGGAACAAAATCGCTATCTCCAGAAATAAGGACAATTCTATCTACCAATTTTTTATATGCTAGAGAGGCAATATCAATACCTATTTTTATATCAACACCTTTTTATTCAATAGACAGATTAAAATCATCTTCTTTCAATTTATCAAATTGTTTTTTCCCATTGCATAATTTTTTAAAACTAGATGGCTTTATAGTAAACCACGATTTATCATGTTTCGGCGCAAGACGCCCAAGGCGAAGAGCAAATTTCCTTTTCTTTTTAAGTTCATCAATAAATATACTCATCAATTTATATAAATCAGTTTTTGAATAATCGATTTGTTCTTTTAAATATGGATGATAAATAATATCTCCTGTCGGCATACAGTCATAGTAAAAAATTCTATATAAGTAATCAACTTTTTTTTGTGTGATTTTTTAGATGCCTATGGCAATAGTTTTCAAGCTCTTCTGCGGAGACATAACCTTTAGCTTTTTGCGCCATTCTCCAGTAAAAACCACCATCTACCAAAATTGCAGTTTTCATAATGAAACACCAAAAAGCTCCCAGCCTCAGCTTTGCCTCAAATTAATCGGCTGCCTACTACCGGGAGCGCTATTAGCTTTTATGTACTTGAGCTCGCTTTTTTGAAAGAAAATACCCGTCACTTGAATTGTCAAGCCATCCCCTCGGCAAACTAAAAAAATTTTATCTCATTAAGAGGTCAGCCCCAAAGAGCGGTATCCATAGCTCCAAGCAGGAGTACGATGTAAATCGTGCCACAAATAAAAAAATATACACTACCTCATCCTGACATACCTACCCGCACGTTCTTCTCAAAACCTTACACGTGGGATAAAAAATCATCAGCCCGCGCTGTTCTACGTGACATGAAGGAACAGACAGAGGGAGAATCTCACTTCGCTTTCTCCAGCCAGCTTGCCAGATGTAGCATTTTTTCGCCAATCCTTTTCTCTAGAAGGAACTTTTGAGGACGCCTATGACAATACTACGTAACTGGAACCTCTCCCTCTAATTAAAAATCGCCTTCTCTCTGACCAGAACATCGTCCTTGGTAGCGGGAGGAATATTTTCCAAGCGTCTACCTGCGCTCGCCTGAAAATCCCATGCTTGGGAATGATCACAACGCACCAATCCCCTGGTGCGTGTACCGCACCACTAAAGGATACAGCAAAACCGTCTGTCCTGGCGAAGTTCCCGCCGCTGATAATCGGCAAGACCTTGGGAACCTGCGTCACCTTGTTAAACTCGTCAGGAAAAATCAGCAGAATAGGTTGCTTGTCGTACATGCCCTTCGGTCGGATCAGGGGACATCAGACATACATCGCCACTCCGCATCAGATCAACTCCCTGCCTGCAGCCGCTGAAGCCGTCCACACTCCATCCTCTGGAAGTTGACGAGGAAGCATCACATTAGTCCAGTAATTCGTGCAGGCTACACATCTTTCTCGTGCCCAGTTCAATGATCAAAGGCCAAGATTCCACGATCATGCTTACCGTCGCCACTAATTCCATCTGCGACATTTCCAAAATAATTGACGGCGCAGCCAGCATCACCGAGATGCCGACTCTTCTCAAGTTAGCTGTATACATGCCCCCCCTCTCCGGCAAAAGCGGCGCCACGTGTTAGGCGAAAAAAATATTTGTCTAAAAATTATTCCAAATGAATTTCAGGATAAAAATATTGGCATTAACTATTTATTTTTGTTGATTATACTTCGTCACTTACTGACCACATATGACTAAGAAAGGGGTTGGTCCGGAAATCCACGGGAGTAGCCACAGCGATAAAAATCCAACAAAACTGGCTCGGTCTTCCCTGAAAACACAAAAAAGGCGCCGGGCCCCAGGAGGAAGACATCCCGCAGAATGCTCCCTGCCGGAGCGGCGGCGCCCCGTTTCTAAAAGGAAGGAAAAACTAGGCAGTGAGACGCTTGGCCGCCTCGACAGCTGCCACGGCGTCAACGCAGTAGGCATCAGCACCGATGGAATCGGCGAAGGCCTTCGTCACAGCCGCGCCGCCCACCATGACTTTGATGGGAAGATTCTTCTCCTTAACGAGCTGTATGGTGTCTTCCATGCGGACCATGGTCGTCGTCATGAGAGCCGAAAGGCCGATGAGGCGGGCATGATGCTCAATGGCCATCTCAACGATTTTCTCGGCGGGCACGTCCTTGCCGGCGTCCACCACGTCGAAGCCGTGGTTGCCGAGCAGAAGGCAGACGATATTTTTGCCGATATCGTGCACGTCACCCTGCACAGTGGCCATGATAATGACCGGCCGCTTCACGCTGGCGTCCTGCTTCATGAGGGGCTTCAGGTGCGCAAAACCTGCCTGCATGGTCTCCGCGGAGCGGATGAGCTGGGGCAGGAAGTAAATTTTCTTCTCATACCGGCTGCCCACTTCCGTGATGGCCGGAATAAGGCTTTCGTTGACGAGATCAAAAGGGGCTTTCCCCGCAGCGAGCTCCCTGTCGAGGAGCGCGGCCACATGTTCCTTGTCTCCGAAGAGGACAGCCTCATACGGATTTTTGGAAGCAGCCTTCTCCGCGCTCTTCGCCTGCAGGGCCGCGCCTGTGGAGCTCTTCCATTCGGAGTAGCCGGCGATGAAGTTCTCCGCGTGATCATCCTGGCAGAGCAGCACCTGGGCCGCGGCAACGGCTTCGCGGATGCGCACGGAGGAAGGATTGGCGATGGCAGAGGTGAGACCGGCTCCAGCGGCCATGGCCAGGAACGTGGAGTTCACGAGCTCGCGGGCGGGCAGGCCGAAGGAGATATTGGAGAGGCCGATGGTGGTGGCGAGGCCGTTTTCCCGGCACCAGGCAGCGAGCTTCAGGCACTCGATGGCACCCTCGGGCTTGGAGGACACTGCCAGGGCCAGAATATCCACGACAATGAGCCTGCGGGAGATGCCCATGCTTTCGGCGTCGGACAGAATCTGCTCCAGGATGGCAATGCGCTCGGACGCCTTCACGGGAAGCTTCACGCCGCGCATGGGCAGAAGGATGAAGGGCGCGCCGAAGTCGCGGCAGGCAGGGCCCAGAAGCTCAAGCTTCCCGGCGTCTCCGGAAATGGAGTTGATGAGGGACGAAGCCGGGGTCCACGGAAGGGCTCTGAGAATCGCCTCAGGATCCGAGGAATCCAGGGAAAGCGGCATGGGGTACTTGCCGGTGAGAAGGCTCACGAGCTCCGGAAGAGTCTTCTTCTGATCGACCTTGTGCGCGCCCACGTTGACGTCGAGCACGCGGGCTCCGGCTGCCTTCTGCTGATCGGCAAAGTCGAGGGCCTTTGTGAACACGCCCTGCTGCAGCTCGGCGGTGAGCTCCTTCTTGCCTGTGGGATTGATGCGCTCGCCGATGACCACAAAGGGTTCGTCCTGGCCTATGCGCACCATATTCTGACGGCTCGTGAGGACAATGCCGGAATGCCGTTCCGGTTCAACCCGGCTGACGCCAGGCGTGCCGGCTTCCACGGCCTTTCTGAGCTGGCGGATATGCTCGGGGCTCGTGCCGCAGCAGCCGCCCACCAGCTTGCAGCCCATGGCCGCGAAAGGAGCGGTGAGTTCGGCGAAACGTTCGGGGCCGAGGGGGAAGACGGTCTGGCCGTCTATGAGCTCGGGCATGCCGGCGTTGGGCTCAGCCAGCACAAAGCCCTGCGTGCAGGACTTCAGGAAGCGCTCAATCACAGGCGTCATGAGATCCGGCCCGAGGCTGCAGTTGGTGCCGAAGGCGTCCACGCCCAGGTTCTGCATGGTTTCGGCGAAAATTTCCGGTGTGGAACCGGTGAGGCTCACGCCCTGCTCGAAGGTCATGGATACCATGACCGGCAGGTCGGAGACGCGGCGCGCGGCCACCACGGCTGCCCTCGCCTCGGTGATGTCAAACTGCGTCTCGATGAAAACGCAGTCGCAGCCTCCGCTGGCGAGTCCGCGGATCTGACGTTCGAAGCCGGCTATGAGTTCCTCGGGATCGAGGTCGCCAAGGGGTTTCTGGAAATGTCCGCTGGGACCGATATCGCCTGCCACGCACACGGGGCGCCCGGCCGCGTCCGCGGCCTCCCTGGCTATTTCGGCCATGCGGCGGTTGAACTCCTCCACCTCAAGGCCGGGATCCAGCTTGAAGGGGCTGCCGCTGAAGGTATTCGAAAGAATGATGTCCGCGCCCGCAGCAATGTATTCCTTATGGATGGACAGAAGGACATCGGGCCGCTGCATGCAGAAGAGAAGAATCATCTCCGC
>ERZ779874.3889-NODE-3889-length-10698-cov-2.913558_pt1 | contig 10698 bp, 8 predicted proteins | sample MGYA00511031_ERZ779874 | MGnify/ENA primary metagenome ERZ779874 (study PRJEB29588, sample SAMEA2156850) | human gut metagenome | biome: human gut; feature: human-associated habitat; material: faeces | place: Denmark | collected 2008/2010 ...
GTCCTTCTGTTCCAGGATTTCGCCTGTCATATCCTGCGTATCCGTGACGACGCCAAGGTGCAGAACAGCCTGATAGGTTTTATCTTTATCTGTTAAAAGTTCACACACTTTCGTTGCTTTTCCAAGACACACCGGCAGCACACCTTCTGCTGCCGGGTCCAGGGTTCCGGTGTGTCCGATCTTTTTCTGTTTTAAAATCCCGCGGAGTTTTGCAACGACATCGTGTGAGGTATAGCCCTGTTCTTTGTATACATTCAGAATTCCGTTAAAAGTGTTCTTCTGTGGTGTCACTGTATTTCCTCCGGCATCTGTTTTGCAATCTCTCTGGTCAGGTTGTTTACCACATCATGCATGGAACCCTGCATGGTACATCCGGCTGCACGCACATGACCGCCGCCGCCGAAAAACTGTGCCACTTTCTGCACATCGATATAGGACTTTGAACGCATGCTGACTTTGTATTCCTGCGTGTTGGCCTCATACAGGAAAATAGCAACCTCTACGCCCTCCGTATTGCGAAGCAGTGCAGAAATACCGTCAAGATCCGTCGGGGTCACGCCGTAGAAATCAATGTCACGCTGACGCAGTCCGCTGATGATACATCTGCCGTCCATCAGCCGCATGCTCTCAAGCAGGGCACGCCCTGTGATCTGGTGCTGAAGGTATGTTTTTTCGAAATACGTTTTATCGAGAATGTCGGTGAATGCAATGCCTTTGTCCATCAGTTTTCCGGCAATCTGCATCGTTTTGGAAGAGGTGCAGGTATATTGGAAGACACCGGTATCGTGGGCGATTCCCATATAAAGAGCCTCTGCGATATTTTTGCCGATCTTATCTTCATCCAGAATATCATAGATCAGTTCACAGGTAGAACTTGCCTCTGCTTCGATATAATTGCTCTGTGCATAGCCTGGGTTGCTGATATGGTGGTCAATGCAGACCGTGCGTTTTGCAGTGTCAAAATATTTTGCAGACGCTCCGAGACGCTGCTTGTCCCCGGCATCCAGTGCAATGAACAAATCGTATACTTTCTCTTCCTCACAGGAATGTATGATCCGGTCGCTTCCTTCCAGAAACTTAAAAGAATCACGGATTTCTTCCAAATAGACCGTTGGCTGAACATCCGGAAATTCCTGCTGTATGTAGAGATAAAGTCCGATACAGGAGCCGACACAGTCGCCGTCCGGCCGAATATGGCCGGAGATCGCAACGGTCTTTGTATCCTGTAAAATTTCAGAAAGTTTAATCTTCATGCTCATCCTCTCTCTTTTCAGAATGACTGTTTACATCATCGATCAGTTTTGACATGCTAACACCATATTCAATGGACTGATCCAGCACAAAACGGATTTCCGGCGTATTACGGAGATTGATCGTATGTGCCAGTTTTCGTCTGATAAATCCTTCTGCACTTTTCAGACCTGCAATGGTATCCTGCTGGGCCTGTTCATTGCCCAGCACGCTGATCCATGCTTTGCAGGTCTTCAGATCCGGTGCAACTTCCACCGCAACGACTGATGTCATCGGATGGATTCTCGGATCTTTGATCTCCCCGCGGATGATATTTGCCAGTTCACGCTGTACTTCACCATTGATGCGGGTGTTTTTAATACTATGCTTTCTCATATTGGCAAAACCTGCTTTCCTATCTTGGTACTTCTACCATAATATATGCTTCTACCTGATCCAGTTCGTGGACATCATTGAATTTCTCAAATACAAGACCACATTCGTATCCGGCTCTTACTTCTTTTACATCATCTTTGAATCGTTTCAGGGATGCCAGCGGTCCTTCAAAGATCTGTGTTCCTTCACGGGTAATACGGACAGAGCAGCCTCTCTGGAACGTACCGTCCAGCACATAAGAACCGGCGATGGTTCCGACACCGGAAGCTTTGAACAGCTGACGTACTTCTGCGTGTCCGATGACTTTTTCTTCGAAGATCGGATCCAGCATGCCCTTCATAGCTGCTTCTACATCTGCAATCGCATCGTAGATGACACGGTACAGTCTTACGTCCACACCTTCACGCTCTGCTGTTGCCTTTGCAGTTGCATCCGGACGAACGTTAAATCCGATGATGATCGCATTGGATGCACTTGCCAGGCTGACATCGGATTCGTTGATCGCACCGACACCGCCGTGGATGATCTTGACAACGACTTCATCGTTGGAAAGTTTCAGAAGACTCTGTTTTACGGCTTCTACAGAACCCTGTACATCTGCCTTTACAATGATGTTCAGCTCTTTGAGGTCACCTGCCTGGATCTGTGAGAACAGGTCATCTAGAGACATTCTTGCCTTTGTCTCTTCGAGCAGTCGTTCTCTTCCTTCACTTACGAAGGTTTCTGCAAAGTTTCTTGCTTCTTTGTCATTTTCGCATGCAACAAAGATCTCCCCTGCGTTTGGTACATCGGAAAGACCAAGGATCTCTACCGGAGTAGAAGGACCTGCCTCTTTTACTCTTCTTCCCTTGTCATCCATCATCGCACGGACTTTGCCATAGCTGGAACCGCATGCTACCGGATCACCGACATGCAGCGTACCCTTCTGAACCAGAACCGTTGCTACCGGACCTTTTCCTTTATCCAGCTCAGCCTCGATGATCAGACCTCTTGCTGCACGGTTCGGGTTTGCTTTCAGTTCAGAAACTTCAGCAGTCAGAAGGATCATCTCAAGCAGTGTGTCGATACCTTCGTGTGTATGGGCAGATACCGGAACAAAGATCGTACTTCCGCCCCAGTCTTCCGGAATCAGTTCATACTCGGAAAGTTCCTGTTTTACACGGTCGATGTTGGCACTTGGCTTATCGATTTTGTTGATCGCAACGATGATCTCTGTGCCGGCTGCTTTTGCATGGTTGATCGCTTCTACAGTCTGCGGCATTACACCGTCATCTGCTGCAACAACCAGGATCGCAATATCGGTTGCATTTGCACCACGCATACGCATGGCAGTAAATGCTTCATGTCCCGGTGTATCCAGAAATGTGATCTTCTGTCCGTTGATATCTACGACATAAGCACCGATGTGCTGAGTAATACCGCCAGCTTCTTTTGCGATCACATGCGTGTTACGGATCGCATCCAGAAGAGAAGTCTTACCGTGGTCAACGTGACCCATAACACAGACTACAGGCGGTCTTGAAACCATGGTGCTCTCATCTTCCTCTTCTTCATGAAGAAGCTCTTCGATCACATCTACTTTTTCTTCTTTTTCTGCGATGCAGTTGAACTCCAGTGCGATCTCTTCTGCTTTTTCAAAATCGATCTCCTGGTTTACCGTTACCATAACACCTTCCAGGAAGAGCTTTTTGATGATCGCAGATGCCTGAATCTTCATAGCGTCAGCCAGCTCTTTGATCGTCATGGTTTCCGGAAGTGTGATGGTTTTGATTTCATCTTCCTTCTTCTCCTGTACCGGCGGTGTCGGCTGTTTTGCCTGCTGCTTGTTATTCTTTCCGCCGCGGCCGTTATTATTCTTGGAATTATTTTTTCCTCCCTGACCCAAACGGTTGCTCTTGCTCTCGAATTTATCAACTTTATCCTGACGGTCGTTTCTTCCGCGGTCATTGCGGTTTCTGGATTCTTTGGTGATCGGTTTTTCCATCACTGCGGAACCGCCGCCCATACGGCTTCCCTGATTTCTTCCGCCGGATGGTCTCTGACCGTCATTTCTGCGTCCCTGGCCCTGATTTCTGGAGTCATTATTGCCGTCACGGAAACGTCCGCCTCCATTCTGGCCGTCTCTTCTTGGTCCTCCCTGCTGACCTGTGCGGTTCTGACCGTCACGATTCTGTGTCTGACCATCCTGTCGATTATTCTGGCCGTCGTTTCTGCGTCCCTGCTGTCCTTCTGTTCGATTTTGTGATCCTCTTGTGCCGCGTCCGATACCTGTACGGCTGTTCTGCGGATGAAATACCTGTGTAATATTTTTCTTTTTAGCAGGTGCTTTCTTTTCTTCTGCTGCTTCTGCCTTTCCTTCCGGCTTCGTCTCTTTCTTTCCGAATTTATCTTCTACCATAGCCACCTGTTCCTCTTCTAATGAATTCATAGGGCTTTTTACCTGAATGCCCTTTTCTGTCAAATAGTTCAAAATTTCTTTATTTTCTTTGCCAAGCTTTTTGGCCAGTTCATGTATCCTGATTCTCTCCATCACATCTACCTCCGCCATTTTCCTCTGGCAAATATTTCCGGACGGCATTTGCAAGTCCTGTATCTGTGATCGCAAGTGATGCCCGAAATTCTTTACCCATAGCTGCACCTAATTCAGCTTTTGTACCATAAAGATAGAACGGCACCTTATAATATTCGCACATATTTTGGAACTTCTTCTTTGTATTGTCCGAAGATTCCGTGGATACGATAACCAGTGCTGCACAACCTGTTTTGACCGCTTTTTCCGTAGAAAATTCTCCGCTGGCCGTTTTTCCGGCTTTCTGTGCAAGACCGATCATAGAGAGCACTCTATTCTGACTCAATCTTTTCAATCTCCTTCTTCAGGCTGTCATATATCTCCGGCAAGATGCCGGTTTTCAGTGAACGCTCGATCCCGTGATTTCTGATCGCTTTTTCAAGGCATTCCCCGGATCTGCAAATATATGCACCTCTGCCGTTTTTCTTTCCTGTCGCATCCAGGATGATCCCTTCGCTTTCTGTTTTCAGGATGCGGATCATCTCCCGTTTGCTTTTCATTTCCTGACATCCCACGCATTTCCGCATGGGGATTTTTTTAACCTGACTCATGTTTTACTCCTGATCGCCCTCTTCATTCAGCATATCTTCCGTTTCTTTGTCAGAAGTTTCTTCGTATGCTTCTTCATAATCAAAAGTATCCTCATCTGCTGCTTCTGTATCAGCGTCTTCTTCGTAATCGCCCTGCATCAGATATTCATCCAGCTCGCCGGATTCTCTTACCTGTGTCTCACTCTTGATATCGATCTTGAATCCGGTCAGTTTTGCTGCCAGTCTTGCATTCTGTCCTTCTTTTCCGATTGCCAGAGACAGCTGATAATCCGGAACGATCACTTTTGCGGTCTTCTCATCGTCATCTGCGATAACAGAGATTACTTTTGCCGGACTTAATGCATTCTCGATCAGGATTGCCGGGTTTTCATCCCAGTTGATGATATCGATCTTTTCTCCTCGCAGTTCTTCTACGATCGTATTGACACGCACACCGTTCATGCCGACACATGCTCCGACCGGATCTACATCCGGATTGTTGGACCAGACTGCCATCTTTGTTCTGCTTCCGGCTTCTCTTGCAATACTCTTGATCTCTACAGTACCATCTTTTACTTCGGTTACTTCGGACTCAAACAGACGTTTTACCAGCTCCGGATGGGTACGTGATACAACAACTTTCGGTCCCTTCGGTGTGTCTTTTACTTCCAGAACGTAAAGCTTGATACGCTCGGTCGGGCGGAATACTTCACCTTTTACCATTTCATTTTCCATCAGGACGGTATCTACTTTACCAAGGTTTACGCTGACATTTCTGCCGACATAACGCTGAACAATACCGGTAATGATATCCTTTTCTTTCTGATAATATTCCTCAAAAAGTACTTTTCTTTCCTCTTCACGGATTTTCTGAAGGATTACGTTCTTGGCATTCATGGTAGCGATACGTCCGAATTCTTTGGATTTGATCTCTACGTTTACGATATCACCAAGCTCATATTTGGAGTTCAGCTGTTTTGCGTTTTCCAGGCTGATCTCCATGATCGGATCTTCTACTTTCTCTACAACCGTCTTTTCTGCGTGCACGTTGAACTCACAGGTTACCGGATCAATAAATACCTTTACATTGTCTGCTTTTCCAAAGTGGTTTTTACATGCCTGAAGCAGGGACTGTTCGATTGCTTCCAGAAGGGTATCCTTGCTGATGTTTTTTTCTTTCTCCAGTACATTTAATGCTTCCAACAACTCGCTATTCATTTTCTTTTATCCTCCTATTATGTTTAAAAATCAAACGCCAGTCTTACCAGTGCTGTCTCGGAACGCTGGAACGTCATTTCGTTGTCTTCTATCACTATGGTGAAGCTGTCTTTGTTGAATTCTTTTAAGATACCTGTGAATTCTTTCTGTTTGTCGATGGCACGGAAAGTGCGGACTTCGATCTCTTTTCCGATGCTTCTTTGGAAATCTTTGTCCTTTTTCAGCGGACGTCCAAGTCCCGGGGAACTCACTTCCAGAATGTAGGAATCTTCGATGTAGTCTTCTTCATCCAGTTTGTCACTCAACGCTCTGCTGATTACTTCGCAGTCATCTACTGCAATCCCGCCCGGTTTGTCAATATAGGCACGCAGATACCAGTTACCGGCCTCTTTTACGTATTCTACATCGACAAGCTCGAACCCGTGTGCATCCACAAGCGGCTGCAGCAGTTCTTCTGTCTTTGCTTCATAAGTCTCTCTTCTTGTCATTCGCTTCACCCTTTCTTATACAACAAGAATGAGTGGGCGAACTGCCCACTCACACTCTGGTAATCTTCTATCATCGCTCCAATTATAACACTACTGCTGTTAAAATGCAAGACTTTGTTGAAAATTTCTTATTATTTAATTTTTGCACTTTTTGCCTGTTTTTTTATCAGGAAACCCTCGTTTTGACTGCTTTTGCATCTCGTTTGCTGATCCGCAGGCGATTTAAATGTACTTCTTTGTCTTTGTATATAGCGATGTCATCTCCGTTCGGTGTAAGCAGATGTACCTGCAAAAGCTGATCTTTCGCATTCATCTTCATACCGCGGACACCGATTGCCGCCTTCTTTTTGACCGGAACTTCTTCCAGCATAAAACGCAGGAAATAGCCATCTGTGCTTTGCAGGACAATCTGTTCTTCCTCACCGATCAGTAAAACTGCAATCAGTTTATCGCCATCCGTAAGTTTTGTGGATGCGATCGTCCGTTTGGAGACATCAAATTCCGTCCCCTCTACCTTTTTGATCATGCCCTGCTGCGTTGCAAACAACAGATTTGTGCTCTTGACCGCATTCAGGCCTTCGATGCGAAGAATTTCTTCTTCCGTGCTGGAATAATTGCAGAGATTGTCAAGCGGTGTACCTTTGTCACGGAAACGTCCATAAGGAAGATCTGCCACTTTCAGAAGATGCAGACGTCCGGTATCCGTAAAAATACAAAGCTTGTCGGTATTCAGGCAATGCACCACAAAGCGGTTTTCCGCATCTGCTGATTCTTTGTTCCGTTCATATACCGAAAGATCCACGCTTCTTGTATAGCCAAAGCGGTCGATCAGAACCACCACTTCCGCTTCCTCCATCTTCTTCTCTTCAAAAACAGCTGCTTTTGCATTCTCAATGGAAGTTTTTCGTTCAGAAGCATATTCCTTTTTCAGACGATCCAGATCTTTCATGATCACTTTTGCCATAGAACGGTAGTTTGTCAGAATATCTTCGTAAGCAGCAATGTTTTTCAGGGTCTGGGCATGCTCCGCCTCCAGTGCCTCGATTTCCAGCCCGATCAGTTTGTAAAGACGCATATCCAGAATGGCATTTGCCTGATTCTCCGTAAAATGCAGTTTTGCCGCAGCTTTTTCAGATGCTTTGGTACGGAAACGGATTCCTTCTGTTATGCCTTCCACCAGACATTTTTTTACCTGATCGCGGTTTTTGCTGCCACGCAGGATCTCAATGATCAGGTCGATCACATCGCAGGCTTTGATCAGTCCTTCCTGGATCTCCTGTTTCGCTTTTTCTTTACCAAGAAGATTTTTATATTTTCTGGTTGCCAGTTCAAACTGAAAATCAATGTGATGTTCGATGATCGCTTTTAATCTCAGCGTTTCCGGCTTTCCGTTTGCCACGGCAAGCATATTGACACCGAACGTGTCCTCCAGTCTGGTCTTTTTGTAAAGCATATTGATGATATTCTGCGTATCTGCATTTTTCCTGAGCTCCAGAACGATCCTTATACCGTCTTTCGAGGACTGATTGGAGATATCGACGATATCTGTGGTGGTTTTGTTCTCTACCAGCCCTGCGATATCATTTAAAAATTTGCCGATATTTGCCCCCATCATGGTATATGGGATCTCTGTGATCACAATGCGTTCTTTTCCGCCTTTGAGCTTTTCAATCTCCACACGTCCACGCAGGCGGATCTTGCCTGTCCCTGTCTCGTAAACGGAAAGCAGATCGTCTTTGTTGATAACAATGCCGCCGGTCGGAAAATCCGGACCCTGAATATACTGCATCAGTTCTTCCGTCGTGATCTTATGATTTAAAATCGTTGCCTTGACGGCATCGATCACCTCGCTCAAATTGTGCGGCGGTGTGCTGGTCACCATACCAACGGCGATTCCTTCTGATCCATTTACGAGAAGATTCGGAAGCCGCACCGGAAGAACCTGAGGTTCTTTTTCTGTTTCATCAAAGTTTGGTCCAAAATCCACCACATCTTTGTCCAGATCCGAGAGAAATGCATCCTGAGTCACTTTCTGCAGGCGTGCCTCTGTATATCGCATCGCCGCTGCACCGTCACCCTCGATCGAGCCAAAATTTCCGTGACCATCCACCAGAGGCAGTCCTTTTTTAAAGTCCTGTGCCATCACAACCAGAGACTCATAGATCGAGCTGTCGCCATGCGGATGATATTTACCCATCGTATCTCCGACAATACGGGCACATTTACGATAAGGGCGGTCATAGCGAATGCCCAGTTCATACATATCATAAAGTGTTCGTCTCTGTACCGGTTTCAGTCCGTCACGCACATCCGGCAGTGCCCTTGAGACAATGACACTCATTGCATAATCAATATATGATTTTTGCATCAGCTCCGAATACTCTGTCCGGATGATCTGTTCCTGTTCTCTATCCATGTCGTAACTTTCTCCTTATTTCAATCCTGTTCTTGTGATTCTGCCATCAGATGCTTCATCTGTTCGAAGCGATTCTATATTTTGTTTCGTTCTATATATCCAGTTCTGCATCCTGAGCATGTTCATAAATAAATGCCTTTCTTGGTGGAACATCGCTTCCCATCAGCATTTCCGTCACATCCGAAGCCATACGTGCATCTTCGATCTCCACCCTTTTCAGAATACGTGTTTCCGGATTCAGTGTGGTCTCCCAGAGCTGCTCGGCATCCATCTCGCCAAGACCTTTGTAACGCTGCAGCGTGAAATTGCCTTTATGTGTTTTGCGGTAACGCTCCAGTGCTTTATCGTCGTACAGATACTCTTCTTCTCCTCTTGAAGGCATCGCTTTGTAAAGCGGCGGCATTGCAATATATACATGTCCTTCATAGATCAGATCCGGCATAAAACGATAAAACAGCGTCAGAAGCAGGGTTGAGATATGAGCACCGTCCACGTCGGCATCTGCCATGATCACGATCTTATCGTAACGGAGTTTTGTGATATCAAAATCATTACCGTATCCTTCTGAGAATCCACAGCCAAATGCATTGATCATTGTTTTGATCTCGGCATTAGCAAGAACCTTATCAATACTTGCTTTTTCGACATTCAAAATCTTACCGCGAATCGGCAGGATCGCCTGGAAATTACGGTTTCTTGCCGTTTTTGCAGATCCCCCCGCAGAATCTCCCTCCACGATAAAAATTTCGCATTTTGAAGCATCGCGGCTTTCACAGTTTGCCAGCTTTCCGTTGGAATCAAAAGAATATTTCTGCTTTGTAAGCATGTTTGTTTTTGCTTTTTCTTCTGTTTTGCGGATTTTGGCTGCTTTTTCCGCACAGGAGAGCACGCTCTTTAATACTTCCAGATTTCGGTCAAAATAGCGGACCACCTCATCTCCTACCACCTTCGCCGTTGCTTTTGAGGCATCCTGGTTATCCAGCTTGGTCTTTGTCTGACCTTCAAATCGCGGAGCCGGATGTTTTATAGAAACAACCGCCGTCATACCGTTTCGGATATCTGCTCCGGTAAAGTTGGCATCCTTTTCTTTTAAAATCCCAAGCTCTCTTGCGTAAGTGTTCATCACCGTGGTAAACACGGTTTTGAAACCAGTCAGGTGCGTGCCGCCTTCTGCATTGTAAATATTATTGCAGAAGCCAAGTACGTTCTCACGGAATTCGTTGGTGTACTGAAATGCTGCTTCTACCTGGATTCCGTCAGCTTCTCCTTTCAGATAAATCGGTTCGTGGAGGGCTTCGGAATTGTGATTCAGGTCTTTGATATATCCCACGATTCCATCTGGCTCATGATAAGTGATATCTTCAGGAGTATCACCACGAAGATCCATGAAATGAATGGTAAGGTTGGGATTCAGGTATGCAGTCTCATGGAGACGGCTCTTTACTTCTGTGGATGAAAATCTTGTTTTTTCAAAAATCTCCGGATCCGGAAGAAAATTCACGCAGGTTCCGGTCTGTCTGGTCTTGCCAAGCCTGGGGAGAAGTCCCTCTTCCAGTTCAATCGTGGGGATACCTCTCTCATAATGATCGTGATGTACAAATCCATCACGGCTGATCTTAATATCCAGATATGTGGACAGGGCATTTACAACGGAAGAACCAACGCCATGAAGTCCACCGCTTGTCTTATAAGCAGAGTTGTCAAATTTACCGCCTGCATGGAGGGTGGTAAATACAAGACGCTCTGCAGATACCCCTTTCGCATGCATATCTACCGGAATTCCTCGTCCATTATCAGTGACCGTACAGGAGCCGTCTTTCTCCAGTGTTACTTCAATTTCAGAACAGTAAC
>ERZ779874.3893-NODE-3893-length-10692-cov-3.352449_pt1 | contig 10692 bp, 8 predicted proteins | sample MGYA00511031_ERZ779874 | MGnify/ENA primary metagenome ERZ779874 (study PRJEB29588, sample SAMEA2156850) | human gut metagenome | biome: human gut; feature: human-associated habitat; material: faeces | place: Denmark | collected 2008/2010 ...
AGAGACAAAATCTACTGCAATCGGATTCGTTAAACATTTATCATATAGATCCGAATCAATTTTTGCTAACTCATATCCTTTTGGAAGCTGTTCTATATTTCGTTCTAGTGTTTTCTTGTCAAATCTTGTATTTTTTTTAATTGCATATCTAGTAACCTTCTTTCCGTTTGGAAAGCATTTTTCAATCAACTCTTCCCACTCTCCATTTTGTGGTACCAAAATAGCAAACCCTTCTGGTTTCTTTTGAATAAGCTCCCTATTTGTTTTTCCTGCGTAAAAAGCAAAACATCCCACAATAGCGACTGCAGATTTTGGATTTTCAAAATCAGTAACATAAATATGTCCCATTACCTTTTGTAAACAAGAATAAATCATTGTTTCTTGCCAACCTTCAAAAATTGCTTTTCCTTTTTCAGAATCCTTTAATTCGTAGATCACTTTCTTTTCCTCCAGAACGTTTCTTTTTTGATTATATACAGAAACGTTCTGGAAATCAATTGAAAATTATTTTTCCGTTTTTTCTCCGGATAACTGCTTATAGACCTGATTGACACCAGTTGCTGCTAAACCAGACATAATACCGACAGCAATTGCCGTAATAATATCCTGAGCCGGATACTCTGGAATCCAATATAAACCAACAACACCTAGAATACCTCCAAGTACCCCACAAATTACAGGAAGCCACTTATTATCAAGATTCGTGGCCTTTACTGCCTGTGCAGCCAGAATGTGGTCAAAATGTCCATGGGTAAGAAGAATCGCCACCGGTTTTCCATTCATCCGGGAAATCTTCATTTCAATCTTCTCCGGACAATCTGCGGGATCAACAATGATCAGTTCTCCGGTTTCTTTATTCTTAAGGAGATAGCAATTTGTATATACAGGTCCTAATATACATTTCTGTAATTCTAAATTCTTCATGTTATTCCTTTCTGTCAATCTGCAGCAGTTCCATAAAATAATGTTCCAGCAGATTTTTCCATGATCAGCCTGTAGTTCTCTCTACGTCAATGACACTCTCTACCTGACGGATCTTCTCGATCAGGGAACGCAGTTCCTCTTTGCTTCCAATCTCAAAACTCATGGAAATAGTTGCCTTCTCCTGCTTGCTTGTACGGCTGTTGATACTTCGCAGGTCGATCTTACGTTCTGTAAATATTTTAGAAAGATCCACAAGAAGCCCTGTACGGTTATTTGCATAAACCTGAATCTCAGCCGTATACTTCTCTTTTTCCTTGGTATCAGGCTGCTGCCACTCTGCCTCAATCAGTCGTGTCCTGTCTGTCTCAGACATATTCAGCACATTGACACAATCTGTACGATGAATTGTGATCCCACGTCCTCTTGTAACAAAACCTACAATCTCATCACCCGGGATTGGATTACAGCACTTGGAAAAACGGACTGCCACATCATGGATTCCTTTTACCACAATGCCGCTCTTACTCTTGGCAATGTGAAGCTTTTCCTGTGTCTCAGAAGCAGCCTCAAGAACCTGCTCATCTGTTAGATTCTTCTTATTTTCCTTATCATAAGCCTCCACCAGCTTATTGAAAACCTGACCTTCTTTCAATCCGCCATGACCAATTGCAGCAAGTACTGAATCCCAGTCCCTGAAACCATATTTACGCAAAACGGCCTCCAGATACTGGGTTTTTGTATAATTTGCGATCTTAAATCCCTTTGCACGCGCATACTGCGCAAGCATCTCCTTGCCCTTAAGGATATTATCTTCTTTTAATTCCTTCTTGAACCACTGGTTAATCTTGTTCTTTGCCTGAGTACTCTTAACCAGTTTCAGCCAGTCGCGGCTTGGTCCCTGAGAGTTCTGGGAAGTAATGATCTCAATACGGTCACCATTCTGGATCCGGTACTCAATGGGAACCAGCTTGCCGTTTACACGGGCGCCTACCATCTTGTTTCCTACAGCACTATGTACGCTGTACGCAAAGTCAATAGGGGTAGAACCGTTGGGAAGGGTCTTTACATCTCCCTGCGGGGTAAAGCAGTATACACTGTCCGCAAACAGATCCAGGTCATTCTTAAGAAGGCTCATGAACTCTTTATTGTCGGACATGTCCCTCTGCCACTCCAGGATCTGGCGCAGCCAGTTTAATTTCTCTTCCTCACGGTTGCCGGAAGAGGTCTTGCCGTCAGATGCTTCTTTATATTTCCAGTGTGCAGCAATACCATATTCCGCAGTCTTATGCATCTCAAAGGTTCGGATCTGGATCTCAAAAGGCTGTCCGTTTGGTCCGATCAAAGTGGTATGCAGGGACTGGTACATGTTTGGCTTAGGCATTGCAATGTAATCCTTGAAGCGTCCCGGAATGGGCTTATACATCTCATGGATCACGCCAAGAGCCGCATAACAGTCCTTCACGGTATCCACCAGAATACGCACTGCAAACAGATCGTAGATCTGGTCAATAGTCTTGTTCTGGTTCACCATCTTCTTGTAGATGCTGAAGAAATGCTTCACACGTCCGTCTACCTGTGCTTTGATGCCTGCTTCCACCATATGCTGCTTCACAGTCTTCACAATATTGCCCACAAATTCCTCTCGGACGCTCTTGCGAAGGGCTACCTTCTCAACCAGATCGTAGTACACATCCGGCTTCAGGTATTTCAGGGAAAGGTCATCCAGCTCTACCTTGATCTTGGAAATACCAAGACGCTGGGCAATGGGCGCATAGATGTCCATGGTCTCCCTTGCCTTCTCCTTCTGCTTCGCAGGAGTCATATACTGAAGGGTACGCATGTTATGAAGACGGTCTGCAAGCTTGATCAGGATCACACGGATATCCTTGGCCATGGCAAGAAACATCTTGCGAAGGCTCTCTGCCTGCATCTCCACCTTATCTGTGGAGTAGGACAGCTGTCCGATCTTGGTCACGCCATCAACCAGAAGAGCCACCTCAGGCCCGAATTCCTTGGTGATCTCCTCGCAGGTCATCCAGGTATCCTCCACAGCGTCATGGAGAAGTCCTGCAACGATGGTCTCCTTATCCAGTTCCAGATCTGCCAGAATAATTGCTACGCATAACGGATGAATGATATAAGGCTCCCCGGACTTTCTTTTCTGGTCCTTGTGGGCCTCCCGCGCAGTCTCATATGCCTTCTGGATCAGCGTAATATCTGTAGAAGGATGATATTTCTTAATGCTGGCGATCAGCTCATTATATAATACTTCAGGGCTTGTAAAGTCGTGCATGGATTTCACAGCTGCATCTGCCTTCTTCACAGACTCCAGCTTCTCCATATCCTCCTTGGACATTTCAGGTGTCCCGCCCCTTTCTGTAATAACATCAGCCATAATTTACACCTGCCTGTTTCTATACTATCTGCGTCAGCATTTGCCCTCATGATCCATGACAGGCATCTGGCGAAACAGACTCATCCATTTATTTGCCTTCGTAGCGGATTACGGAAGCCACATCATATTTCTCCAGTTTCTTACGTCCCTCAAGGCCTGCAAGCTCCATCAGGAACACGATTTTCACAACCTCTCCTCCAAGCTGCTCGATCAGCTTGGCAGCAGCCTCAACAGTACCGCCTGTAGCGATCAGGTCGTCGATAATTACAACCTTCTGGCCTGGCTTGATGGCATCCTTGTGGATTTCGATCTCTGCCTTGCCGTATTCCAGATCGTAGCTTGCGGAAATGGTCTCGCATGGAAGCTTGCCTTTCTTGCGGACTGGAACAAATGGTTTGTGAAGATTGTATGCGATAGGCATTCCAAAAATAAATCCGCGGGATTCGGTACCTACGATCACATCTACGTCAACGTCCTTCAGGCAGTCCTGCATGGAATCAATTGCAAGCTTCAGTCCGTCTGCATCCTGAAGGATGCTTGTCACATCTCTGAAAATAATTCCCGGTTCCGGAAAATCCGGTATGCTTCTTACATATTCCTCTATTTTTTTCATAAAGAGCCTCCTCAGATATAGGGATGTGGGGAAAGCAGCAGCCACCCCGGCATCATAATTATTTTTCAGTATACCACTTTTTACATACAGAATCAATGTCAAACCGACACGCTCCCTGCAAATACCGCATTTTTCGTGGTTTTACATGATTATTCACTGATCAGCAGTAATTTTGTATAACAATTTGCAGAGATTCTCTTCCCATATAGGAATTGATCCTTGGGTAATAGGTCACGGAAATGGTCTCATGAGACCTGGCAAAATCCGCGAATTCCTTCGCCTCGCCCCAGTAAAGGCCGTCCATCACAGCACCGGACGGGTCCCTCAGCTGCAGCTTCACTGTATTCTGAGTCTTTCCATATATTCCCACTTTTAAAACACGAAGATTTTTCTGGGCAAAAAGAGGCTTGGTGTTTCCCTTGCCAAAAGGTTCCAGAATGGAGAGCTGCTCTACCAGTTCTTCGTTAATATAGGAAATAGGCATAGGCACATCGATTACGATTTTGGGAATCATGTCCTCTTCTGTCAGGGTGCAGTTGTCATTCAAGGTCTGGCGGAATTTTTCCACATTCTCTTCCTCAATGGAAAGGCCTGCTGCCATAGGATGGCCGCCATACTGTACCAGAAGGCTGTCACATTTCACCAGTTCCTCGTACATGGAATAGTTTTCCGTGGATCTGCCACTGCCTTTTAAGGACTTTTCCCCTCTTGTAAGGACAAAGGTGGGCTTATGGTACTTTTCCCGGATTCTTCCAGCTATAATTCCGGCAAGGCTTTCGTGACATTCCGGCAAAAATACTACCATTACCCGGTCGTTTTTCAGGTCGCTGCTCTCGATCAGCTTGTAGGCTTCCTCCGTTCCTTTTTCCGTCAGGGCCTTGCGGCTGTCGTTCAGGGCTTTCAGATCTCCCGCAAGCTTTGCAGCCTCTTCCTCATCCTCCGACTGCAAAAGTGCCAGGGAGCGCATTGCGGTATCCAGTCTGCCGCTGGCATTGATGCAGGGGCCAAGACGGAATCCAATGTCATAAGAGGTGATTTTCTGGTCTTCCAGGCCGATGGCCCGGATCAGCGCTTTCAGGCCTTTGTTTTTGGTAAAAGGCAGACGGGCAAGTCCCTCCTTTACCAGAATACGGTTTTCTCCCTGAAGGTCCATAATATCCCCCACTGTAGCGATTGCCGCAGGCTCCAGGAAATCTTCTTTTTCTTCTTCCGGAAGCCTGTATTTCTCATAAAGGGCAAAAACCAGCTTCATGGCTACCACAGCCCCGCAGATATTTTTGTTGGGGTATGTACAGTCCGCCTGCTTGGGATTGATGATGGCGTCCGCCGGGGGAAGGATGTAAGTTCTTCCTTCTTCGTTATCAGTAAAAGGCACCTCGTGGTGGTCGGTCACCACCACAGTCATCCCCAGTTCTTTTGCATAGGTGATCTGGCTTGATGCGGAAATGCCATTGTCACAAGTCACAATGGTGTCGATGCCGTCCTCCATAGCTTTTTTGATCAGATGGTCGTGAATTCCATAGCCGTCTGCCACACGATCTGGAATGTAAGTGTCCACATTTGCTCCAAGGCGCTTAAAGCCTTTCAAAAGAATGTAGGTAGCTGTCACTCCGTCAATATCGTAATCCCCGATAATCCGCATTTTGGTTCCTGCATCTATTTTCCCGGAAATGATTTCCACGGCCTTGTCAATGTCCTTCAGAAGTTTCCAGGAGGGGATATCTGCCAGGGTTCCATTCAGATATTCTTCTATAGCCTCATCACCTGTTATGTCTCTGTTGCGGATGATCCTTGCAATTACCGGATCAATCCCATATTTCCTGCCAATTCCCTGGAAATCAGCCTTTTTCGCGGTTACTACCCATTTTTCCATTCTTTTTCTCCTCGTATCATATGGTCTTACGCAATTTTAATATGAATTCGGATAAAAAGCAAGCCGGGACAGGTTTTCACGCCTGTCCCGGCTTAACATCTCTTTTATTTATTTTCTTCGGAAGAACTGTTCTCGGCATTCTTTGCAGCTTCCTGTGCTGCAAGACGCTCCTGAACTCTCTTGCGGTTTTTCTTCTTCGGCTGAGCCTGTGCGTTGGAAGCCGGAGCACTCTGTGTATTTGCACTCTGTGCTGTCTTCTTAGCAGGTGCTGCAGCCGCTGCAGCTTTCACAGTATCCTGTCCTGCGCCGATTTTCTTTTTCATTACCAGCCACAGTGCACCTGTAATGCATACTGAAGAATATGCACCGCAGATAATACCAACCATCAATGGTGCAGCAAACTCACGGATAGAAGAAACACCCATGATATAAAGAACTGCTACCATGATAAAGGTAGTAAGGGAAGTATAAATACTTCTGGTAAGTGTCTGTGTAATACTTTTGTTGACCACTTCCTCAATCTCATCCAAACGTCTGCTTCCGTGAAGGTTCTCACGGATACGGTCAAAGATAACGATTGTAGCATTGATAGAATAACCAACGATGGTCAGCATACAAGCGATAAAGGTATTTCCTACGGAAATTCTGGAAATCGCATAGAAGGTAAGGACAACCAGAACGTCATGGAGGAGTGCAAGTACTGCACTGCCCGCAAAGCGGATATCCTTGAAACGGAACCAGATGTAAAGAAGCATGAAGATAGTAGCAACGATAACGGCAACTACTGCATCTCTTCTCATCTCATTGCTGACAGTAGCGGAAATGCTCTCTGCCTGAATTAGAGACTCATCTACATCAAACTTATCCACAAGTGCCTTGTTCAGAGCTTCACGCTCGTCCAGAGTCAATGCGCGGGTCTTGATAATAACCTGATTGGTTCCTACAACCTTGGTAGGCTGTACATTCTTATCTCCTGTTACTTCTTCTACAACAGGTGTAACCTCAGAATCAATGGTCTTAATGTCCAGATCCTCATTAAAGGTAACATTGGTAGAAGTACCGCCTGAAAACTCAAGGCTGTAGTTCAGGGCTTTTCCGCCTGTTGTACTGTGGATCAGCATGACTGCCGGTCCTGCAAGAATCAGGATAATAGAAAGAGTGAAGCAGAATTTTCTCTTTCCAACAAAGTTGATAACCTTCTTCTCTTCTGTCTTTCCGTAAAATTTCTCATCACGTACTCCGACTGCATATAATGCATTAATCACAAGTCTGGAGAATACCAGTGCTGTGAACATGGAAACCACAATACCAAGTGCCAGTGTGTAAGCAAAACCCTTAACAGAACCGGTACCCAGCCACATCAGCACGAATGCTGCGATCAGAGTTGTTATGTTTCCGTCAAAGATTGCAGAAAATGCTTTGGAGAATCCGGCTTTGATTGCAGCGCGCACGGTAGAGCCTGCGCCGATTTCCTCACGGATACGTGCATAAATAATAACGTTGGCATCTACTGCCATACCAATGCCCAGGATGATACCTGCAATACCCGGAAGCGTAAGGGTAATGTCAAATGCATTTAAGGTAAGCAGAATGGTCGCTGTGTAGAAAATCAGGGAAAGGCCTGCAACTGCACCAGGTACACGGTAAGCGATGATCATAAACAGAATTACGATGATCAGACCGATCAGACCTGCAATAAGGCTGGTGGAGATTGCTTCTTCACCGAGCTGTGCAGCTACAACGCTGGAACGAAGCTCTGTCAGTTCAAGGCTCAGGGATCCGATACGGATATAGGAAGCAAGCTCCTGTGCTCTCTCAACACTTTCCATACCACTGATCTGTGCCTTACCGCCTGTGATGGCTTCATTTACCCTTGGAGCGCTTAATACGCCGTTATCATAAATGATGGCGATCTGTTTGCCTACGTTGTTCTTGGTAGCTTCTGCAAATTTGGTCTTTCCTTCATCTGTAAGAGTCAGGTCAACTACATATTCCCTGCTGCTGGAGTTCTGCTGCTGAATCGCACCGCCTGTAGCATCTGCCACGTCAGTACCTTCCAGTACTACACAGCCTGCCTCACGGATTTCATCCAGGCTTCTTGCCAGGGAGTATCCGGTCTCGCTGTTAGCATCAGTCTGGAAGTTTGCGTTTCCGTCCTCATCCTGCTGTGTGATAAAGCAAAGGGAGCCTGGCTGGCCAAGTTCTTCCAGAATGGCATTTGCATCTGTTACACCCGGAATTTCAACATTGATACGGTCGGAGCCTTCCTGGTACACCTGTGCTTCTGTGCTGTACTGTTCAACACGTTTCTGCAGCTTGTAGACAGTATCCTTCATGTCCTCACTGCTTGGGTCGCTGTCTTTTGCCTGATAGGTAATGCTCACACCACCAGCCAGATCAAGTCCGGTCTTAATGTTCCTTGCAGCTCCGGTTCCTGTAGGACCGATACCTACTGCAGCCGTAAAGCAGAAGAACACTGTGATGATGGCAGTCAGAATCAGGACTAAGATTCCTCTTGATTTTTTCATTGTTCTGTCCCTTCTTTTTGGTTTTTCGCAAAAGCAGGGCTGACAGAAATCTTCGCAGCTGGCGAAGAGCTATCAGTCTTCTGCCAGTGCGGCTTTTATCATGATGGCGCACTCCACACGCTTCCTCTGGAGTTCACATCCGATTTCATAATTACTTCTGATATCCTGATGAGCATGATATCCGTTGGCTGCACACCCGCCGCTGCAGTAGAATCTCGCAAAGCATTCCTTGCAGGCTGGCTTGGTATAAACATTACATCCGCCAAATTCCTTCTGGATGTCTGTTCTTACAAGTCCATCGTCTACATTTCCCATCAGATATTCTTCTTCACCAACAAACTGGTGGCAAGGATAAAAATCTCCCCACGGAGTTACGGCAAGATACTCTGTACCGCTTCCGCATCCGGAAAGTCTCTTATATACACATGGACCACCGGTAAGATCAATCATAAAGTGGAAGAAGTTAAAGCCTTTGCCTTCCTTCTCGCGTTTGATCATCTCTTTGGCAAGGAGATCGTATTCTTCCATGATCTTCGGCAGGTCCTCCTCACGAAGTGCGTATTCCTCTGCCGGATCAGCTACCACCGGTTCCACAGAAATCTGCTTGAAGCCAAGATCTGCAAGATGAAGCACATCCTTGGAGAAATCAAGATTATGATGAGTAAAGGTTCCTCTTACATAATACTTGTCCTGATTTCTGGATTCTGCAAACTTCTGGAACTTAGGCATAATAAGATCATAGCTGCCGGCACCTTTGCGGAACGGGCGCATGAAATCATGAACCTCCTTGCGGCCGTCAACACTGAGGACCACATTTCCCATTTCTTTGTTACAGAATTCCATTACCTCATCGTTGAGCAAGACACCGTTGGTGGTAAGGGTAAAGCGGAATTTCTTATTATGGATTTTCTCCTGCTCGCGGCCATATGCTACCAGATCTTTTACAACCTGCCAGTTCATAAGCGGCTCGCCGCCGAAAAAGTCAACCTCCAGATTGTGCCTGGAGCCCGAATTGGCGATAAGGAAATCCAATGCCTTCTTGCCCACCTCAAAAGACATAAGGGCACGTCTTCCGTGATATTCCCCTTCTTCTGCGAAGCAGTAACGGCAGGCAAGATTACAGTCATGTGCAATGTGCAGGCAGAGGGCTTTCACCACTGTCTGACGGTTCTTTGTAAATGCATCAATGGCATTCTCGTATACATCCTTTGTGAAAAGCATGCCTTCTTCCCTCAGCTTCTCACATTCTGCCACTGATGTCCTAATATCTTCCTCTGAAAACTGATTTCCCAGTTTTCCTACAATGGCTGCTGCGTCAAGGCCTTCTTCCATATAAGGAAGCACTTCATAGGTGACCTCGTCCACAACATGGATACATCCGCTGTTAATGTCCAGCACAATGTTATAGCCATTGTTCTGATAACGGTGAATCAGACTCATGTTATTATATCCTTTCATTTTTCCTATTGCATGAATAAGCAGCGGCTGTTACACCGCTGCTTACATACGTTTCCAGCTGCTTTAAATAGAAATGTCTCCTACTTATTTGTTCTCGCAGCTCTGGTTTCCTACTGTACAGGATGTCTTGCATGCGGACTGACATGATGTCTGGCACTCGCCGCATCCGCCCTTCTTTACAGTGTTCTGCAGATTCTTTGTATTTAATGTTTTGATATGCTGCATGATATAGCCTCCTTATGTATATTATCTTCGCCTAGTATATCATATTTTTTTTTATTTTTAAAGTATTTTTTTCACGAAAGCATTCCTCCCAGTGCGCCGCCCCCAAGACACATGAAAAATGTGGTCACAGCGTGCATCAGGCTCATATCCCATTTGCCTTTTACCGCAAAGGAGACCGTAATCAGAAGAAGGTAATAAAAGACTCCTACCAGGATTCCCCAGAGATATTTGTCCTTTCTTATGATTTTGCCTGCCATAAAGCCTCCAAGCAGACAGGACAGGATATACACCGCCACAATCCCGGCGGATACCGGCTTTTCCCCCAAGTCAAACTGAAACAGAAGAAACGCCAGAAGCAGCAGGAAAATTCCTGTTACTGCATAAGAAAAAAGCAGTGATCTCAAAATCGCTCTTACTTTCATAAAAACAGCCCTCCTATATGGAATATATGGGAGGGCTGCTGTGGTTATTCGCCTGTAAGCTTATTCATTTTCTTTTTATTCATTTTCTTTTCTGCGGATGCCAAATACGGCTGCCACCATTCCAGCTGCTGTCATCAGCAGAAGGACAAATGGAAGGACTGTAGTCTCATCACCGGTTTTAACTGCGTTGGATGTCTGGCTCTGTCCGTTATTGTTTGCAGTGCTGTCGGAGGACTGGCTGTTTCCATTGCTGG
>ERZ779874.3900-NODE-3900-length-10681-cov-103.995765_pt1 | contig 10681 bp, 14 predicted proteins | sample MGYA00511031_ERZ779874 | MGnify/ENA primary metagenome ERZ779874 (study PRJEB29588, sample SAMEA2156850) | human gut metagenome | biome: human gut; feature: human-associated habitat; material: faeces | place: Denmark | collected 2008/2010 ...
CGCCGATGGTACTGCGCAAGCGGGAGAGTAGGTAGCCGCCGTCTTGGGAATCCCCTTCATCTGATATAGGTGAAGGGGATTTTTTTTAATGAATATCCTCAATTGCCCTAATCAGTAAATCCTATGTTTGAAATCGGCCTTATAGGAACAAGCACAAAGTTCAAGCCTTTCAAAGGGCCTGAACCCGAAATACCTTCTGTTGAACTTGTAACAGAACTCGTTGAGGTAAGCTGCAGGAACTCCGCCTTTATGTCATGGTAAGTGTCCAGTATGCTCCTTTTGGCGTTGCTGATGGCGATATGCACCCACGGCAAGACTTGCCCACTTTCTTCTTGTCATCCATGACGACGGCCTTATGGGAAGATACTGCCCCGTCCTTTTCAAGGGGTGCGTATGTGTTGGCTCCATCCGTCGTGACATTTGCCTTACCGTCCGTCGCCTGTTTTATCTAAGGTGTCTCTGTGGACGCTTTCAAATCGTCTATGACTTCCATCTTTATGTGTCCCACGGCTTTGGGAGCGCTCCTTTTCTTGTCGGAAAGGACTTCGGGAAAGCTGCTCTCGGCCATGACAAGGACGGAGGTCTTGCGCTGGCTTCCACGTCCGCGTTTCAAGGGACAATCTTTCTGTTCTTCAGGCGTTTCGGTGGAGAAGAAGCCTTCGTCTATCTCCACGTCCCCGTGAAGGCTGTAGCGTGCATCCCGCTTGCCCATCACGTCACGGAGCTTTGCACCATTTCCCATACGGGCTGGTAACGCTTGCGACCCAATTGCCGCTGGATTTCCCTGGCGGATATGGTACGCTTGGTCGCCGTCAGGAGAAACATCGTGGCGAACCAGTCACGTACGGGCAGGTTGCTTCCCTGCATCACCGTGCCGGAACGGAGCGTGGTCTCATGACCGCAGCGGCTGCATATCCAAGACTTGTGCGCCTTGTCCCAATACTGGTGCGTACAACCGCAACGGCTGCAGCTAAGACAATGATCCTCGCGGAAGCGGCGCAGGGCTTCACGCAGGTTTCCTCGTCAGGATAGACTTCGGAAAAATTCAGAAGTGTCAACTCTTTCATATTCATTCCTCCTGCATGTCATTATGCAAAAACTGTTCCCGAAGACATCATTGGCATGCCACTAAGATTAAACTTTGCTAATTTAGGACGATTGAGGATATTCATATTTTTTATGCTTGAAGGTGAATATATCAAGTTGTTTTTGTATATTTGACCGGACTTAATAAATTATGATATGGATATAATTCTTCCTTATGCATTGCTTTGTTTCACTTCGTTTTTTACATTGACTAATCCATTAGGAACGATGCCGGTGTTTTTAACGATGACAAACGGTTTGGGTGATAAAGAACGTCGTCACATTGTAAAACGTGCGACTATCATTTCTTTTATTATTTTGATGTCGTTTACTTTTTTTGGTCAATTCTTGTTTAAGTTTTTTGGTATTTCAACTAATGGCTTTAGAATAGCAGCGGGCATTATTATCCTAAAGATAGGGTATGACATGTTGCAGGCTCGATATACTAATACGAAATTGAAAGATGAAGAGATTAGAACTTATGCGGATGATATATCTATAACTCCTCTTTCCATTCCGATGTTGTGTGGTCCTGGAGCAATAGCCAACGGGATTATTATGATGAGCGATGCTTCTACATGGGAACTGAAAGTAACGTTAGTGACGGTTATAGCAATAGTCTATGTGCTTACTTTTATTATTCTTTGCTTGTCTACTCGATTAGTCAAGGTGATAGGTGAAACGGGAAATAATGTAATGATGCGTTTGATGGGGCTTATCTTGATGGTGATAGCCGTGGAATGTTTTGTTAGTGGAGTGAAGCCTATTTTAGTAGATATTATTCATTCTTCTATATTATAAAACTATGGATGTGCTTGTTTGGGAAGATATCTTTGGAAGTGTCTTTCATATTTTGTATTTGGCGGTGATCTTGACGACCATATTCGTGGTTATTCTTGATAATCGCAATCCGGTGAAGACAATGGCATGGATGTTGATTCTGTTTTTCTTGCCGGTCATAGGATTGGTTTTTTATTTCTTTTTTGGGCGTGACACACGTAAGGAGCGCCTGATAAGTAAAAAAGGATATTCAAGGTTGAGTAAGCGTCCGATGGCGGAGTATCAGGCACAGGAGGCATTTCATGATTTAGATAAAAAGAATGCATTGGTTCTGTTTTTCAGGAAAGTCAATAATGCTTTGCCTTTTGATGGAAATCAAGTGGATATGTATACCGATGGGTATGCGATGTTGCAAGCCTTGATGCATGAGATTAGCTTGGCGAAACATCATATTCATTTGCAGTTTTATATATTCGAAAATGACCCAGTGGGGCGTTTGTTGCGTGATTTGTTGATTGACAAGGCTCGTGAGGGAGTAAAGATTCGTTTATTGTACGATGATGTAGGATGTTGGAAGGTGAATCGTTTGTTTTATGATGAGATGTTGTGTGAGGGTATCGAAGTGCAAAGTTTTTTAAAGGTGCGTTTCCCCCGTTTCACTAGTAAGGTAAATTATCGTAATCATCGGAAGATAGCGATTATTGATGGGAAGGTAGGTTTTATAGGGGGAATGAATATAGCGGAGCGTTATTTGAAGGGCTTTTCGTGGGGAATATGGCGAGATACACATCTACGTATTAAGGGAAAGGCGGTGTATGGTTTGCAGACTTCGTTTTTAACTGATTGGTATTTTGTAGATCGGATGTTGCTTACCTCTTCCGAATATTTTCCTAAAATAGAAGAGGAAGGTGATGTCGTAGCCCAAATCGTGACTTCCGACCCTGTGGGAGGATGGCATGATATCATGCAGGGATTGGTGAAGGCTTTGTGTTCGGCAAAACGTTATTTTTATATCGAAACGCCTTATTTACTTCCTACGGATGAAGTGATTATCGCTCTTCAGACGGCGGCTCTTGCTGGCGTTGATGTTCGGATTATGTTACCTAAACGGGCGGATGCTTTTATTATCCATAAAGGTTCTTTATCTTATTTGGATGAATTGATGCGTGCCGGCGTCAAGGTATATCTTTATCGGAAAGGTTTTTTGCATTCCAAGGTATGGGTGTCCGATGATGAATGGGCATCGGTCGGTTCTACAAATATGGATTTCCGCAGTTTTGAACATAATTTCGAAGTAAATGCATTTCTTTATGATAGGGAAATGGCTTTGCGTCTGAAAGAAATCTTTTTAGCCGACCAAAAAAATAGCCTTTCACTTTCTCGCAAAATATGGAGCAAACGCTCGTGGAAGAGTAAGATAACCGAGTCCATCGTGCGTTTGCTGGCTCCTTTGCTTTAGTTTAGCGGAAAAACGAGAAGTTTACGCTTCCATAGTGCCGGTGTTCGGAAAAATGCGGATGGTTTTCGAAATTGAAGTCTTTGCCGTGCTCTAATACGAACAGTCCTTCCGGCTTGAGCAGTTCGTGTCCGAATATCTTGTCGGGAATGTCAGCCAGTTCGGGTAAGGCATAAGGAGGGTCGGCGAAAATCAAATCGAATTGTTCCCGGCATTTGCTGATGTATTTGAATACATCTCCTCGTACTGTCCAGCATTTGTCTGTTTTTATTTCTTTCATTACTTTACAGATGAAGGCATAGTGTTGCGGGTCTTTTTCTACCGACACTACCTTGTCACATCCTCGCGATAACAGTTCAAGGCTGATGCTCCCTGTACCAGCGAACAAGTCGAGAGCTGTTACTCCATTTTCAAAATCAAAATAGTTGTTCAATACATTGAACAGATTTTCTTTAGCGAAATCGGTGGTAGGGCGTGCCTTGAAAGTAGGGGGCACGTCGAACCTGCGGTGTTTGTATATTCCACTTATTACTCGCATATCAGTAAGGATTGAATGTCGAAAGGGATGTCTTCCGACATGCTTTCCGAAGCGTCGGAAGTGCCCGTTCGAGGATTAATAATAAAGATTTTCAGAATAAATTGTCTTAAGAAGCCGATAAGTTCGTTCCGCTCTTCTTGGGATGCTCCTGTAAGGTGTAACTCATCTTGTTCCGCATCGTATTCTAATTGTTTCCAAAGGTTAAGCAGATAATACGAGCGGTCTTCATTGTTGTTTACGGGATAGGTATTGGCCAGTTGTAATTTTCCGTATTCAAAGCAAAATACTTCCATATTGTCGGTGTGTAAGTTGGCATAGATTTTCCGCCCTCCTTTTTGTTTGCTTAACAGGGTGAGATATTCTAACTGGGAGCTGACCGTAGCGAAAAAACGTATGCGGGGAAAACGTTCGGACAAGAATACATGAGTCAACTTGTCGATGGAAAATAATACCACCACGTTGCTGTTACCCAGTATGTTACATAAAACGATTTCATTGTTCCGCATAGGCAGGTTCTGATAGAAAATCGTTTCCATTTGTTCGTCTTCGAAGAGTTCGAGAGGAACAGTAGTATAGCGTAAAGTATGAATCAGGATATTGGTTTGGTAGTATTCGGCATTTAGTTCGGGCGTTTGTGCCAAGAAACTTTTTACATTGGCTGCCATTGAGCGTTGTACGTTTACCGGAGTATGTCGGAAGAACATTACGTTTTTTTCTTCCTTTGGGTGAACAGCAAAAGAAAATCCATCCGGGCTAAGGCGAATGGATAGCATATATTGCTCTGTATGGGTCAAATCTATATCTTTTTTTGTCGTATTCATTCCAAATATCCTGTTTTTAGTTTATATTCGTGCGTGGAAACAATATATATAGGATAAGTATGTTAACTATGCAATTAGTGGAGCAAATAAAGCGAAAATTTTTTAATAAACCAACTCCCGAACAAGAAAACACGATGAATTTGCTGGCGGATTTTCTTTTGTCGACCGATTCAGACGGCGTTTTCTTGTTGAAAGGATATGCGGGGACGGGAAAGACCAGCATGGTGAGCGCACTGGTGAAGACCTTGGACGAGTTGAAACAGAAGTGCATCCTGCTCGCTCCTACGGGGCGTGCCGCCAAAGTGTTTTCACATTACGCGGGACATCCCGCTTACACTATCCACCGGAGGATATACCGCCAGCGCACGTTCTCGAACGAGTTGGATAATTTTACGATGAACGTCAACCTGCATCAGCATACGTTGTTCATCGTAGACGAAGCTTCGATGATTTCCAACGATGGCTTGTCGGGGAATATGTTCGGGAGCGGACGTTTGCTCGACGACTTGATACAATACGTCTATGGCGGTCAGGGATGCCGCCTGGTGCTGGTAGGCGATACCGCCCAGCTTCCTCCTGTGGGCGAGGACGAAAGTCCCGCCTTGTCCGCGGATGTGTTGAAAGGATACGGCTTGTCGGTGACGGAGTACGTGTTGACCCAAGTGGTACGCCAGAAGCTCGATTCGGGCATCCTGTATAATGCCACGGGGTTGCGTATGCAGATGAGTGAAGATTGTTTCGGAGTGATGCCCCGCATCCGTACCGCCGGATTTCCGGATATGTGCCGGATAACAGGAGCGGAGCTGATAGAGGCTATCAATACGTGTTATGACCAGGCTGGGATGGACGAGACCATCATCATCTGCCGTTCGAACAAGCGTGCCGACTTGTATAATAACGGCATACGGAGCACCATTCTGTACCGCGAGGATGAATTGAATGCGGGAGATATGCTGATGGTGGCTAAAAACAATTATTTTTGGGGGGCTGAAGCGAAAGAGTTGGATTTTATCGCCAACGGAGACATTGCCGAGGTACGCCGTGTGCGGAAGGTGCGCGAGATGTACGGTTTCCGTTTTGCCGATGTGCTTCTTTCTTTTCCCGATTACGGGGATATCGAGTTGGAAGTCAAGATTTTGTTGGATACGCTTCATTCCGGTTCGCCAGCCCTTTCCAAAGAGGAGAGCGACCGGTTGTTTTATGCGGTGCTTGAAGATTATCAGGACATTACGGTCAAGCGCGAACGGATGAGAAAGATGAAGTCAGACCCGTGGTACAATGCCTTGCAGGTGAAGTATGCTTACGCCGTGACGTGTCATAAGGCGCAAGGCGGTCAGTGGAAGCGGGTATTTATCGACCAGGGTTATATTGCCGAAGATATGCTTACTCCCGATTATTACCGATGGCTGTATACCGCTTTTACGCGGGCTACCGAAACATTGTATCTGGTGAATTTCAAAGAGGAAAATGAGTGAAAAAAAGCTGTAACAAAGTTCTGCTTTTTCACTATTATTAACGGTGGTCAAAAGACTATTCTGGTTAACTTTGCACAGTCGGATGATGAAAAAATAGATGAGGTATGAACAAATTGCGGACATTATTCTTTTTAGAACCTGTTTTGAATTTATCGTGCGATGATTTGGGATGAGTTTTTGAGGCATTTTCGCTTCTGTGATGAGGAAGATAGCGGGCTATCTGACGAAGAACAGGAGCGAAAAGGACCAAAAAATCGCCCAAAGCACACACGAAAACGGATACATCAAGTCAAGAAAAACTTTTTGGAGAAATTCAAAACAGCTTCTTAATTTCATAGGGGATATTACTAACGTTTATGGTTAGTATGACTGCACCGCCGACACGATTACTAATCGTACAGCCCGACGATTACTAATCGTGCAGCGTGACGATTAGTAATCGTGTCGGCGGTGCAGTTATTTTGTTGTCCTCAAAATTTTCTACAGAATTTGAAATGAACTTACTAATCTTGATAATCCTTTCAGTCTTACCTATTATTTATATGTATAACAGAAAACCCACCGTCATTTGTTGGAAGCAACAAACAATATGACCAATCTCAAACAAGCATCTTATCAAAGACAATTCTTCTATTTTTAGTCGTGATTTCCATGCTTAAATTTTATGTTCAAGCGAACATGGCAAGTTGTGTTTTGGGGCGCCCGAAATGTTTTCGGTGCCCCAAAACTACTTGTTGGTATCTTCTCCTCCAAAGTCGGAAAACATATGCGTACAGAAAAGTAAAGTACTTCTATTATCAAACAAAATTAATTCACTATCTTTGCCTTAAATTCAATTTAATGATTGATATGGAAGATATAAATAGGCTCAAATTGGTTCTTGTCGAAAAAAAGAAAACTGGTAAATGGCTGGCTGAACAATTGAAAAAAGATCCATCGACAGTATCAAAATGGTGTACCAATGTTTCACAGCCTGACTTAGCTACTCTTTCAAGAATAGCCGAATTATTAGATATTGACAGGAGGGAACTTATTAATAAAAGCAAGTGAACTCGTTTCTTTGAGGAAATAAGTACAATAACATAGAAGTATATATATGACAAGTATACAACAAAGAGAGCAATTGCAGTCTCAGATTTGGAAAATAGCCAACGAAGTGCGTGGGGCTGTCGATGGATGGGACTTCAAGCAATTTGTTTTGGGAACATTGTTCTACCGCTTCATCAGCGAAAACTTTACAGATTACATAGAAGGTGGAGACGATAGTATTGACTATGCTTCTTTACCGGACAGTATAATAACTCTGGAGATAAAAGAGGACGCGGTCAAGACAAAAGGATATTTTATATATCCGAGCCAGCTTTTTGCCAATGTGGTCAAGACTGCCAATACAAATCCCAATCTTAATACGGATTTGAAGGCTATATTTGATTCTATCGAAAGCTCTGCGAACGGTTATGCATCCGAAAAGAATATCAAAGGATTGTTTGCCGATTTTGACACAACAAGCACCCGGCTCGGCAATACTGTTGAAAACAAGAACAACCGTTTGGCTGCTGTTTTAAAAGGTGTGGCAGGATTGAATTTTGGAAGTTTTGAAGAGCATGAGATAGACCTTTTCGGCGACGCATACGAATTTCTGATTAATAACTATGCAGCCAATGCAGGAAAATCGGGCGGCGAGTTCTTCACTCCTCAAAATGTTTCCAAACTCATATCAAGGCTTGCCATGCACAAACAAACGACCGTAAACAAAATATACGACCCTGCTGCAGGTTCAGGTTCTTTGTTGCTTCAAGCAAAGAAACAATTTGAAGACCACATCATTGAAGATGGCTTCTTCGGTCAGGAAATAAACCATACAACCTATAACTTGGCTCGTATGAATATGTTCCTGCACAATATCAATTACGATAAGTTCAATATCGCACTTGGAAATACGCTTATCGATCCACAGTTTGGAGACGAAAAGCCTTTTGATGCCATCGTTTCCAACCCACCTTACTCAGTAAACTGGATTGGTTCTGATGATCCCACACTTATCAATGACGACCGTTTTGCTCCAGCCGGGGTGCTTGCACCCAAATCGAAAGCGGATTTTGCCTTCGTCCTACACTCTTTACATTATTTGTCAAGCAAAGGACGTGCCGCTATTGTCTGTTTCCCCGGCATATTCTACCGAGGTGGGGCAGAGCGGAAAATCAGGAAATATCTGGTGGATGGTAACTATGTGGAGACCATTATCTCATTGCCTTCCAATTTATTCTATGGAACTTCGATAGCGGTTAATATTTTGGTTTTGTCAAAACATAAATCTGATACTAAAATCCAGTTTATAGATGCAAGCGGAGAGGAATTTTTTACGAAACAGACCAACAACAATGTGCTTGAGGATAAGCATATAAACAGGATTATAGAAATCTTCGATAAAAAAGAAGATGTTGATTACATAGCCAAATCAGTTGATTATAAAACCATTGCCGAAAATGATTATAACTTGTCGGTAAGTAGCTATATAGAGGTTAAAGACACCCGTCCGAAGACTGACATTAAGGAACTGAATGAGCGCATCCGCCGTATAGTGGCACGAGAAAACGAACTGCGTGCGGAAATAGACAAAATAGTAGCTGAATTAGAGGAGGATGAGGTATGAGTGAGATATGGAAAAAAGAAGATACCTTTCTGAATGACATCAGAGGTATTATAAATTCGGCCAAACAAAATGCCGTGCGTAGTGTGGACTTTTGCCGGGTACAGATGTATTGGCACATGGGAAAGCGTATTTTTGAGGAAGAACAGCAGGGAAAAGACCGTGCCGATTACGGAACATACCTTATAAAGAATCTTGCCAAACAACTGGAGCCTGAATATGGAAGCGGTTTTTCTGTCCGCCAATTGGCTTTTTGCCGTCAATTCTATCGGATTTATCCAATTGCGAACGCACTGCGTTCACAATTGAACTGGACTCAATATCGTATGCTGATTCAGATAGATGATCCTGATAAGCGTATGTATTATGAATTGGAATCTGTCAATAACGGTTGGACGGCAAGAGAAACGGAACGGCAAATCAATTCGCAGCTTTACGAACGTCTGTTACTGAGCAATGACAAGGAAGCTGTCCTTGCCGTTGCCCGCAAAGAGCGCATTCCGCAATCGCCTTTGGATAACCGTTGATGATATTGATACAGAACTCTTATACCAAACACTGCATGACGGAATAGGATCAAGGCGTATTCATGCTTCGGCAATGACATTGCAAGACCCAATGAAGATTATGCTTAAACTCGGAGTTGCAAGAAAGGATGGTATGATATTGAATGCTGCAAATGTATTGTTCGGTAAAGAGCCTTCTTTATTACACCCTCAGTGTAAAATCCGTTTAGCTCGCTTTGAAGGAACGGACAAAAGAGTATTTCGTGACCAGACGGTTTGTGAAGGAAATTTGTTTGAACAGTATGATGCTGTTATGGATTTCTGTTTGAAGCATTTGAACCTATCTGGCAGAATGGATAGTAAATTCAGACAAGATACACTTACTGTGCCTTATGAAGCTATAAAGGAAGCTACAATCAACATGCTATGCCATCGTTCTTGGAATGCTGAAAATACGACTCCAAGTCTGGCTATTTACGACGACCGCATTGTATTCCAGAATCCGGGAGCATTTCCTCTGGGTATGACATGGCAGGACTTTGTGAATGAGCATATTGGTTCTTTACCAGCCAACCCCACTATAGCAAATGTATTCTATCGGCGTGGCACGATGTAGGCTTGGGGACGAGGTATAGGTCTTATTATGGAAAGCTGTAGAGAGCAGGTACTTCCAACACCGGAGATAAAAGTTGTTCCACCGTTTGTGAACCTTACAATATGGTTTAATTACTCACTAGCTGGAGGTGTAAAAACATCTGCACCCCAAGTGAAAGTTCCATACACCCCAAGTCACACCCCAAGTGATGATGATTTCACCTCAAGTCATAACGAAATACATAATCAGGCGAATATCATTACACCCCAAGATAAGGTGTTTGAATTTTGTAAATCACCGAAGAGTATCGTTGAAATAGCCGAAATGCTTGGAGTGAATGATAGAAGATGGGTACGAAAGAAATATATTGCTCCCTATATTGGCACAAAACTGCAAATGACCATTCCTGATAAGCCCAATAGCCAAAACCAGAAGTATGTAATTATCAAAGATTGATATGGAAACAGCCAAAGTCTTTGCCCATCCAAAGATTTTGGCTACTTTTGCTGTTGAGTTATTTGACAGTCAAACATAGCGAAACGTTGAAAATTGCACGGTATCTTAGTCGTTACCGCCACTTCTCAAATATCTAGCTAAAAGTTTATTCCTCAAACGGTTATATCAGACCGTTGAAAATCTAAAATAAACTATGACAGCTATGAATATTCACCGAATAAAAAAAATGACACAAACATCGGATTTAACGGATTGGAGTTAATGTGCATATTCCGGCGGATACCCGTTCAGCATTTCCGGTGATATCCGTTCACTCCC
>ERZ779874.3901-NODE-3901-length-10681-cov-3.225296_pt1 | contig 10681 bp, 9 predicted proteins | sample MGYA00511031_ERZ779874 | MGnify/ENA primary metagenome ERZ779874 (study PRJEB29588, sample SAMEA2156850) | human gut metagenome | biome: human gut; feature: human-associated habitat; material: faeces | place: Denmark | collected 2008/2010 ...
TGCAACTTATAATCAGGGATTTAATTTATAGAAGTCCCCTATATTTTATCATGAAAAAAATATCATTACTCACTTTCCTTCTGGGTTCATTTTTTCTTCTACAAGCCCAACCATACACCAAACACATTGCACCCATCAATAATGAAAAATGGTGGGGCTGCTTCGTAGGAATAGGTAACGAAATGCCCTTTGCATCGAATACCCCCCTCTATGATTTGGCAAAAGTCAATTTTAATAACGAAACCTCTCCCCTGCTCCTATCTTCGCAAGGACGTTATGTATGGAGTGACGAACCTTTCCGTTTCCGCTTGGTAAACGACACACTCGTTATCGAATCAGATTATGAATCCCCACAAGTGACAACCGCTGGGAAAAACCTTCGCGATGCCTATCTTCATGCCTCAAAAACACATTTCCCGGCAAACGGAAAAACTCCGCCAGCACTCTTTTTTAAAGAACCACAATACAATACATGGATAGAACTCATGTATAATCAAAATCAAGAAGACATTCTGAACTACGCTCATAACATCATCGAAAACGGATTCCCCAAAGGAATCTTGATGATCGATGACAACTGGCAACGCTATTATGGGAACTTCGAATTTAAAGCAGAAAAATTCCCCGATGCCCGTGCCATGACAGACGAATTGCACCGGCTCGGATTCAAAGTCATGCTTTGGATTTCACCCTTTGTATCGGCCGATTCTCCCGAATTCAGAGACTTGGCAGCCAAAGGATTTCTCCTGAAAAACAAAAATGGTACACCTGCCGTTGTAAATTGGTGGAACGGATATAGTGCATGCTACGACATGACCAATCCGGCAGCTGTCGAATCACTAAAACAAACCCTAAACGAATGTATGGGAAAATACGGGATCGACGGGTTCAAATTCGACGCAGGCGATATAGCCATCTTGGCTAACGGAGAGTACGACTACTACGACAAGAATGCCGACCAAAACATTTTCTCCCAACGATGGGCCGAACTGGGACTTTCCTACCCTTTCAATGAATTTCGAGCCGCTTGGAAAACCGGAGGCCTGCCATTAGTGCAACGCATAGGAGACAAAGACTATTCGTGGTATGCCGTATCCATGCTTATACCCAACATGGCAATTTGCGGTATGCTCGGTTATCCCTATGCCTGTCCCGATATGATCGGAGGTGGGCAATTTTCCTCTTTTCTCGATATTAAAGAAGACGAATTTAACCAAGAACTCATTGTACGATCATGCCAAGTCCATGCCCTCATGCCCATGATGCAATTTTCAGTTGCCCCGTGGCGAATCCTCAATCGTGAGAATATGGAAATCTGTGCACGATACGCACAGCTACATCACACGATGGGCGACTACATTTATGAATGTGCCCGTCATGCCGCCGAGACCGGAGAGCCTATCTTGCGCCACATGGAATACAGTTTTCCACATAGCGGATTCACCGAATGCAAAGATCAGTTCATGCTCGGTGACAAATATATGATAGCCCCCATGATTACCGAAGGCACTCATCGTACCGTTAATCTTCCCAAAGGCACATGGCGCGATGATCAAGGAAAAACATTCAAGGGTCCGAAAAAAATAGAGATAGATGTCCCCCTCGATCGTCTCCCCTATTATGAACGAGTGAAATAAGAATTGGGATAATGTAAAAAAGAATCCATATACATATATGGATTCTTTTTTTATAGTAAACTTATCGGCTATCCACTACAATAACTAACCTCAATGCTTTTTTCTTTGAACTTCGAAATTCGATGAATATATGGCTTTTACCGTCAACTGTGGCCGAACGACTTCTTTACACCGAGAACACAAATACAAATAGGTATCCTCCTCCAATTTATATCTCCACCCCTCCCCATAAGAACTTCCACAGACAACACAGAAGAACGCTCTTCAATCCTCCTACCTCTTTTCCCATAAAGTAAAGTCCTGACTTTTTGAGGTGTTTTTCTTTTAATGACTCGTTGCGCCTCTCGATTTATACGACGGTTTTTCTCAAACATATTGGCAAAAGACACTACGGCTTTTTGTACTCCCGAAAGATGTGGGTGCACCTGTTTCTTGTTTGCTTTTTTACCAGCCATCGCTCTTTTATTTTTCACAATATTAAAAGACTTCTCAACAACGATATGAAAGAAAGACTTTAAAAACACTCAACAGATACAACAAACGGACAGAACCTTTTCAATTCAGTACTATCCGTTAGCATTCACTGTCTCTTAATGCTTATCGTGGAGCTGGAGGGATTCGAACCCTCGTCCAAACGAGGAACTAATGAGCTTTCTACATGCTTATCTTCGCTTTGATTGTCGGGTACAGACAAGACCGAAGCCACCAATCTGCACCTTAGTTTCTAAATTTTCATCATCAGCTCGAAACTTGCCTCTGACTATTTCCGATATTATTGCACCACCGTTTCGGAACGCTTCGGAACAACAGCAACCGGGTGATGTCTTGTCTCCACAACTGTTGCGGAGATTAAGCTAATCTACTGTACTTCGATTAAGCAGCAAGAGCGTAGTTATTTTCGCCAGTTAAATTTTTGATGTCTGAGATTATAGAGCAAGCCATCAACGCTCTGCATGCTTACATACCCTTTCTGCCCGCTGTCAAAACCGGTCACCCCCGTAGAAGTGTAAGAGTATGCATCGTGCTTGGGCAATGTTTTATTGCTGTTACGGCATAGATTGCGAAGATAGGGCGTATAGGGATAAAAATAGGTTATCCACCGCCTACACATTATCTTGGCAAACTTTTTGCAAAGATAAGAAATTCTGGCCGAAAAATCATTACAGCCTCGGGAAAATAATTTTCTTTTGCATTCCGGTGGGTAAAGGAATGTCGTTTTGTGTGTAATTTTAGGCCGGTTGGTTGCCTTTGCGTATGAGGATGATGACTTGCACGGCGACATCGAAAAACACGATTTTCCCGTTGGCATTTTGGGCGATGTCGCGTTCGGCCAGCCGGAACAATTCTGTCAGTTCTTCGATATTGGCGGCATTGATAAACGGTGCGAAGCGGGAGAGGAACCGGTCTTCTTCGGGTCGGGTGTAGTTCAGTTCGGGACGGTGCTGGTTGTAGATGAAACTCTCTCGCATCATTTGTTGGCAGTAGCCGATGAAGCGTTTTTCGCTTTCTCTACCCAATGCGGCAACCTCTTCACTCCATTTTTTGAGTGCTTTTACCTGTCGGGCGTATGCTTGCCGCATGAGGGTAACAAAAAGTTCGAAGAAGTGTTCCCGTTCTTCGCTCAGTTGTATGGTTTCGAGGGCTTTCAGGTAGTTTCCCGAGGCAGAATGTGCAATGGCGTTGGCTGTTTGGGGGTCGAGGCCTTCGCCTTGTTGCAGGGCGGTAGCGATAGCGTCGGTAGTGAGGGGGGGGACTTTGATGCGTTGGGTACGCGAACGTATGGTTTCGAGTATATTTTCGGGTCTATCGCTGACGAGCAGGAATAAAGTCCTGTCGAACGGCTCTTCGAGCAGTTTTAAAATCGCGTTCGAGCAGGCGTCGTTCATAAGGTGTGCCTGCCAGATAATCATGATTTTGTATTCCGATTCAAAACTTTTCAGACTCAGTTTGCGTATGATTTCGCGGGCTTCATGCACATAGATGAGCGGCTGGCTGTTTCCTGTGGCGAGGAATTGTTGCCAACTTTCGGCCGATGGGTAGGGCGTTTCTCCCACGTAGTTGCGCCATTCGGCGATGTAGTCGTCGCATACGGGTTCTTTTTTCTGTTTTTTGTTGGCAATGGGAAAGACGAAATGTACATCGGGGTGCATGAGAGCGGTCATTTGTCGACACGACGGACATTCTCCGCAGGCATCATCTTCTCCCCGGTGCGTGCATTGTATGTAGCGGGCATAGGCAAGAGCGAGCGGCAGAGCCCCGGCTCCGTCGTTCCCTTCGAACAGTTGGGCGTGTGCAATGTGTCCGTTTTTTACCGACTCGATGAGGCGGCGTTTTACATCGTCTTGTCCGATTATGTCTTTGAAAAACATCGTATCTTTTTTCTTATCGTGTTTTTTGTTTATTGTTTATTTTCTTGTCATTCCGAGCGCACGCGAGGAATCCCATATTACCACTTTGTAGGAGATTCTTCACTTCGCTTGCGCTGCGTTCAGAATGACAGCGTTTCCGGGGGCGATAGCCCGACGAGGAATCTCCATGTCATCACGAACCCGCCATAGGCGGTGTGAGGGATCTCGTGCTTTTACTCGCTTTGGCGGAGATGCTTCGCGTTCCCTCAAATGTCATTCCGAACCGAGACCTGTGGTCGAGTGTGAGGAATCTCCTGCTTTTTATCGGTTGAGATTCTTCGGTGCTTAGCACCTCAGAATGGCATTTCTGTCATCTCGAACGCATGTGAGAGATCTCATACAATGTGCTCGCTTGGTAGGAGATTCTTCAAGGCAAAGCCTTTCAGAATGACATTGTACTGTGAGGCCGTAACACTTGGCAAGGGATTCTTCCTCCTTGCGGTCGTCAGAATGACAGCGCAACCGAAAGGAAACGAACAAAAAACTGCGAAAAAAAAGTATTTACCGAATTTTCTTAACAATACGCCGCTTTATCCCGATAAAAACAGTATTTTTGCACAAAATGGAAAAACGATGAACGTCGCCGAAATAATTAAAAACAGCTCCCGAACAGCCTTTTCTTTTGAAGTTCTCCCTCCTCTGAAAGGAAACAGCATCGACAAGGTATTCGACACGATCGATGCACTACGCGAATTCGACCCGAAGTACATCAATATCACATCGCACCGCAGCGAGTTTATCTACAAAGCTGCCGATAACGGCCTCTACCAACGGGTGTCGGAAAAAAGCCGTCCGGGATCGGTCGCCGTGGCCGCCGCCATACAGTACAAATACCGTATTCCGGCCGTTCCGCACCTCATTTGCAGCGGGTTTACCAAAAGTGAAACCGAATACGCACTGATAGACCTGAACTTTTTGGGCATCACCGACCTGCTCATTCTACGAGGAGACAAGGCCAAACACGAAGCGCGATTCTCGCCTTCTCCCGAAGGTCATGCCCATGCCATAGACCTGCAACAACAGGTAAACCGTTTCAACGAAGGCTATTTTCTCGACGGTTCACACATGACCCTTTCATCGCCATTCTCCTACGGGGTGGCCGGCTATCCCGAGAAACACGACGAAGCTCCCAACCTCGAAACCGACCTGCGCCACCTGAAAGCCAAAGTCGACGCCGGGGCATCGTATATCGTAACACAAATGTTTTTCGATAACGCAAAATATTTCGCTTTTGTAGAACGCTGCCGCGCCGAAGGCATCACCGTCCCCATCGTGCCGGGCCTGAAACCTATCACCTCGGCCAACCAACTGACGGTGCTGCCCAAAGTGTTCCACGTAGACCTGCCCGAGCCGTTGGCCCGGGAACTGGCGGCCTGCCGCGACGATGCTGCTGCCCGTGAAGTAGGCGTGGAATGGTGTACAACGCAAGCCCGGGAACTGAAAGACCGAGGCGTACCGAGCATACATTTCTACTCGCTCATGGCGACCGAAAGCGTGAGGCGCGTGGCCCGAGCAGTGTATTAGGACAACCCGACGGAAACGATCGTTGAAACAAATATGGCAGACATTGCCATTCCAATGTAGCGCAAGCGTAGTGAAGATAAAGAGCCCCTTGCCAAGTGCATGCCATTCTGGACGGAACGGAGAGAAGTAAAGAATTTTCTACCAAGTGATGTCATTCTGACGACCGCAGGGAGGAAGAATCTCCTGCCAAGTGTTACGGCCTCGCAGTGCAATGTCATTCTGAAAGGCTTTGCCTTGAAGAATCTCCTACCAAGCGAGACATTGTATGAGATCTCTCACATGCGTTCGAGATGACATAGAGATTCCTTGTCGGGCTATCGCCCTCGGAAACGCTGTCATTCTGAATGGAACGAAGTGAAATGAAGAATCTCCTACCAAGAGTGCGTTATTGTATGAGATCTCTCACTTTCGTTCGAGATGACAAATGAATCTCCGCCTAAACGAGTAAAAGCAAGAGATCCCTCACACCTCCTGTGGCGGATTCGAGATGACATAGAGATTCCTCGTCGGCCTATCGGCCTCGCTCGGAATGACAAGAGGCTACCGCCCTTACCCTTAATGGCCGGTAATGTCGGAGAGGAAAAATGCCCGCCTTTATCGGGCTGCCGGGAGCGAGGGAGAAGACGGAAATAGGGCGAGGACTGTTTGAGCGGAGCGAGTTCCGCAGCCCCCGGCAGCGAGCGAAGTGGAAGGCAGAAAAAAACCGATAACCAGCGGGCGACCTTTCTGGGTAACTTCTTTGCGGCGGGAAAGAAGTTACGGAACGCTTTCATTCTGAGGCGATATAACCCCGAAGAATCTCGCAATAGAAACAGAAACAATAAGATTTGCCGGTACTTTGAATGACGGAAAAACAAGGAAAAAGTTAGATTCTTTACATCAGACAGAAATGACAATTATTCGGATTGAGACCGATAATACCGACATTCATGCCTATAACCACCATCGAATTCTTTATCTCCTTGTCTTTAAAAAAGGAAACGGTAAAAAATAACAGAATATAGGTTTGTCGGAATTACAAAATATAGCTACTTTTGTACCCTTGAAAAGTTTGCCCTATTTTTTACAACGTAAGAATGGGCGGTTTTCGACCGAAAAGAAATCAATAACGACCATCGCCGGGCTCCCTCGTAAAGAGCGTCGGTGAAGAAAGATGTAAGATATGATAAAAGTTACTTTTCCCGATCAGTCGGTCAAAGAATTTGCCGCAGGAACGACTCCGCTGCAAATCGCCGAGAGTATCAGCCAGCGGTTGGCGCAAGAGGTTTTAGCCGCAAGTGTCAACGGTCAGGAGTGGGATCTTTCCCGCCCTATCGAAGAAGACGCCACCATACAATTATACAAATGGGACGATCCCGAGGGTAAACATGCTTTCTGGCACAGTTCGGCACACCTTATGGCTGAGGCTTTGCAGGAACTTTATCCCGGTATAAAATTCGGTATCGGCCCCGCTATCGAAAACGGATTCTATTATGATGTAGATCCCGGCGAAACGGCCATCAAAGAAGGCGATTTTGCTGCTATCGAAGCCAAAATGATGGAGCTGGCCGCCCGTAAGGAAGAGATCGTGCGCAAAAGCATCACCAAATCCGACGCGCTTAAAATGTTCGGAGACCGGGGTGAAGAGTACAAAGTAGAGCTTATCAGCGAACTCGAAGACGGCACCATATCGACCTATACACAGGGAGCATTTACCGACTTATGCCGCGGCCCGCACTTGCCCAACACGGCACCTATCAAGGCCGTAAAAATCCTCTCTATCGCCGGCGCTTATTGGCGCGGCGACGAGAAACGTCATCAACTGACCCGCCTCTACGGCATCACCTTTCCCAAGAAAAAAATGCTCGATGAGTATCTTACCATGCTCGAAGAGGCCAAGAAGCGCGATCATCGCAAGATAGGAAAGGAGATGGAACTTTTCATGTTCTCCGACACCGTGGGTAAAGGATTACCCATGTGGTTGCCCAAAGGAACAGAACTGCGTCTACGTCTGCAATCATTCCTCCGTCGCATACAGGCCCGCTATGATTATCAAGAGGTCATCACTCCTCCTATCGGAAACAAGCTCCTCTATATTACCTCGGGACACTACGCCAAGTACGGTAAAGACTCTTTCCAACCCATACATACACCCGAAGAGGGAGAAGAATATTTCCTCAAACCGATGAACTGCCCGCATCACTGCATGATCTACAAGAACATGCCTCGCTCATATAAAGACCTGCCTTTGCGTTTGGCCGAGTTTGGTACCGTATGCCGATATGAACAGAGCGGAGAGTTGCACGGCCTCACCCGGGTACGCAGCTTCACACAAGATGACGCACATATCTTCTGCCGCCCCGATCAAGTGAAGGACGAGTTCTTGCGTGTCATGGACATTATTTCTATTGTTTTCCGCTCTATGAATTTCCAAAACTTCGAAGCTCAGATTTCATTGCGCGACAAAGTGAATCGGGAAAAGTACATCGGAAGCGAAGAAAACTGGGAAAAAGCCGAGCAGGCTATCATCGAGGCTTGTGAAGAGAAAGGTCTCAAAGCCAAGATAGAATATGGCGAAGCTGCTTTTTACGGTCCGAAACTCGACTTTATGGTAAGAGATGCCATCGGTCGCCGTTGGCAATTGGGAACTATTCAGGTCGATTACAATCTGCCCGAACGTTTCGAACTCGAATATACCGGAAATGATAATCAGAAACATCGTCCCGTGATGATTCACCGGGCACCTTTCGGTTCGATGGAACGTTTCGTAGCTGTACTTATCGAGCATACCGCCGGGAAATTCCCGCTTTGGCTTACACCCGAACAAGTTGTGGTCATGCCTATCAGCGAAAAATTCAATGAGTATGCCGAGAAAGTGGTACGCGAACTCAAACAGAAAGATATCCGTGCCGTTGTCGACGGACGCAATGAGAAAATCGGTCGTAAAATACGCGACAATGAGTTGAAAAAAATACCTTATATGCTTATTGTCGGTGAAAAAGAGGCCGAAAATAATGAAGTTTCTGTAAGAAAACAGGGCGAAGGTGATAAAGGTTCGATGAAAATTACTACCTTTGCCGAAATTCTCACCAAAGAGGTCGAGAATATGATAAACCAATGGTAATTGAATGGAGAAAAACAACGAAGCTGGGAATAACAACAGGCGCAACATTCCCCCCAAAAAAGACGGTGTAAACCAGTATTCTATAAACGAAAGAATACGGGCTCGTGAAGTCCGCCTTGTCGGAGAAAATGTAGAACAAGGAGTATATTCCACACATGAAGCTCTGCGTATTGCCGAAGAACAAGGTCTCGACTTGGTAGAAATTTCTCCCAATGCCGTACCTCCCGTTTGCCGCATCATCGATTACCAGAAGTTTCTCTATCAACAGAAAAAACGCCTTAAAGAGCAAAAAGCTAAATCGACAAAGGTTGTTGTCAAGGAGATACGTTTCGGACCTCAGACCGACGACCACGATTATAACTTCAAGCTCAAACATGCAAAAGGATTCCTCGAAGAAGGGGCAAAAGTAAAAGCATACGTCTTTTTCAAAGGCCGGTCGATCCTTTTCAAAGAGCAGGGTGAGGTATTGTTGTTGCGTTTTGCCAACGATCTCGAAGATTACGGTAAAGTGGAACAAATGCCGGTTCTTGAAGGTAAACGCATGATTATCATGCTAACCCCGAAGAAAAAATAGAAAATGAGGAAACTCAGTTATCATAAAATCAAAATTAAAAATTAACAAAATGCCGAAGATGAAAACTAATTCCGGTGCCAAAAAAAGGTTTGCCCTTACCGGATCAGGAAAAATCAAAAGAAAACACGCTTTCAAAAGTCATATTTTGACAAAGAAGACGAAAAAACAAAAAAGAAATTTGACGCATTTCGGTCTCGTCGATCACGCCGACGTAAAGAATGTAAAAGAGTTGTTGTCTTTGAGATAACCTCCGATATCGAAAATTTCATTCAGTCTTAAAAGCGATTTTCTAACAAAGCAGTATTAACCGAATGCATTAGCCCGAAGAGCTTCTCAATAAGAGAAGACGCTAACATTCAAAACAAGTAAAACTATGCCAAGATCAGTCAATCACGTTGCTTCAAGAGCAAAAAGAAAAAAAATTCTGAAACTTACCCGTGGATACTACGGTGCCCGTAAAAACGTATGGACCGTAGCCAAGAATACATGGGAAAAAGGTCTCACCTATGCTTACCGTGATCGCAAAGCCAAAAAACGTAATTTCCGCGCTCTTTGGATTCAGCGTATCAATGCAGCAGCCCGTCTCGAAGGCCTTTCGTATTCGAAGTTGATGGGTGCTCTTCACAAAGCCGGTATCGAAATCAACCGCAAAGTTCTCGCCGATTTGGCCATGAACAATCCCGAAGCATTCCGCGCTATTGTACTTCAAGCCAAGAACGCTTAAATAAGAGCAATTTGATATGAAAATAAGCGTCCTCCATAGAGGACGCTTATTTTTTTCTCTCGGAAATTTGTTTTTTTCGATTTATTACTATATATTTGTCATAGTCAATTACGGTAAAGACATAAGATTGCGTCGTATTGGATTGGGAAACTCTTCAAATCTTATGAAATACCGAGACAAGCTTTTTTCTCCAATGGCGGGCCACGCCTTTATGGTATGCTTAGCACGGTGGATTACAAAGGAGGAGAAGCACTCAAAACCTGTCATTCGGAGTTTCATCGCATCATACGGCGCAATCTCTTTTTTATCTTTTCATTAAGTGTCGGCAGATGTCGGCATTTTTTATTTACGATTCCGGCCCATACAATTTTTCTCCAATACGTCCACTCTGTCGAATAGAGATATTAACAAAGTTTGTTTCGCCACCTCATTGTCATGCAACATGATGTCTTTACTTTTCAGAAAGCGATGTATTTCAAATATATGCCCCGTCATTATTCTCGCTTGACAAAAGATTTTTCAAGGTAAAGCCTTTCAGAATGACATTGTACCGTGAGGGGTGTATACTTATACTTGGCAAGAGATTCTTTCTCCTTACTGTCGTCAAAATAACAACCGTGTTATTCTGAGCATATACGAAGAATCTCCTAAAAAATATACGTCTCGTTTGAGATTCTTCGGGATTACATCCCTCAGAATGACATACGTCTA
>ERZ779874.3906-NODE-3906-length-10666-cov-3.257280_pt1 | contig 10666 bp, 9 predicted proteins | sample MGYA00511031_ERZ779874 | MGnify/ENA primary metagenome ERZ779874 (study PRJEB29588, sample SAMEA2156850) | human gut metagenome | biome: human gut; feature: human-associated habitat; material: faeces | place: Denmark | collected 2008/2010 ...
GTGTCCCAGAAGCAGAAAATCACGGACAGCGACGGGGAGGATAAGGACATCATCGCGCTGGACAAGGACGGAAGCGACGCAGTGGTACAGGTGTTTTTTGTGCGTAGCGGCAAGCTGATCGGGCGCGAGCATTTTTATATGACGCATGTGGAGGATTCGGATAAGGCGCAGATTCTGCTGGATTTTGTGAAACAGTTTTACGCCGGAACACCGTTCGTACCGCGAGAATTGATTTTACAGAAAGAAATAGATGACATACCGGTATTAGAAGAATGGCTGACCGCACGCAGGGGCGCGAGGGTATATATCCGCGTGCCGCGGAAGGGACAGAAGGAAAAGCTGGTGGAGCTTGCGGAAAAAAATGCAAAGCTCGTCCTGGAAAAAGACCGGGAGCGAATTGCGCGCGACGAGGCGCGTACGGTCGGTGCGGTGCGGCAGATCGCACAGCTGCTGGATTTACCGATGCTCGACCGGATGGAGGCGTTCGATATTTCCAACATCAGCGGCTTTGAAAATGTCGGCTCGATGGTCGTTTATGAAAAGGGCAAGCCCAAGCGCAGCGATTACCGAAAATTCAAAATCAAAACGGTAGCAGGACCGGACGACTATGCCTGCATGCGCGAGGTTCTGACGAGACGCTTTGAACACGGCTTAAAAGAGACGAAAGAGCTGGAAGAAAAAAATCTGTCCGGGGAGTTCGGAAGCTTTGCACGGTTTCCGGACCTTTTGCTGATGGATGGCGGACGCGGGCAGGTCAATATTGCGCAGCAGGTGCTGGACGAGCTGCATTTAAACATTCCGGTCTGCGGCATGGTAAAGGATGACAACCATCGGACGAGAGGACTTTATTTTCACAATGTGGAGCTGCCGATCGACCGCAATTCTGAAGCCTTCAAGCTGATTACAAGAGTGCAGGACGAGGCGCACCGGTTTGCAATCGAATACCACAGGTCACTGCGCAGCAAGGATCAGGTCAAGAGCGTGCTGGATGAAATCCCGGGCGTGGGTCCTGCGCGGAGAAAGGCGCTGATGAAAAGCTTTCCATCGATTTATGAGATCCGGGACGCGACGGCAGAGCAGATTGCGATGCAGGCAGATTTGCCAATGTCCGTGGCGGAAGAAATCTATGAATTTTTTCATAACCACCAATAGGAAGATTGCCGGGAATAATGATCTGTGATAAAATAAAACAAAGTATGGCATAAAAACAGAGTTTCTGATGTCAGGAACTACTGTCTGCATGTCCTGGAAAAGAGAGGATGGATTATGGCAAGCATCAGTTTATTGAAGATTGCGGAAAAAATGAAGCTGGAAAATCTGACTCCTGAAATCAATCTGAAGGGGATTAAGGTTACGTTGCCGGATATCAACCGACCGGCACTTCCTATGGCGGGCTATTTTGAACACTTTGAGGCGACCCGTCTGCAGGTGATTGGATTCGTAGAATACTCTTATGTTAAGAGAATGTCGGAAAAAGAAGAGAAGGAGATGCTGGAGAAGCTTTTGGATTACCCGATTCCCGGCATTATTTTCTGTCGTGAACTGCATCCGGATGAGCTGTTTCGGCAAATTGCCATTGAAAAAGGCGTTCCGCTTCTGATGACCAAGCGTGCGACAAGTTCGTTTACGGCAGAGCTGATCCGTTGGCTGAATGTCAAGCTGGCACCCTGCATTTCTGTGCACGGCGTACTGGTTGACGTATATGGCGAAGGCGTCCTGATTACAGGCGAGAGCGGAATCGGTAAATCCGAGGCGGCGCTTGAGCTGATTAAGAGAGGACACCGTCTGGTAACGGACGATGTTGTAGAAATTCGCAAGGTCAGTGAGGAAACACTGGTCGGAACTGCACCGGATATCACAAAGCACTTTATCGAGCTGCGCGGTATTGGTATTGTGGACGTCAAGGCGCTGTTCGGTGCTTCGAGTGTCCGCGAGACACAGAATATCGACCTCGTAATCCGTCTGGAAGAGTGGGACAAGGACAGAGAATACGACCGTCTCGGACTGGAAGAGGAATATACGGAATATCTGGGCAACAAGGTTGTCTGCCACAACATTCCGATCCGTCCCGGCAGAAATCTGGCAATTATTTGCGAAACGGCAGCTGTTAACCACAGACAGAAAAAGATGGGATACAATGCAGCACAGGAGCTGTATACAAGAGTCCAGAATTCCCTTGCGCGCAAGCGGGATGAGGACGAGGATGAGGATGAGGACTAAAACGGTCAGGCATATCGAAATGTTCGGAATGAAAGCAATAGTGCTCCGTACAGCGATGCGGCTGGCGGATCGTACAAAAGAGTAAGGCATCATCATAGATCAGACAGCTGAAAAGCTTTTTGAAAATACGCGAGAAGCGGGAGGAAAATAAAATGGGTAAGTATTGTTTTGGTGTAGATGTAGGAGGAACGACAGTAAAGCTTGGTCTTTTTAACACCAGCGGCGATCTGATGGAAAAGTGGGAAATCCCTACGGTGACAGAGGATGACGGCAAAGCGATTCTGCCGGACTGTGCAAAGAGCATCCTCAAAAAAATGGATGAGCGTAAAATGGACCGTACAGAGGTAGTCGGCGTCGGCATCGGTGCACCGGGACCGGTTGACTCTGAGGGCACACTTTATGGTGCAGTCAATCTTGGCTGGGGAACCATGAGCCTGAAAAAAGAGCTGCAGACACTTTTAAATATGCCGGTAGAAGCTGGTAATGACGCCAATGTAGCAGCACTGGGCGAGGCCTGGCAGGGCGGCGCAAAGGGGTATGAGGATGTCGTTGTAGTAACCCTGGGAACTGGTGTTGGCGGCGGTATTATCATCAACGGTAAGATGGTTGCCGGTGCAACCGGAGCCGCAGGCGAGATCGGACATATGCATGTCAATGATGATGAGACAGAGCCTTGTAATTGCGGCAACTGCGGATGCCTGGAGGAATATGTTTCCGCAACGGGTATTGTCCGTATGGCAAAGCGTAAGCTGGCAAAGGATGACCGTCCGAGCATAATGCGCAAGGACGACCTGAGTGCAAAGGACGTATGGGATGCGGTTAAAGCAGGAGATACGGTAGCAACCGAGGTTGCAGAGGACTTTGGCTGGTATCTGGGCAAGGCGATGGCGCTGGTTGCCAATGTTTCCAACCCGGAGATCTTCGTAATCGGCGGCGGTGTTTCCAAAGCCGGCAATGTGCTGCTGGATTACATTCAGAAATATTACCAGAAATATGCGTTCAAGGGCTGCCGCGGCGCACTGTTTACCCTGGCAACTCTGGGCAATGACGCTGGTATTTACGGCGCTGCCAGACTGGTATTGGAGTAATACCGGTATCATCTGCAAAAGATCCGCATAAAATAACAACGTATCCGGCGCAAAGCCGGAGCAGAAGGGCTGGTCAGGACATTTGAGTGACAGATTAAATGAAATTCTGCCGAAAGAGCGGATTTTAACAGAAGAACAGATGGACAGGCATACGACATTCCGGACAGGCGGTCCTGCGCGCTATTTTCTTGTGATTGAGACGAGGAAAGAGCTGGCGCAGGTGCTTGCCTGGCTGCAGGAAGAGGCGCTGCCGTGGTTTTTGCTCGGAAACGGAAGTAACCTTTTGGTGGGTGACCGGGGCTACCGCGGCGCGATCCTGCATCTGGCGGGGGAATTTTTAAAGACTGAAATCGACGAAGCTACGATCCGATGCGGCGCAGGCGCGATGCTTTCCGCTGTATCGAGAAGCGCGATGGAAGCAGGGCTGACCGGATTGGAATTTGCATCGGGAATCCCCGGAACGATTGGCGGAGCAGTCCGGATGAACGCGGGCGCTTACAACGGTGAGATTGCGGGTGTGACAGAGTCGGTAGAGGGGATGGAACCGGATGGCAGATGTCGTGTATACAACAGGGAAGAAATGGCGTTCGGCTATCGCACGAGCATTGTAAAAACAAAGCCCTGTGTGGTGCTCAGCACTGTTTTAAAGCTGCAAAAAGGCGACCGAAGCGAAATTTCTGCTACGATGCAGGAGCTTTCTGCAAAGCGTCGGGAAAAACAGCCGCTGGAATATCCGAGTGCGGGCAGTACGTTTAAACGTCCGGAGGGATATTTTGCAGGCAAGCTGATTATGGATGCCGGACTTGCCGGAGCGAGTGTCGGCGGCGCACAGGTTTCCGAAAAGCACTGCGGTTTTGTCATCAACCGAAAAAATGCGACGTCTGCGGACGTGGCGGGACTAATTCAGAAAGTCACAGAAACAGTGCAGGAAAAATTCGGCGTAACGCTGGAGCCGGAAGTGATTTTCCTGGGAGATTTTGAAAAATGAGATTTGTAATGGTAACCGGCATGAGCGGCGGCGGCAAAAGCACCGCGATGCGACTGCTGGAGGATATGGGATACTATTGTGTGGACAATCTGCCGATCCAGCTGATCGACAAGTTCGTTGAGCTTTTGTCCACACCGAATACGGAAATAACAAAAGTTGCTATCGGCGTGGACGTCCGCACGGATCAGTCCTTTGCCAGGGTAGAAAAAACACTTTCCTGTTTAAGACAAAACGGTATGGTGTTCGAAGTTCTTTTTATGGACGCTTCTGATGCAGTACTTGTGAAACGTTATAAAGAGAGCCGACGGATGCATCCGCTGTGTTCAGCAGAAAATCCGAGAATCGAAGACGGAATTGAAAAAGAAAGGGAAATCCTGCAGCAGGTTAAGAAGGATGCAGACTATGTGATTGACACGTCCAAGCTGCTGACCCGGGAGCTGAAAGAGGAGCTGGATCGGATTTTTGTAAAAAATGAAGAGTACAGCAGTCTGATGATCAATATTCTTTCTTTTGGCTTCAAGCATGGAATCCCGGCAGATGCGGATCTGGTATTTGATGTCCGTTTCCTGCCGAACCCTTTTTATATAGATGAATTGAAATATCTGACCGGCAACGACAGGGGCGTTCAGGATTATGTCATGAGCTTCCCGGAGGCGGGGATTTTTCTGGACAAGCTGACAGATCTGCTGCGATTTTTGATTCCAAATTATATTAAAGAAGGCAAATACCAGCTGGTGGTGGCGATCGGCTGCACCGGCGGCAAACATAGGAGCGTAACGCTGGCCAATGAGCTTTATAGAAAGCTTCGCAACAGGGAAGCCAAGTATGGAGTATCTTTGAGCCACAGGGATATTTAAGGATATTTCATATGTCATTTTCATCGGGAGTAAAAGAAGAGCTGTATCGGCACATCAGTCCGGCAAGGCACTGCCAGCTGGCGGAGCTGGCAGCACTTCTTCATTTTAACGGCAGCATCGGCGTCGGTGCGACGGGGACTTTTCTGCAGATTCATGCGGAAAATGCGCTCGTTGTGAGAAAATGCTTTACATTATTACAGAAAACATTTAATATAAGTACGGAAACCCGTGTACAACAGGAAAATCAGCAAACCGGATATTTCTGTCGGATAGATGACCCGGAACTGATCCTCAGGATTCTACAGGGAATCAAATTTTTGGATCAGACAGGCAGCCCGACGTCCGGTGAGGAGAGCCTACAGGATGGTTTACGATGTCCGGTGAGCAGGCTTTTAATCCGAAATTCCTGTTGCCAGAGAGCGTTTTTACGAGGCACGTTTCTGGCAGCCGGTTCGATGAGCAATCCCGGGAAAGGATATCATCTGGAAATTGTATGCAGCAGACCGCTGCAGGCACAGCAGATTCTGGAGATTTTGACTGAGTTCGAGATCGAAGGGCGGATTGTACAGCGAAAAAAGTATTATGTGGTTTACATAAAAGAAGGAGCCGGAATTTCGGATTTTCTGAATGTGGTTGAGGCGCATGTGGCGCTGATGGAATTTGAAAATTCCAGGATCGTCCGGGAAGTCCGCAATACGGTAAACAGGCGCGTCAATTGCGAAACTGCCAATATTACCAAGACGGTGACAGCGGCGGCGAGGCAGGTTGACGACATTCTTTTTTTGCAGCAAAAATATGGATTTGAAAAATTGCCGGTGAGCTTGCGTCAGATGGCTGAAGTACGTCTGGAGTATCCCGAAGCACCGCTTAAGGAGCTGGGGATGTATCTGGATCCTCCAGTTGGAAAATCGGGCGTAAATCATCGTTTGCGGAAATTATGTGAACTGGCGGATGCCATGAGGTCTTAAAAGGAGGAGTTTTATTATGAAACAGAAAACTGTGGAAGTAAAGCTGAAGCAGGGGCTTGAGGCTCGCCCGGCAGCAATGCTGGTGCAGGTTGCAAGCAAGCATGCCAGCAATATTTATCTGGAGCCTGACGGTAGAAAAGTTAACGCGAAGAGCATCATGGGAATGATGAGCCTTGCGCTTGCACCCGGCGAAAAGGTAACCGTGATTGCAGACGGAACGGATGAAGACGACGCGATTTTCGGAATGGAAAATTATTTAAGCAGCGCGGCAGAATAAAGAAAACGAAAGGGTGTCCACCGGAAAGTGGCTGCCCTTTTTCTATTTTCCAGAGTAAGCTTGTTGTTATAGAAGCAAGTACACTTTACGGGAGCGCAGGGGCGAAACAAGGATAAAAAAGCAGAAAGGAGGGAAAGGATGGACGACAAAAAGCTTCTTTTTATTTATAATCCCAGGGCGGGAAAAGGACAGATCCGGAATAATCTGCTGGATATCATTGATACGTTCGTTAAGGCAGGCTATATCGTGACAGCAAGACCGACTCAGTATGCAGGGGAAGCCGTGGAGATTGCGGCAGACAGAACGGCAAAATATGACCTCGTGGTATGCAGCGGCGGAGACGGCACATTGGATGAGGTGGTGACCGGCATTATGAAGAGTGTTCGACGCCGCCCGATCGGGTATATTCCGGCAGGCAGCACAAACGATTTTGCGCAGAGCCTGAATATTCCGAAAAATATGGCTGAGGCAGCGAAAATCGCAGTCAGCGGCAGAATGTTTGCCTGCGATGTCGGTTCCTTTAACGAAAAAACCTTTGTTTATATTGCGGCCTTCGGACTTTTTACAGAGGTGTCCTATGAAACCAGTCAGGATGTCAAAAATGTGCTGGGGCATATGGCGTATTTGCTGGAGGGCATGAAAAAGCTCCGGGATATCAAATCCTATCACATGAAAATTACGACGCAGGACACTGTCATCGAGGACGATTTTTTGTATGGAATGATTACGAATTCTGTTTCGGTCGGAGGATTTAAGGGAATCACCGGAAAATATGTGGATTTAAGCGACGGAATGTTTGAGGTGACGCTCGTAAAGGTTCCGCGCAGCCTGGACGAACTCAATCAGACGCTTGCTGCCCTGGCGCAGCGCGATATCGACACGGCACAGATGTATTGCTTTAAAACCTCCTGGCTGAAGGTGGAGACAGAGGAAGAGGTCGCGTGGACGCTGGACGGCGAATTTGGCGGCAGACACACAGAAATCGTCATCGAAAATCAGAAACAGGCGCTGCATATCATGGTGCCGGGAGAAGAAAATGAAGCGCAGTGAAATGTAGCGGTTTAGTGGAAAAAGTGGAAAAAGAGGAAAAAAATGCGTATGCCGTATTTCTTTTTTGAAAAAGATAGGGTATAATAGCATCGGTTAGATAATAATTTTATTTCTATGGAGGTAAATAAGATGTTAGTATCTGCTACAGAAATGCTGAACAAAGCAAAAGCTGGCCATTATGCAGTTGGTCAGTTCAACATCAACAACCTGGAATGGACAAAGGCTATCCTGCAGACCGCTCAGGAGCTGAACTCCCCTGTAATCCTTGGTGTATCCGAGGGCGCAGGCAAGTATATGACCGGCTACAAGACCGTTGTAGGCATGGTTAACGGTATGCTCGAAGAATTGAACATCACCGTTCCCGTTGCTCTGCATCTGGATCACGGCTCATACGACGGCTGCTACAAGTGTCTGGAAGCTGGCTTCTCTTCCATCATGTTCGATGGCTCTCATTATCCGATCGACGAGAACGTTGAAAAGACCACTGAGCTGGTTAAGGCTGCTCATGAAAAGGGCGTTTCCATCGAAGCTGAGGTTGGTGCAATCGGCGGCGAAGAAGATGGCGTTATAGGTATGGGTGAATGCGCAGATCCCAACGAGTGCAAGAGAATCGCTGATCTGGGCGTAGACTTCCTGGCAGCTGGTATCGGCAATATCCACGGCAAATATCCTGCAAACTGGAAGGGTCTGTCCTTTGAAACTCTGGATGCTATCCAGCAGCTGACAGGTGATCTTCCTCTGGTTCTTCACGGCGGCACAGGTATCCCGGCTGACATGATCAAGAAAGCAATCGCCCTTGGCGTTGCTAAGATCAATGTTAACACCGAGTGCCAGCTTGCATTTGCTGCAGCTACCAGAAAGTACATCGAAGAAGGCAAAGACGAGCAGGGCAAGGGTTATGACCCTCGTAAGCTGCTGGCTCCTGGCTTCGAAGCGATCAAGGCTACTGTAAAAGAAAAAATGGAACTGTTCGGTTCTGTAGACAAGGCTTGAGCATCAGCCGAGTAACAGATCATTCAAACAGATCAATCAGGACGGTCGGAATCTTCCGACCGTCCGTTTTTATTTCATAGGAAAATGCGTCCTATGAAATAAAAACGCTCCGCGGGGACACATAAGCGGCGTTCATTTTTTATTCATATTTCTTTAACGGAATGTTTTTCTGCCCATCACGGTTTCGTCACTTTCCGTTTCTATACTAAAACCATAAGATACAGCAAGCCAATCAATGACAGTAACACAACTTTTCAAATAGCTTTTTCATAATAAATGCCAGGCGACATCGGGTTGCCTGGCATCCTCCCTTTTCTGGGGTATTTTTCACAAATAAGTGTTGGAGCAGAACAGATATCAATGAAGCACTCATGCGTGTCGCATTCCGCAACCCTTCGGAATACGCGGGGACCTGCGTAAATCGCAGCTTGAACTGACAGTACACTCATGTTAAGATAGCGGAAGAAGCTTTTGCAGCGGATGGCGGAAAGCGTTCGGAGCGTGGCAGTTTGACAGAAAAGGGATGGAAAGGAACGGGTAGACAAAATGAAGATGCGTGCAGAACAAAAGACAGCGGTAAAAAACAGCATTGGAAGGCTTGTGTTCGTTGCGCTGTCGGTACTGTTACAGGTTATATGGATTTGCGTACAGGCGATGAAATTAAACCGATATTCGACATGGATTTCGGTTGCGACCAGCGTGCTTACACTGGTTGTCGTGATCCTGCTTTATGGCCGCAGGACAAATGCAGCGTTTAAAATGCCCTGGATTATCCTGATTCTGGCGTTTCCGGTGTTGGGCCTCGGCATGTATCTGTTGTTTGGACGCAAAGAAGCGACGCGGTTGGTGCGGGAGCGGTTTGAGCGGATTGATCAGAGTCTGGACGGGCTGCTGATACAGGACAAAGCGGTTCGGATAAAGCTGCAGCAGACGGACCGGATGGCGGCGAATGAAGCGGCGTATATCTGGAACTATGCGAAATATCCGATTTATCAGAATACGGATGTCGTTTTTTATAAAGAAGCGTCGGAGGGGATTGAAGCTCAGAAGCAGGCGCTGAACCAGGCAAAGCATTTTATTTTTATGGAATACCATGCGATTGAGGACAAGCAGTCGTTTGGGGAGTTAAAAGAAATTCTTGCACGGAAAGCAAAAGAAGGCGTGGAGGTTCGTCTCTTTTATGACGATATCGGAAGCATCGGATTTATCAATACGGATTTCATTCAGCGAATGGAAGCGGAAGGCATTCAGTGTCGCGTGTTTAACCGTCTGATGCCGGTTTTAAACGTTTTTATGAACAACCGCGATCATAGAAAGATTACCGTAATCGATGGGAAAATCGGTTTTACGGGCGGATATAATCTGGCGGACGAATATTTTAACATCACGCATCCATATGGTTACTGGAAGGATACCGGCGTCCGGCTGGAAGGGGATGCAGTGCGCAGCCTGACTGTGATGTTTCTGGAAATGTGGAATGCGATTAAAGGTACGGATACAGACTATACACCGTATTTTCTGCAGGATGGTGCGCAGCCGCATGAGGCGGGTTTGGCGGGCAGCGTGGCGGATAGGGACGTTGGTGCTGCGCAGTCGGATGCGAATATTGCGGCGGACAGTGCCTCCGGCTTCGTTCAGCCGTATGCAGACAGCCCGCTGGACGGCGAGCCGGTGGGAGAAAATGTGTACATGGGCGTTGTAAAGGCGGCTTCCGAATATGTTTATTTCACAACGCCGTATTTGATTATCAGCGATGAGATGAGCAGGGAGCTGTGCCTGGCAGCGAAGCGCGGTGTGGATGTGCGGATTGTTACGCCGGGTATCCCGGACAAAAAGCTCGTCTATCGGGTAACGCGCTCCTATTATGCACAGCTGGCGTCGGCGGGTGTGCGGATTTTTGAGTATACACCGGGCTTTCTCCACGCAAAGCAGTGCGTCAGCGACGATGTGACAGCGACGGTCGGCACGATCAACCTGGATTACAGAAGTCTGTATTTCCATTTTGAAAATGGCGTTTTTCTGCATCGGTGTGAGGCTGTGCAGAAGGTACGAGAGGATTTTGAAGATATTTTCCCGGTGTGCAGGGAAGTGACAGAGCAGTATGCGAAGAAGCAGTCGGCGGCGATGAAGTTTGGACAGTGCGTGCTGCGTCTGATTGCACCGCTGCTGTAATAAATGTAATAAAAAGAATGTGCCTTGGCACATTCTCGCGCCGAGGCGCGGTT
>ERZ779874.3910-NODE-3910-length-10662-cov-9.722165_pt1 | contig 10662 bp, 10 predicted proteins | sample MGYA00511031_ERZ779874 | MGnify/ENA primary metagenome ERZ779874 (study PRJEB29588, sample SAMEA2156850) | human gut metagenome | biome: human gut; feature: human-associated habitat; material: faeces | place: Denmark | collected 2008/2010 ...
AGAAGCACCTGATCTGATGAAAGGAGCATAGGATTACAATGGCTGATTTTAACGAATACAAGGGCGTCTGGGTCTTCTGCGAGCAGCGCCAGGGCGCACTGATGTCCACTGATTTTGAGCTGGTCAGCGAGGCCCGCAAGCTGGCTGATGAGCTGGGCTGCGAAGTCACCGGCCTGCTGCTGGGCGACAACGTCGAAGGCATTGCAAAAGAGCTGGGCGGCTATGGTGCCGATAAGGTCATGGTCTGCGACAGCCCGCTGCTGAAGGATTACACCACTGACGCATACGCCAAGGTCGTCTGCGACATGGTCAACGAGTACAAGCCTGAGGTCCTACTGATCGGTGCTACCAACATCGGCCGCGACCTTGGCCCCCGCTGCGCAGCTCGTCTGCACACCGGTCTGACCGCTGATGCTACCCATCTGGACATCGACACTGCAAAGTATGTCGAGTTCCTGAAGGAGAGCTCCACCATCGACCTGTCCAAGCAGAAGTTCGATTACGAGGACCGCAACCTGAAGATGACCCGTCCTGCTTTTGGCGGCCATCTGATGGCTACCATCATTTGCCCCCGTTTCCGTCCTCAGATGTCTACCGTCCGTCCCGGCGTCATGAAGAAGGCTCCCTTCGATCAGGCCAAGGCCGATGCCTGCCAGATCGTGAAGCCCGCCTTTGAGCTGGCTGCTTCCGACATCAAGACTGAGGTCCTGAGCGTCGAGAAGGCTGCTGAGAAGCTGGTCGATCTGATCGGTGCCGACGTCATCGTCTCGGTCGGCCGCGGCATCAGCAAGGATGTCAACAAGGGCATCGAGCTGGCAGAGCAGCTGGCTGCTGCTCTGGGCGGCGGCGTGGTCGGCGCATCCCGTGCCGTCACCGATGCAGGCTGGATGACCGCTGACCATCAGGTCGGTCAGACCGGCAAGACTGTGCACCCCAAGATCTATGTGGCTCTGGGTATCTCTGGTGCCATCCAGCACACCGCCGGTATGCAGGATTCTGAGTGCATCATCGCTGTCAACAAGAACGAGGGTGCTCCCATCTTCGGCGTTGCTGACTACGGCATCGTGGGCGATCTGTTCAAGGTCGTGCCTGAGCTGATCAAGCAGATCGAGGCAGCAAAGGCTGCTCTGTGATCGCCTGTTCCTGAGCATTGTTCAATAGCATAGCCTGAATTGTGAGAGGCCGTTGCACATTTTTGTGCAGCGGCCTCTTTTTTGTGTTTTTTATAAAGGAGCTGTTGTGCCAGCCACTGCACAGCAGCTCCGATTTGCTCCACAGGAAAGGAACGCAGAAGGGAACACAGCGAAGCGCCACAAAAACGTACACAGAAACCACGATATGCAAAGCGGTGCATATAAATACAGTGATATACAAAACGAAACGCACCGAAGCGTCCCAAAAAGTGTGCGGAAACTGTTGCACTTGGCTTGTTTTGGCGAGAAGCGCAACACAACTGTAACGTTTTCGGACTCTTTGTTACGCTTGAGTTGCGATAAAAAGGCGAGAATTTTTTAAAAAATCTGTATTTTTTCTGCAAATCAAGCTCTAAACCTCTTGACGTCTGTATGGTTTTGTGATACTCTTGTTACACAAGAGTTGCGGATGTGATACGACAGAGTTGCAAACGAGTTGCAATATCCAAGATCACACTGCATAAGGCAACAGACCGGAGGCAATCTTATGAAGCGTGCAATGAGTACCGTGAAGAATATCGCAGCAGCTGCAATGACGCTGGCTGTGTTTTTTGGCTTTGCAGGCTTCAAGCCCGTCACCGCAAACGCTGCACAGGCTGCCATGCCTGCCACCGCTTCTGTGGAAGAAGAGAACTCCTACTTTGAGGAAGACGCTTACCAGCGCAGCTTCCTGACCCTGATCAATAACGAGCGTGCACAGGCTGGTCTGGCTCCTGTTGCTCTGGGCGACAGCAACCACAACGCCGCTGCAATGGAGCGTGCCGAAGAGCTGGCAGTTTCTTACTCCTACGTTCGTCCCAACGGTCAGCGCGATTTCACCGTTCTGGCAGAGAACGGTATCAGCGATGTCTCCATCGGCGAGAACTACATGGCCGGCTGCTCCACCCCCGATTCCGCAATGGATCAGTGGATGGCTACCGACTTCACCCGTGAGCGTATCCTGAACGCCGATGCTACCACCGTGAGCGTTGGCTACTATGAGGGCGGTGTTTACAATAACTATTGGGTGCTGATCTTCTCTTACCCCGAAAATTCTCACACCGAGGATTACCGTCAGGAAGTTCTGAATCTGGTCAATGCCCAGCGCGCAAAGTACGGTCTGACTGCTCTGGAAATGGGCGATGACGCGCTGACCGCCGCTGCACAGACCCGCGCCGAGGAGATCTCCGTTGTAAACTCCCACGTCCGTCCCGATGGTTCCAAGTGCTTCACCGTCCTGAAGGACTACGGCGTCACCGATACCCCCACCGGCGAGAATGCCGCATGGGGCAGCGTCTCTCCTGAAGAGGTCGTCAACGCATGGATGAACTCCGAAGGCCATCGTGCCAATATCCTGAACCCTGAGGCTCGCAAGATGAGTGTTGGTTACTACTACAACAGCAACAGCACTTGGGGCCATCAGTGGATCCAGATCTTTACCAAGTGATTAACTGCTTTCTTCTTATAAAAAGACTGGCGGGGCCGCAAGGCTTCGTCAGTCTTTTTATTTGCGCCCGTTTGTGTTATACTTATTCTGAGTTATTATCAGGAGGATCTAACGTGGAGGATTACCGCACCGTCCGGGGCACGGCCACCGGCGAATACGAAGAGAAAAAGAGCCGCTTTATCGCACAGCTTTCCTTTGCTGACAGTGAGGAAGCCGCTGTGGCCTTTCTGGAGCAGGTGCGGGCAGCCAACCGCACCGCACGGCACAATGTTTACGCCTACCGCCTGCGGGCGGGCAACCGCGAGCGCTATTCCGATGACGGCGAGCCGGCCAAGACCGCCGGTACGCCCGCGCTGGAAGTGTTGCAGCACAGCGGCCTGACAGACCTGATCGTGGTGGTCACCCGCTACTTTGGCGGGGTACTGCTGGGTACCGGCGGCTTGGTGCGTGCCTACACCACCGCCACCGCCCGTGCGCTGGAAAACGCCGAGGTGGTCACGGTGCGCAGCGTGGTGGAATTACAAGTGACAGTGGACTACGCCCTTTACGAGCGTGCATCTCTGCTCATTGACGCCGCCGGGGCAAAGCAGGCACCGCCGGAGTTTACAGACCGGGTCACCCTGCGCTGGCAGATGCCGGAGCATACCGAAGCCCCGCTGCTGGAGCAGCTGCGGGAACTGACCCGGGGCAGCGCTCAGGTAACGGTGTCTGACCCGTTCTACGCACCATTTTAAAAAACAAAGTCTTTTTTGCAAACCGACACCGAACTTCCCCCTTCGACACGGCCGATGTGTTACAATTGCCGTAGCGCAGCAATTGGGATCGGCTGTGCGCAGAGGGGAGGGGAGAAGCCCGAAAAACAAAAGGAGGATCTGTATGGATGTGCGTCGGAGAACCGAGGAGATCGAACACCTCACCTTTGCACCGTGGGCGACCTTCAGCGATGCAAGCCGCGGCAGAGTCGTGCCGGAGCCGCAGGACCCGCTGCGCCCGGTGTTCCAGCGGGATCGCGACCGGGTGCTGCACTGCAAGGCCTTCCGGCGTCTCAAGCAGAAAACGCAGGTGTTCCTTTCGCCGGAAGGTGACCTGTACCGCACCCGGTTGACCCATACGCTGGAAGTTTCGCAGATCGCCCGCACCATCGCACGCGGTCTGCGCCTGAACGAGGATCTGACCGAGGCCATCAGCCTTGCGCATGATCTGGGGCACACTCCCTTTGGACACGCAGGCGAAAAGGCACTGAACGCTCTCTGCCCGGACGGCTTCCACCACTATATGCAAAGCCTGCGTGTGGTGGATCGGCTGGAAAAGGATGGCGAGGGTCTCAACCTGACATGGGAGGTGCGCAACGGCATCGTTACCCACACCAAGGGCACATGGGCGGCCACTCCGGAAGGGCGCATCGTGCGTCTTGCGGATCAGATCGCCTTTGTCAACCACGATATCGAGGACGCCGTGCGCGCCGGTGTGCTGGACGCTGCCACCCTGCCCAAGGACTGTACGGCAGTGCTGGGGCAGACTAAGTCCGCCCGCATCACCACTATGATCAACAGCATCCTCACCCACAGCGAGGGGGATGTCCGCATGGGCACCGAGGAATACGAGGCTTTTCTCGCTTTGCGGGATTTCATGTACGCCACCGTGTATGTGGACAAAAACGCCAAGCGCGAGGAGCAGAAGGTGGACAAGCTTATCGCGGAACTGTACGAGTACTACCTGACCCATGTGGATCAGATGTCCAACTTTTATGTGCAGCTGGCCTATCAGGAGGGACGGGAACGCGCCGTCACCGACTATATCAGCGGTATGAGCGACGAGTTTGCCATCCGCACTTTTGAAGAACTGTTCGTGCCCCAGAAATGGCACGTCCTTTAAAACTGGAGAGGTCGTTTAAAACAACATGATCCCACATGAATACATCGAGGAACTTACCCGCCGCACCGACATCGTGGAACTGGTGGGCAGCTATGTGCAGCTCAAGCGCAAGGGACGGCTGTACGGCGGTCTGTGCCCCTTTCACAGCGAAAAAACGCCGTCCTTCTATGTGTACCCTGACACCCAAAGCTTTTACTGCTTCGGCTGTCAGGCAGCCGGAGATGCCATCAGCTTTGTCAAAAAGATCAACAATATCAGCAGCGGCGAAGCTATCAAGATGCTGGCTTCCCGCGCCGGTATGCCGGAGCCACAGGAGGACGACAAGACCGGACGTCTGCGCAGCCGGGTGCTTTCCATGAATAAGGAGGCCGCCCGCTTCTTCCACGCCTGTCTGAACTCTACCGTGGAGGAGGCACGGCAGGCGCGCGCTTACTGGCGGCGGCGCGGGCTGGACGATAAGACCATCGTCCGGTTCGGGCTGGGCTATGCCCCCAACGATGGGCAGGCCCTCTATCAGTTCCTGCGGGATAAGGGCTACAACCAGCAGGAGCTGGACGCCAGCGGCCTGTTCAAGCGCAGCGCTTCCGGGCGCATCTACTGTTTGTTCTGGAAGCGGGTCATGACCCCCATCTTCGACCTGCGCGGCAACATCATCGCGTTTGGCGGGCGTGTGCTGGATGACTCCAAGCCCAAATACGTCAACAGCCCCGAAACGCTGGTTTACCACAAATCCGAGACGGTGTTCGCGCTGCAGATCGCCAAAAAGAGCGCCTCCCGCCGGTTTGTCCTCTGCGAGGGCTATATGGATGTCATCAGTATGCAGCAGGCGGGCATCGACACCGCCGTCTGCGCCTGCGGCACGGCCCTGACGCCGGAGCAGGTGCGGCTCATCAGCGAGTACGCCGATGAGGTCATCCTGAGCTACGACTCCGACGAGGCGGGCCAGAAAGCCACCCTCCGCTCGCTGGAACTGTTCCGGAACAGCACGGTGCGGGTGGGGGTGCTTCAGATCCCCGGCGCAAAGGACCCGGACGAGTACATCAAGCGCTATGGTGCCGACCGCTTCCGCGCCCTGCTGGACGGTGTAGGCAACGCGCTGGATTTCCGGCTCAAGCGCCTGCGGGATCAATACGACCTGACCCAGGACGCCCAGCGGCTCGAATACATCCGCGATGCCGTGGACCTGCTGGCCGAGCGCTCCAACCCCACCGAACAGGAGGTCTACGCCGGGCGGCTGGCCGAGGAGACGAACATCTCCAAGACCGCCATCCTGACCCAGCTGGGCACCGCCGTCAAAAAAGCGGGCAGCAAGCGACGGCGGGAGGAGAACCGCTCCCGTCTGCACTCCGGTGAGATGGATCAGATCAATGTTCCTTACAGCGCAGGCGGCTCGCAGGCGCTGGGTGTGGCCTCGGCGGAGCAGCGGCTGCTGGCGGCACTGCTGCGGGAGCCAAGCTACATCCCCAGGGTGCGGGCCGCACTGCCGGCGGAAAAGTTCCTCCTGCCCCAGCAGAAGGAACTGTATCAGGCCATGCTGGACTGCCAGGCGCAGGGCATCGAGGTCAGCCTTTCCACCCTGCGCGGCTTTGTGCAGAGCGAAGAGGCCCTGAATGAACTGAGCCGCCTTGCGGCACAATACAGCGATGTCAACTGTACCACCGAGGATATCAACTTTTATCTGGAACGCATCGCCCGCGGCACCCCGATCGCGAAGAAGGCGGCCCAGATGTCCAATGAAGACTTAGAGCAGTATCTCCAGTCGATGCGAGAAAAGAAACAGGGAACTCTCCCTGCAGAAGACTGAGCGCTCCCTTTCCTCCCGGCTGGAGCTGGAAGGAGAAGGAATCATGCGGAAATTGTCGCAGACGGAAGAACTTGCAAAGATTTTGGCGAGCCGTGCCCGGCACCACCTTCTGACGCCGGAGCAGGTCAGCCGCGCCATGGAAGAGCAGGAGTACGATGTCGCCGGGCTGGACGCGCTGTATGAGGCGCTGGAGGCCCGCGGCATTCGGGTGGAGGAAGAGGACGCCGACCTCCCGCTGCTGGACGATGCCCAGATCGGCCGGCTGGAACATGAGCTTTCTGCCGAGGGCGTGGCGCTGGACGACCCGGTGAAAGCCTATCTGAAGGAGATCGGGCAGGTGCCGCTCCTCTCGGCAGAAGAGGAACAGACTCTGGCCCGTGCTGCCAGAGCAGGGGATGCGGACGCCCGCCGACGCCTCAGCGAGGCGAACCTGCGGCTGGTGGTCTCGGTGGCCAAGCGCTACGCGGGCAGGGGGCTGCCCTTCCTCGACCTCATCCAGGAGGGCAACCTCGGCCTGATGAAGGCAGCGGAAAAGTTTGAGCCGGACAGGGGCTTCAAGTTCTCCACCTACGCGACATGGTGGATCCGGCAGTCCATCACCCGTGCCATTGCCGACCAGGGGCGGACCATCCGCATCCCGGTGCATCTGGTGGAGCATATCAACCGGGTCCGGAAGACGGCAGGGGAGCTGCTGCGGAAGAATGGCCGCGAGCCCACGGCGGAGGAGATCGCCGTCCGGCTGGAGATGGAGCCGGACCGGGTGCGGGAACTGCTGCAGCTGGCACAGGAGCCGGTCAGCCTGGAAACGCCGGTGGGCGAGGAAGAAGACGCCCACCTCGAAGATTTCATTCAGGATGAAGAAGCCGGGATCCCGGTGGATGAAGCGGGCCGCCAGCTGCTCCGCCGGGAGTTGATGAGTGTGCTCAAGAGTCTGACGCCCCGCGAAGAGCGGGTGATCACGCTCCGCTTCGGCCTCGACGACGGCCGGCCCCGCACTCTGGAAGAGCTGGGAAAGGAGTTCAACGTCACGCGGGAGCGCATCCGCCAGATCGAGGCAAAAGCCCTCCGCAAGCTCCGCCATCCCAGCCGGGCCAAACGGCTGCGGGATTATCTGGAATAAGAAGGAAACAGCTATATTCCGGGAAACTGGGTGCAGCTGTACTATTGAAGAAATTGCGATTTCATGATAAAATAAAAATGCAGGAACGGAATCCATCGCATAAAAAGGCCAGGTGAAAAAATGGCAGAGAAAGATACAACAGAAAAAATTCTGGAAGCATACAATGACGTTTTTTCGGATATTGTGAATGTGCTGCTGTTTCACGGTGAAGAAGTGCTGAAACCGGAGGAACTGGAAGAACAGGCACCGCGGTCATACTATAAGGCAGATGGAAAAGTTCATGAAATCGAGCGGGATGTAGCCAAACGCTGGAAAAAAAGAGCAGATACGATTGGCCTGCATCGGCGTAGAAAATCAGACAGGCGTTGACCCGGATATGCCGCTTCGTGTGATCGGCTATGATGGCGCGGAGTACAGAGCACAGCTTTTGGAAAAAGAAACAGGTGCACGCTATCCCGTTGTGACGCTGGTATTGTACTTTGGATATAAAAAGCATTGGAATCAGACGATATCGCTTCTGGAACGTGTGAATATCCCGGAAAAATTCCGGCCGTTTGTCAACGACTATAAAATCAATCTGTTTGAAATCGCTTATCTCACCCAGGAACAGGTCGAATTGTTTCAAAGTGATTTCCGCATTGTGGTAGATTACTTTGTGCAGAAACGCGAAAAAGATGATTATACGCCCAGTGCGCAGACCATGAAGCATGTGCAGGAGACATTGCAGCTGCTGAGTGCGATGACGGGCGACCATCGTTTTGAAGATGTATGCAATGACCAACAGGAAGGAGGTCCGCAGAATATGTGTGAAGTTCTGGAGCGTGTTGAGAATCGAGGAGTCGATAAAGGAATCGAAATTGGAATGCAGCGCGGGACCCAGCAGGGAGAAGAGCTGTTTGCACTCCTTGTCAAGAAACTTCTGGAATGCGGACGGATGGAGGACATCCGCCGCGCGACAGAGGACCGGGCCTATCGCCAGAAATTGATGGAAGAACTGAAGATCACGTTATAAACAAAAAAGGCATCGGAGAAAAACCGATGCCTCTTTTGGTAGAAGGGGAAACAAATATGCACACAGACTTTTGGGAAAGTTCTTGGCAGAGAATCGACGAAAAGCGTTTAATGGAGTATGCGGAGCGGAAAGAACAGGCGGACCCTATCCTAGAAACGCTGAAGAGCAGAAAGGCGCAGACCGTTTGTGATGCTGGCTGTGGATGCGGCGCGTATGTGCGGAGATTGGCTCAGCAGGGGTTCACGGTAAAGGGCTTTGATGTTTCCGGCAGGGCGGTCGAAATTGCGGAGGACCTTTTAGAAAAAAGCGGGCTGACCGCAGAGCTGAGAGCGGCCAGCGTGCTGAAAACGGGATATCCTGACAACGAGTTTGATGCTGTTGTTTGCAGAGATGTGCTGGACCACATCCCAAAGGAAGAAGCAAAACAGGCGGTCCGGGAATTGTGCCGTATCACGAAACCCGGCGGGATCATCCTGTTGACCCTTGATGGGCTGGATGAAGAGTATCAAAAGGAACCGCATACGGTGACCGAAGAAGGCGACTATCAGTTCACGGAGGGAAAATGGAAGGGGATGGTGTTCCATCCATACAGCGCCGAAGAAACGGCTGAATTTGGAGAGACAGCAAAAGCATTTTATGTTGAATCTCTTCAGGAGGGTTTGCTGGTCCGATTGGAACTATGAAAATAAGCGCGAAGCACTCCGGTTGACCGGGGTGCTTTTCCTTTGCCCAAAACACAAGAGCAAACCTGTACAAAATGCACAAGGGTGTTTTTGGTGAGAACGTGCAAAACTCAAAAAGCAATACCAAAAATGCACAAAGCGGACACGGAACCGGGTGTGCCACAAAAGCGGGGGCTTGACAAAAAAATCGGCCCGAAATGGGAAAAATGGCTTGACAACAGGGCTTTCCCGGTGTATACTGCATTAGTATCACATAATGGCCTAGTGCGCCAAAAAGGGAGCTTCGGTTCGGTCAGCCCAAGGGGCAGGCACGAAAAGTTTGTGAAAAACGCCGAACTTCCTCTGAGGATACGGGTCGATTTATGTGCGTCTGCTCAAATTTGACCCGTAGAACGCAACATCCGTAGAGTATAAAAGTAAGGAGTGGTTGATTTTATGATGAAAGTCAAGCCCGTAAAGCTCGGCAAAACCGAGCGCATGAGCTTCTCCCACATCGACGAAGTCATCAGTATGCCGAACCTGATCGAGGTCCAGAAGAACTCTTACCAGTGGTTCCTGGACGAGGGCCTGAAAGAGGTCTTCCACGACATCGGCACCATTGAGGACTACACCGGCAATCTGGCACTGAGCTTCGTGGACTTCCGGCTGGATAAGGAGCCGAAGTACAGCATCAAGGAGTGCAAGGAGCGCGACGTGACCTACGCTGCCCCCCTGCGCGTGACGGCCCGTCTGCTGAACAAGGAGACCGGCGAGGTCAAGGATCAGGAGATCTTCATGGGAGACTTCCCCCTGATGACCGATGCCGGCACCTTCGTCATCAACGGCGCAGAACGTGCGATCGTCAGCCAGCTGGTCCGTTCTCCCGGCGTATTCTACGGAGATGCCAAAGATAAGGTCGGCAACGATCTGTACAGCGCCACCATGAACCCCAACCGTGGTGCATGGCTGGAGTACGAGACCGATGCAGCGAACGTCTTCTACGTTCGTATCGATAAGAACCGCAAGCTGCCCGTCACCGTGCTGTGCCGTGCACTGGGTCTGTCCACCAATGAGGATATCCTGAACTTCTTCGGCGACGATGAGCGCATCCTCGCTACGCTGGAGAAGGATACCACCAAGAACCAGGAAGAGGGCCTGCTGGAGGTCTACCGCAAGCTGCGCCCCGGCGAGCCTCCCACGGTGGAGTCCGCTACCAGCCAGATCAATATGCTGTTCTTCGACCCGCGCCGTTACGATCTGTCCCGCTTCGGCCGCTACAAGATGAACAAGAAGCTCTCTCTGGCCCGCCGCATCACCGGCTTTGTGGCCGCAGAGAACATCGTTGCCCCGCTGACCGGTGAGGTCATCGTGGAAGCCAACGGCAAGATCAGCCGCGAGCTGGCCGAGAAGGCCGACAACGCCGGTGTCGATACCGTCGTCCTGCTCATCGAGGGCAAGAAGGTCAAGGTCATCACCAACGGCTGTGTGGATGCACAGGGCTTCTTCTCCTTTGACGTCAAGGAGTGCGGCATCAACGAGCGCTGCTCCTTTGATGAGATCAAGAAGATCC
>ERZ779874.3914-NODE-3914-length-10650-cov-26.610665_pt1 | contig 10650 bp, 7 predicted proteins | sample MGYA00511031_ERZ779874 | MGnify/ENA primary metagenome ERZ779874 (study PRJEB29588, sample SAMEA2156850) | human gut metagenome | biome: human gut; feature: human-associated habitat; material: faeces | place: Denmark | collected 2008/2010 ...
ATTTTATGCCCTAATAGACCGCCGGAAAGTGAACGGGTATGCCCCGGAATATGCATCACGCCAATGAGCACCATCAGGAATGCGGATAGGCAATTCTTCGGCCTGCATACCAGCATACTCCACACCGCCTTCATGGAGGAATCCATCAAATTGTTCATCGTACACATCAGAAATGCGCTTGAAGAATAACAACGGAAATATATACTCTTTGTAACCTGCTGCATCAATCTGACCACGCAAATGAGTAGCTGCCGCCCAAAGAAAGCTTTTCAACTCTTCAAGCGTAATCGGGTCATCGGGATTTCGGTAAGTCTTTATATTGTTTTCTGCCATATTATTATGCGTTAATTAATTGAGAGAATTCAAGTTCAAGGCGTTTTACATCTTCATACGCCTGCTTGAACTCAGCCAACACTTCTGAGTATGGACGAATTTCTTCCTTATGATACTCCACAAATCGATTGGGAGACAAGTTATAGTCCTTTTTTCTAACTTCCTGCAAAGTAACTACCTTAGAGAAGTCCTCTACATCCTCATACTGTTTATACAATGCATATAGTCTATCAACATCTGCAGGCTCTAATACATTCTGGGCACGACGCTGAGTAAGAATCTTTGTTCCATCAATCATAAGTATCCGACCAGAATGTGCTGCTGGTTTCATTCTTCGCAAAATCAAGAAACATGGTGACAATCCTGTTCCATAGAACAACTTGTCTCCAAGAGTTACAACAGCTTCTATCAAGTCGCTTTCTACCATTTTTTTTCTGATTTCCCCGTCTTGATTGCCACGGAACAATACACCTTGTGGCATTACTACCGCCATTCGACCATGAGCGGGAGCCATTGATGCTATCATGTGCTGAATCCAAGCAAAGTCGCCACAACTATCAGAAGGTGTTCCCCAGAGATTACGTTTGTATTTATCTGAAGCCCACTCGGTAGAGCCCCAATTCTCCAAAGAGAATGGAGGATTGGCAATTACACAATCGAACTTGGCAATATTTCCACTCTGCAAGATTTTCGGGTCTCGCAATGTATCACCTTGAAGCACATTAAAATCCGATGCACCATGCAAAAAGAGATTCATTTTAGCAATTGCAGCATTGACTACATTTTTCTCCTGTCCAAAAATGCTTCCACAACAAAGTGTATCATCGTGCATATAGCGAATGGCTTCAATCAACATACCACCACTACCACACGCGGGATCATACACCGTTTCTCCTGGTTGTGGATCAAGTATGCGAACCAATAACGAAACAACGGAACGAGGAGTATAAAACTCTCCAGCCTGAGCCTTACTGTCATCAGCAAATTTCTTCAAAAGGATCTCATAAGCATCACCCATAAGGTCGGCCGGATAATTCTTGTTACCCAATTTACGTTTTGAAAGATGCTCAATCAAGTCTCTGATTTTACCATCATTCAGAATTGCTTTATTTGTCCATTTCTGAGCAGAGAACATTGACAGAACGCCATATAGCGTATCTGGATTTGCAATCTCAATCTGTCGCATAGCTCCAACTATTGCAGCACCAAGATTTTCGCTGCGTTCGCGTACGTCCTGCCAATGACAGCCATCCGGAATAATGAATCGATGCTGTTCTGGTAGGGATGCATACTCTTTATCACCACCACTATCAATCAAAGCATCCTCCATTTCTTCATCATAAACATCAGATATACGCTTGTAATATAGCAATGGTGTTATATAGTCTTTAAAGTTGTCCTGACTTACAGGACCTCGTATGATATTACAGGCCTCAAACAAGAAATTGTATAAATCTTGCGCCCCTGTAAGTTCTTTTTTATTGTTTTCTTTGCCATTTTAGTCATTCATTGATTCTACAAAGGATTTACCTTTTTCAGTCAACACATACCCTCCAGTTTTTAACGATCCTTGATATTCTACCAAACCTAAAGGCTCTGATGAGAGTTGCTTGAGAATTCTCTCCAAAGTTGCCTTGGAAATATCAATGTTATCCAATAATAACTTACGCTTTATGAAAGGAGTCCTTGATATTGCCAATAACACCAATCGGGCATTATTATTTATAGCATCATTTATAGCATCATTTATAGCATCATTTAATGGCTCAATAAAATCATCACCGATCAAGACTCTATCACCAAAACCTTCTCTACAAGGAATCTCAATCAAGAAATAACTTCTCTCTTCGTTGGTCTCAATCACAGCAGGAGCAGAGCCATTTCTTCTTAACTCGTCTTGTATGGTTGGGATACCGGTTCCTCTACCTTCGGACAACTGAAGTTCTTTGAGAAAATCACCTAGACGACGGTTACGATAACGACGTGACTTCAGTCGTTCAGCTTTTTGGATAGCATCAATACTGATGGAACGGTCTGGACCAGCATAGCTAAGAATAGAAATCTTGTCTGGCTCAATCGTAATCTCAACAGGTTCCCGTTCTTGATAATCCCTATGATACAGAGCATTAACTACAGCCTCTTCAATTGCCTGGTAAGGATAGTTGAAGAAAGTTATAGATTCAGCCTTATCTTTCTGCTTGATGATACGTTTCTTGATAACATTGGTCTTGATATAGTCCAATGCCTGTTTTATCATATCGGGCACAGGTCCGACAATCTTCGGGACCTCAATCATATTGTTGGGATTCTTGATGCAGCCTTCAGGAAAAATAACAATATCCACTTGTGTTGTCGGGAAAAATTTGGCAGGATTCTTACAGAACATCATGGCAGCTACATTCTTGACCAGTTGACGTTCTGTAGGTCCTACCAGTAGGTCCATCTGCAACAATAATTCAGATAGAGACAGTTTTTCGAAGTCGGCTACTAAACGACTATTGACTGTTTGTAGGTAATCAAGAACCAAGGCTCTTGATATATCTGTCATCTCTATACTCTCATTACCTCTTTCGTCAAATGGAGTGCGATTTGCCATTTCACGCAATTCATCCAAGACTTCACCTTTTGCCTCAATCGTATTGGTTCCACTACGGACATACCATTTACATGGCGATTGATTACTTGCCGTAACTCGTTCGCGCACATTATAAGGACGGTTCACTCCAGCTGGCACCCAAATAAGCAAAACGTATTTCCCGTCAATCTCTTGCACGTCGATTCGTGGCAAATAGAATGGCTCAATCTTATGATTGAACCCAACCATATCACGTTGTATTTTATCAAGTTCCTCTATAGGAACACCTGTCACTGGCCGTTTTGCGATGCCTGTGTTTTCTTCTTCTTGAACACCTACAATGATGTATCCTCCGCCAATGTTATCAAAATCATTAGCGAAAGCACAGATGGTACGATAAATTTTATCTGGATTCCACCCTGTCTTAAATTCAATACGGGAGGATTCTATTTTACGCTTATGAAGCAAGTCTTCTATGTTTACCGGAATAGCCATCTTGATATACTTATTTAGATTTATCCTTTTCTACATGAAGCAATTCTCTTACATCAACATCCAAAAGTTCCGCTATGCGAAATAATGTTTCCAAATCTGGTTGTGAAGCATTAGTACACCAACGGGAAACAGATGTCACATTCCTACCAACTTGCTCAGAGAGCCATTTAGCCGTTTTATTCTTTTCAACAAGGACTATTTTAATCCTATTCAATTGCTTCATAATTAAAATAATTTGTAGTTTAATGCAAATATATCAAAATTCAATGTGACAAGCTAATATTGTTCAATTTATTTTGATATATAAAGTCCAAATAAAGAGGTCATCTCAATATTCATTTTGAGATAACCTCTTATCATTTGCAATTAACGCTTTCCATAAGCAAGTCTCATGTATGCCTCGTGTTGTTCTTCACGCTTATAATCATTCAAATTTTCTTTCAAACACGAATCTATCCATGAATATACATTTTCCGGAAGATTTTTATTTTGTTTAAGATTCTCAAAACACCTTTTACGATCTTCAATTAGAGGTATTGAACTACCGGTACATGAGAATGTATTGAGATTTGCATGAAACTCATCAAGTACCTGTTTTTGGTTACCATAATTTTCTATCAACCAGATTGCAAATGAGTGAAATGAACTAATTGCTCCAGTATCAGAATCAACAGTATCAAATATAGGGCATGTTGCGGCACAAACCAAAGCTCCATATTTAAAATCTCTGCAAAGTTGTTTCATTTGCTCAATATGACCAGAGAACAAGATCTTCTCACCAAATTCAAAACCAGAACCTATTGTATATTTAACATTAATAAAGAAACCTATTCTATTATCGAAATCAGTTAATGCCTTAGAGAAATCAGCCCAAATATAATCACGATACTTATCAGTCAACAAGACTTCATATATCTCTTCAACATGAAATAATGATTCATTGAACGAAAGGTATTTGATTAATTTCACATTTAAAGACTTCGCAAATCCAAAATCAAAATTCTTATTCAATAAACTTTTAACTAAATACACAAATTCATTATTAAAATTGTTGTTGTCTTTTAATGGATAGTTTAATATTACTTTTTGATAAAGGTGAACAAGTTCTGTATTAGTATAACATTCATCTAAATACCAATAATACGAAATATGATCAAATAGAAGTGGCATATCTGCTCCACATTTTTCTAGTTGAACTGCCATAGCAAAAATATCTGAAGCTTTATTCAAACGAATAGCAGAAAGGTATTTTCTAACATTTGATTTTTCTATAACTCCTTCAGAAACTTTTTGCATAACAAAAGACAACTTGGATCTCACATTATCATCAGTTACAGCAAAAATAGGAATTGCTATATCTATATAACCTTCATCAAACAACTGATGCGCAAAAGGCCATACTAATTGTTTTTCATTCAATTTGCCAAAGATACTAACTAAAAAGGAACTATAAAATTTCTTACCTTGCTTATAAATGTACCCTTTAATATAATCACAAAAAGTTGCAATATCACCTTCTGGCATGTTTTTAGCCAAAATTTCATCGAATGCCCATGAAATATAACCATTATTTTGATCCAATAGTTGAAATACTTCTTCACTTAAATAAGCTTTATTGCTTATAAACTCTTCGGCAAATGGTAATACAACTTTCTTTTCTTGTTGAATTATATCTACACCTCTATCAAACTTTGTATACATATCATGTAGGGCATTCTTCATTCTACCGATAGTATCTTGTGGAGTTAGCTTTTCTAGCCAAAATAAGATTTTCTCACCAATTTCTGAAGTTACTTTATCATAATTCTTAGTTTCAACAAGAGCTTTATGCATCTCATTCCAATGATAATTCAATTGAGGAGCAAGTAAATCTATAAATTTAAACAATAAATCTGGCCTCCTCGAGTGAATTAACATACGAGTATTGCTACAAATTATTTCTGCAATAGTTTTTGTTAATTCAGGCTCTTTTTCTATCCAATCTTTTAAAAAGTCATATAAATTATCCCAATATTCAGAAATTTGATTCCATGTAGGATGGAAGTCACTCTTCTCAATAAAACCAAATTTTTCAGCTCCTCCCATACGAACAAGATTAGAGCTATTAAATGCACCTTTAATCGCATCTAATAACAAATTGTTGTATTCTACACCTTCGCTGTGAAGTTTCTGAATAACACTAATACGAGCATTCAAATCACTCTCGGTTCCAGCTAAAGCAATATGGAATAACTGCAAAAACTGTCCATGAGCATTATTTGCCCAAGCTTCGTTTTCAGCTACTGCAAGACGAGCCATTAGACAAGCAGCCTTTTCAAAACAATCATCACAGAAACATAGCTTTTCCAAAGTTCTTACAATATTTCTACGTGCATCACCTATTAATTTATCCTTTAAGAAATCAATAGACTGAGTATAAAGAATAGAATATAAACAATTAACGACTGCAACTGGGTTCACTGTACACATTGCGAGGATGAGTCGTGAACCGAAGTCAGAACAAATCACATCCTCGTTACAAAAAGGGCCACCATGAATTTCTAATAGTTCACTATATAAATCCTCAGCATCATGATTACCTTGCATAAATTCCAGTCTCTTTGCCCATGCTTCTACAATAGAATTATGTAACGTTTTCGGTTGTTGTAATATATCAGATATTAATCGTGAAATGAATGGTCCCTGCTCACGAAGCCACTCACCAACAAGCCAACATGCCAAAGGTTGAGGACGCATATTTATAAAAATAGAATCCTTTTCAATAAGACTTCTTTTATATAACTTCTCTACAACCTTTTGAAATAAAAGTTTTCTATTAATTTGTGATACGATAGGAGTAAAATAGTCACTCTCAATTATATATTTTGCGCTAAGAGATTCTCCATCATTAAATTCTAATGGCTGAAATAACGCAATAGTTCTCATTGCAATCCTTTGATATTCTTTATCCACTCCATCTATATCTAAAAGATTTTCCATTAATCGATTATCATGAATATCATAATATGCGCCATTCTTATTAAATGCCTGAGTTAACAATAAGGCCATTAATGGAATATTTCCTGAATGGTATTTTATAAATTCTTTTTGAGAAATAGGCATTTGGCGTGTTGCATTATTTGAAATAATACAATCTATGATCGAAGGTATGTTACAATCGGAAAAATCAACGACATTCGAATAATTATCTTTGTCGTTAGGATCAAAGTATGCAGAAATAATTCTTAGTTTATTTCCGAAAGCTTCTATAACCATATTACTTATTTTACTTGGACAATTGTCTAAAATAATAGTAGCCTCTGGTTTGTTTTCGGCAATGTAAGTAATAGCATCTTTGAATCTACTATCGTTTACCGTTTCACAATAGAACACGTTATCAATATTGCCTTGCTCCCGAAATGCTTTCAAGATTAGGAATGTTTTTCCAGTCCCTGATAAAGCCAGTATTCTTACAAACTTTTGTTCCGTAATGATATTACGTTTTATACATAATTCATCTGTATCCACAAAACCTAAAACATTATGTTCATTGTATTGTTTCTCAAATTGAGCAAATGTATAAAATGGTAATATAGCTGCAGCTTCTTGGCTTCTGAGAATTTGATCAATGCCTTCGCCAATATTATCCAACTTTCCAGAAACAGTGTTATTAAACTTTGATTTATTATCATAATACAACCAAATATAAAAGACAATTGTACCAAGTATTCCTATGATTAATTCTCCTTTACCAATAGTCGCATAAGATACTTCTAGTGTCCACTGACCAAAGCTATTGCAAACGAAAGCGAATCCCAATCCTGTACAAAGGAGTAAAAGGAATCCGAAATAACATTTTAATGCACGCAACCTTACAGATCCTCTAATATTTGAGATAATAAAGATAATGAAATCTTTATGTTCTTTTAGAAATGCAATAATTTTTTTCATATTAAACTTTATTTACTGATTATACTAACAACTTAATTTTTGAATTTCATCTATAAACGAAATAAATAACAAACAAGTAATACCACTATGTTGTCACATAATATCTTTCCATTTTCAGTCCGCCTTACATTATTTATACACATAAGTCGAACTTTCTATATAAATTTTGCTTTATTCATCCGAAACCTTTTCAATTGTTTCCGAATTATAAAATTTTTCGAGAGCATAGACTTGTGTAAGTATTATATTCCATCAGAGAAGTATTATATATTTTGTGAAACCTTCAACAAGATATAGCATTCGATTATTCATATCTTTATAGGATTTACTAAACAATACAGAATATTATATATTAGTATGGATTATTTACATCAAAAAAGAATTCATCAGTTTTTTCATCCCAAGGATAATATCTAAGAAGCTTGTATGTTTGTGTATTATATTTCTCATTTTTAGGATGAATTATATTTTTATCAAAACAAAAACCTAGTACAACATTAGAAAAATCCCCTCTACGATATGGGACGAAATAATTCAATCCGTTTTCATTTTCAATCCACGCAGGATGATAACCTTTATCTTTTGAATATTCGTCAATTGCATCTATAACAGACTTATCAATGTACATAAAATTACCTGGCAAACCAGATTGACTTCCTCCTGATTCTAATATAAAGGCCTTTGAAAAAGCTGTATTCATTTGTAACTCTTTAGGATTATATATCACAATCGGATTACCTATAGATTTTGAAATATAACCTATATCTTCTCCTTTAGGCTTAGAATAATTAAAAACATAATCATCAAATCTTATTTCATCAGCGAGATATTCTATAGTTCTTCCATATGCTAATACAGAGCGACATCCTGGAAAACCATTTTTATGTTCAGTTTCACTTATAGACATATGGAGTTCGATGCAAGAACGTAGATACATACTGATTCTCAAAATATTATCTTTATCTTCAGCTTTCGTACACGGTTGAAATATTTTTGCTATACCATCATTAAGTATTAAATTTCTTTCATATGGCGAACTATAATATAAAACTGAGCTATGAGCTGCTTCAAGTCTATTATATATTTCTTCCATTTGCTGTTTATCTAAATTCCAATTCGCATCAACAAAAATATTTGCAAAACCTAGCAAATCAGACCACATACAAAAGCAATCTTTAGACTTTAGTACTGGAGGATGCCCAATTTTTACAGTCAAATTGCTTCCCATATCTTTTGAAAACCCTTTAAATAATTTACTAAAATCCATAATTAACATAAATTTTTAACAACAACACAAAGTTTTAATAAATTTGAAATATTGAAAAAAAGACTATTCAGTTTCTCCTTCTCCTAAACGGTAATACTTTTTGTTACTGCTTGTCCCATATCTCAATCATTTAAATCAAAATACTGGCTACCAAGAAATGGCAATTTTACTAATTTACCTTGTTTATATGCATTATAAGGCGAGAGATTCTTATGTAGCCCTAAAGCTGAAAGACGAACCACATTTGTTTCTCCCTGTTCATCTTTATCTGTAAACCATATTGTATCACGGCGTATAAACTCCTCATTTAATAGGTTAATATCGTGAGTAGTCAATAACATTTGTGAAGCCTGATTGCTATTTGCCAAGAATACTTTTATGAAATAGGATAGCAATTTATAATGAATGCTTGTTTCAACTTCATCTATGGGTACAAACAGGTTCTTTTTCAGAAGGGAATTCAGTATTATGGCCATTCCTAAAAATCTCATAGTACCGTTTGATTCATACTCTTCAGATAATTCATATAAACCATTCCCTGTCCTATGAGTGAATGTCAATTCCGTATTTGTTATTTTACCTTTTTTCAACATTTCTGATTTTACATCATCAGCAATTGGAGTTTTCTGAATCAGTTGTTCTAGTTCAGGCGTGATAAGTTCCTCTTCTTCATGAAGAGTAACATCTTCAATATTAAAATCCGAAGCCTTTAAAAAGTTCAAAATAAATTTTTTTAGATCTCCATCCTTGTCCTTATCCAAATGACGTTTCACATATCCCGACAAAAGCATTCCAGGAGCAAGAACATCTTTTACCTGCTTTGCAAAATAGTCATAGACATCATTTAACTTAGTCTTCTCTACATTACTGTTTCCAAAAGCAGCAAGCACACTGCAATTGTTTATGGTGTTTCCTGCTATGGTATCCTGATTTTTCTTTGCCATTTTCAGGTTTGTTCCAAATTCTATAACTGAAGAATCTGTATCAGGATCATACCTACGGCTATAAAGTTTTGTAGGACGTATGGATTCATATACAGTTAGGGTTTCGGTATATATATGCTTTTTATCAAGTTCAAAGCTAAGAATATACTTCAATTGGTTCACATAAAAGGACATAGACATCTTTGTCGTTTTAGCCTTTGATGTTTCGTCTAATAAAAAGGGAACAGTTCTAGTAGTATCATTACGACCTTTCGGTACCCTTAACACCAGCATCTTGAAAAATTCTATAGCTCCCAGCACATTGCTTTTACCAGATGCATTTGCCCCATATATTATTCCTACTTTAAGCAATCTTACACCATCCTTAACTTCATAAGTATATTCATCCGACATGAAACTGTCTGATGAAGGTTCAAAGCTTATTTTTTGAGTCGACCTTATTGAGTTGAAGTTTTCTACTGTAAATTCTGCTATCATAGTCAATCTATTTCTTCTTTGATTGCAAATATATCAAATAAAATAAGAAATAGAATATTATACTACCTGTTTTTGTAAAATAGCTACATTTATCCTGTTTATAATTAGATAAAATCAAATTATTCGCTTGACAACTTTACTTTACCCACGTATTAATATATACGTCCATTAAAGTAAAGTCAAATAGAGGGAAAAGAATTAATTTTATTTTTCCCTTTGTTAAGCAAAACGATATACGTGAAACTCTCTTGCATTTAGTTGACATACTTGGAGAAAAACTCACGTATTATTTGTACCTTTGTAAGTAGATAGAAAACTGGTGAACTTCAGTTGGAAAAACTAAATTTTCCGTGATTCTAATTAAAAGGCGGAAAGAAGTGTAGAATTAATAGATTCAGGTTCAAAAACAACCCATTATGATCTAAAAAATACTTTTCTACCGTTTAAAATATAAATTTTTGATTATCAATTATATCTATATGTTGCGTCGGTAAGTAAATTCCTGATTATCAAATAGTTGAATTAATTATAATCGATTAATATGGCGCTCTTTACGGGCGCCTTTTTTGTTGCACAAGTATCGTTGATAATCGTTGCTAAGCCTTTTTACGCCATTTTTTGTACCTCCT
>ERZ779874.3919-NODE-3919-length-10643-cov-4.090102_pt1 | contig 10643 bp, 10 predicted proteins | sample MGYA00511031_ERZ779874 | MGnify/ENA primary metagenome ERZ779874 (study PRJEB29588, sample SAMEA2156850) | human gut metagenome | biome: human gut; feature: human-associated habitat; material: faeces | place: Denmark | collected 2008/2010 ...
ATAACGCCAAGTAGCGATCCGTTCACTTTGGGAATTGTCTTTTTCCCGTTGTATGGATTGTATGAATTGAGCGCGTTCTTTGTCAAGAAAGCACCGGACGATGATGAGGTGGATGATGACGAGAGTGACGATGACGCTTGATGAGGAAAGACTATTAAAGGCTTAAACGTATAGCGTAAGATTGAAATAGTTGGTGCTGGTATTTTTTCTTAAGGAAAAGGAACCTGTTGCCAACTATTTTTCGGTTTTTAGGGGCCATCTATATCCATTTGTATATAACATTTTGATTTCTAGTAAAATATTCATATCTATGAAGAGATATATTCGTGTTTTTGTCTTCAGTCTCTTCGGATTGTTTGCCGTGTTGGCCGTTTATGGGCAGGAACCCGTGTCTACGATCGATACGACAAGGCAGTCTCAGGAGGAAATTCAGGAAATGTATTTGACGTATGCTTCGATTGTCGCGTCGAAACATGAGCAGGAAAAGAAGGAATATACGGCAAGGACTTTGATTATGCCCGTATTTGGCTTTGGCGCTTCCCAGTTGTCTGGAGGTATCATGGTAGGTTATATGGCTCGGATGGGAGGATATGTGAAATTGAAATCGGGCTTGACTAGTAGTTTGTCGACGGGTGATCTGGAGTGCGATAAGGGAGGTTACGTGGAAGGCGGAGACCAACCGTTGTGGTTTACCGGCAATAAGCACAAAAGCCGTTTCGCCGCGACTGCCGGTGTGACCTATGCGATCACGAAGCCTGTTTTTGCTTATGTCGGTGTTGGTTATGGTAACCGGACCTTGGCGTGGGAGACAACAGACGGTGGCTGGGCGAAGGTCAGCGACTACTCTTTCAATGGTGTTGAGGTGGAAGCCGGCGCGATCGCCTATTGGGAAAGATTGGCCTTCTCGGTGGGTGTCCAGACAAATAGTTTCAAATATTTAGAGGGAAATATTGGTATAGGCGTTATTTTCTGAAAGGATGGATGTTATGAACAAGATTTTTATGAATATAAGGAAGATCGGGTTGGGTATGGCCCTGTTGGGTGCCTTGTGCGCTTGCGAGAAGGATGAGGAGCCGATCGTTTTTTCCGCTAAGTTGGAGGTTCATGAGCCATTGACGGTTGGCCGGACTTTCGCGACCTTGAACGGTTCGGTGACTCTCGACGGCTCGGCGACGGTTAAGGAGGTTGGTTTTGTCTATTGGGAAGCGGGAAGTCCCGAAGAAAAGACGACCGTAGAGGGTGATACGCTCGCCTTGTCGGAAGTGACTGTTCAACTCGAGGGGTTGAGAATGGAGACCGAATACGAGTATCAACTTTTTGTGGGTAACGGACAGAGCCAGAAAAAAAGTAGCGTATCTCGTTTCTCGACAACTCGCACAAGTGTTCCCTTGTTGTCAGAAGTCTCTTATGATACGGCAACGGGGCAGCTTTCCGCATTGATTAAGGACGATGGTATTGATGGTACGGGCGACTACTTGGAGCAAAAAGGTTTCTGTTGGGGTACACGTGTGAACCCTACGATCTCCGGTAATATGATTGAGGTTGAGGAATCCGGTTTGGACATGATCGCCACTTTTCCGGAGGCGCTGACCGAGACAATCTATGTCAGGGCTTTCGCCCAAAATAATATTGGCTATCTGGCTTATGGCCCGACCTTGAAAATTACGCCGGGTGAGGAGCCGGTTGAGCCGGGCGACTCGACGGAGGTGAAATGGGCTTTGGGCGAGATCGCGGTGGTGGATACGCTGGCTCGTACGTTCCAGGGAACGGTTGCCACGAAAGGTGATGCGGTCGTATCGGCTTGGGGCTTCTGTTGGAATCAGGCGGGTAATCCGACAATTGAGGAAAACCGGGTGGAGACCGATTCTACGTTGGTGGCCAACCTGACCGACCTGCTTGATGATCAAACCTATTATGTGAAGGCTTATCTGGTGGCAAACGATAGTGTCATTTACAGCCCGGAATTGACTTTCTTAAGTCGATCAGTGGTTGAGATTGTAGAGCCTACAGTTGGTAACGTCAGCTTAGTGGATGAGAATACCTATACGATGAGTGCCTCTGTCGTGAATGATGGAGGATCGCCTGTCACTAAAAAAGGCTTCTGTTGGAGTGATACGGAGATCCCGACTCTTGAGAATGGTGGCTGGGTCGTAGCCGACGAGAATTTCATGGCAACTTTGCAAGATTATCTGATGCAAGGGAAGACCTATTCTATCCGGGCGTTCGCGACGAATGAGGCGGGTTTGACCGGTTATAGTGAGGTCTTAACGTTAACCATCAAGGATCAGCAAACAGGTCTGCTCCCGGTTTTAGGGCAGGTGACAATCTCGGATGGTGATCTTTTCTCGTGCGAGATTCTTGATGAGGGCGCTTCCGCTATTAATTATAAAGGCTTCTGTTGGAGCAAGGAGTCGGCTGAGCCGGTTTGGGATAGTGCCTGGAGTGTCTTTACGCCAACAAGCTTCTCCTCCAGGATCGAGCTCTCTCCAGGACATTATTACCTGCGCGCTTTTGCGGTGAATGGAGATGGCATCAGCTATAGCGAGCCGGTTGAGGTTACCATCGACTCGGAAGATGAGGGTTACCTGCCTTTGCTTGGTGAGATCACGCCGGTTGATGGTATGTCTGACCTCTATCAATGTGAGGTCCTTAATGATCGGGGTATGGAGATTTCGGTCCGTGGTTTCTGTTGGACGAACGAGCCGAATATATTGCCAACCATTTGGAGTGGACGTCAGGAGGTGGATGAGTCATTTATTTTCGACGCGACGAATCTCTCTTCCGCGGGAAACTATTATGTAAGGGCCTACGTGGTGACGGCTTCTGGCGAGATAGTGTATAGTACTTCTACCGTAATTAAGCGGTGAATTTGATATTTAATTTGTAAGAAGAAATCCGACAAGAATGAGTCCCCTTTAATTGGAGGGAATTTAATTCTTGTCGGATTTTTTAATTCTGTTCAGCAGATATTTCTATCTGTTTATTTCCAATCCACCAACGATGATTTGAAGTAGTTCCAGTTCATAGCGTCCCAGATCAGTGAGTGGGAGGCAAGGCGGACTTTGTACTCATCCCAGTTGGTGTTTTCTACTGCCGACCAGCCCTTTTCGGCGACACCGGCCAGGCGAGGCATCAACAGGAACTGCAGGTCGCTGAAGCTACGGACGGTCTCGCACCAGATAGCTGCCTCCACACCGGCGATATCCTTGGCCGGATCCAGACGATCATCGAATTTAGCCGGATTCCAGTCGTACATCTCAGCTATGGTCTGCTTGGTATAGCCCGCGAGTCCCAATCGGCCTTGCTCCGCGGCTTGTGTAGAATCGACGCTGGCCTCCTTATAAGGATGGTCGAGATAGACATAGCCACTTGGCGACAAGATGATCCGGGCTTTCTTCTCCAGTCCGAGACCCATGTCTTTTGCGTTTTTCATGAAGGCCTCTTTCATCATTTCCTGGAGTTCTTTAGGCATAGTCGATTTCTTCTTTTTGGTGGTGTCGCTAGCGTTATCAGCGGATGGCGTGTTCTTATAGTGCACCCAATATTGCATCAGGTCGCCCTCGTCAAGATTCGTACGGGCGGATTCTTGCCAGCCGACAACCTTCTTGCCCTGCTCTTTCACGATACGGCGGGTTTGATCGACAAACCGGACATATTTATCCTCTGATAATCCCCAAGTCTCGTCGCCTCCGATGTGGATATAGCTGCCGGGAGTCATGGCGGCCAATTCAGCGATTACGTCCTTGACCAATTGGGTTGCCTTCGGGTCATCCACGTCGAGCGCGCCAATGGCCTGTCCGCTCATGTTTAATTGGAAATTGAGCTTGGCGGCGTTCTTCAGGTCTGGATAAGCGGCGAAGATCGCTTTGGTATGGCCAGGAAGGTCGATTTCAGGGACGATAGTGATGAAGCGCTCCTGAGCATAAGCGACAATCTCCTTGTATTGCTCTTGGGTGAAGAAACCAACGGGTTTACCCTCGTTCTCACGCATGCCGCCGATCTCGGTCAATTTGGGGTGACTCTTGATCTCAATGCGCCAGCCCTCGTTATCGGTCAGGTGCATGTGCAGCACGTTGAATTTATAGAGAGACAGCAGGTCGATCACCTGTTTCACCTCATCGATCGTGAAGAAGCAGCGGCTCAGGTCGAATGAGAAACCTCGCCAGGCGAAGCGGGGATTATCCACGACATTCAGGACAGGGAGATAGAGCGTCTCGCCGGAAGCGGCAGGATTGCCGGCGATCAACTGTTTTAACGAGGTTGTGCCTCGATAGATGCCTTCCGCGGCCATGGCTTCGATGGTGATGTTGTTCTCCTGGATATCGAGCGCGTAACGCTCATCGGCGGGATTGCCATCCTTGGCGCTGATGCCATAGGCGGCAGGCAGGGCGGCAAGAGCCTGGTTTGACGGATTCAACGAGAGGAAGATACCATTGCCCGGATTTTGTCCGGCAGCCTCGGCCACGGTCAATGTGAGGCCGGCTTGGCGTTTGGCGTAAGCGGCCAGATCGTTGGCGATCCCTTTCAGGGATGGATCCGAATAAGAGATGACGCTGTTTGGTTTCAGAGCGAAATTACTTTTTGTAACGGTTGTTTGTGTGGGCGCGGGAACTAAATTGAAGTTTCTTGGGCCGACCTCTGGTGATGAGCAGGCGGTCAGCAACCCAAAGCCACATATTGCGGCAAAGGCGCGCCAATAAGAAATTTTTTTCATCTGTATTTGTTTTTAGTTGAAATTACGCCTTAAAGTTACGCGAAAAAAGGACAGGATGAGTATTGAATCGTGTCGACGTTTACGGATGTGGAAATATTAAAAAAATGATTACCTTTGGATTTTGATAGGCGATCCGTTTATGTCGGCTATCAATGAGTTGTATTTTAATTGATTAATGATTATGTCTGACAGTATAGTGATCATACCGACCTACAACGAGAAGGAGAATGTCGAGAACATTATCCGTGCGGTGTTTGGTCTGGAGAAGGAGTTTCATATCCTGGTGATCGATGACGGCTCGCCCGATGGTACCGCGGCTATCGTCAAGGGTTTGATGGCGGAGTTCCCGGAACGTCTGTTCATCGTCGAGCGTAAGGGAAAACTGGGTTTGGGTACCGCTTATATTTGTGGTTTCAAATGGGGACTCGAGCATGGCTATCGTTTCATCTTTGAGATGGATGCCGATTTCAGTCACAACCCGAACGATTTGCCCCGTCTCTACGACGCTTGCGTGAATGGTGGGGCTGACGTGGCCGTCGGCTCTCGTTATTGTAATGGGGTAAATGTCGTGAACTGGCCGTTGGGACGGGTACTGATGTCTTATTTTGCCTCGGTCTATGTAAGAATCGTTACCGGCATGAAGGTGCGGGATACGACCGCCGGCTTCAAGTGTTACCGTCGGGAGGTGCTTGAGACAATCGATTTGGATGGCATTCATTTCAAGGGATACGCTTTCCAGGTCGAGATGAAGTTTACGGCCTATAAGTGCGGTTTCAATATTGTCGAGGTGCCGATCATTTTTGTCAACCGGGTATTGGGCGTCTCAAAGATGAACTCCTCAATCTTTGGCGAGGCGCTGTTTGGCGTGCTCCAATTGAAATGGTGGAGCCTTTTCCATAAATTTCCACAAAAGAAAAAGAACTCATGAAGAAGTTATTGATAAAAAATCCGACGATCCTGAATGAGGGCCGTCGGTTTGTCGGCTCCCTGTTGATCGAGGGCGATAAGATTAGTCGCATAGGCGAGGGAGACGTGACGGGTGATCCGGCTTTCGAGGCCGATGAGGTGATCGACGCAACGGGTAAATGGTTGTTGCCGGGCGTAATCGATGACCAGGTGCATTTCCGTGATCCGGGCCTGACGCACAAGGGCGATATGGAGTCGGAGAGCCGGGCGGCCGTGGCGGGTGGCGTGACTACCTTTATGGATATGCCCAACACGAAACCGCAGACAACAACCATCGAGCAGTTGGAATGGAAATTCCAGCGGGGCGCTGAGGTGTCGCGTGCCAATTACTCTTTCTTCTTTGGCGGTACGAACGATAATACGGCGGAGATCGAGCGGTTGGACCGTTCACGCATTCCGGGCTTGAAGCTTTTCCTCGGCTCGTCGACGGGAAATATGCTGGTCAACAATCCGGACACGTTGGAACGTATCTTTAAGGAGAGTGGCATGCTGATCGCCGTTCATGCCGAGAAGGAGGAGGTGATCAAGCGCAATATCCAATATTATACCAACCTGTATGGCGAGGATCTCGACATCTCGTTCCACAGTAAGATCCGTAGTGAGGAGGCTTGTTATGCCTGCTCATCGGAAGCGGTCGAGCTGGCGACGAAGGTCGGCGCCCGGTTGCACCTGCTGCATTTGTCGACAGGCAAGGAGGTGACGTTGCTCGACAACCGTTTGCCTTTGGCCGAGAAGAAGATCACGGGCGAGGTCTGTGTTCATCACCTGTGGTTCCATGATGGCGATTACGCCCTGTTTGGCAACCGTATCAAATGGAATCCGTCGATCAAGACCATTGAGGACCGTCAGGCATTGCGCGACGCGGTCAATAATAACAAGATCGATATCATTGCGACCGATCATGCGCCGCATCTCTTGTCGGAGAAGGAGGGCAGTTGCCTGAAAGCCGCTTCTGGTGGACCGTTGATCCAGCACTCACTGATCGTCATGCTCGAGCTGGCGATGGAAGGTCGCTTCACCTACGAGAAGGTGGTCGAGAAGATGGCGCATATGCCGGCGGAACTTTACCACATCGATCGTCGGGGCTATATCCGTCCGGGCTATTACGCCGATCTGGTATTGGTGGATCCTAACCAGACTTGGACGGTAGCGAAAGAGAACATTCTCTATAAATGCGGCTGGTCGCCTTTCGAGGGCTACACTTTCCATCATAGTGTCTGGAAGACCTTCGTCAACGGACAACTGGCCTATACGGATGGCCGGGTGAACGACTCTGTCCGTGGTATGGAGGTGCGCTATCTTGCTTGATTGATATAAATTAGCCTGGAAAAGAGATCATGGTTGAGGAAAAAGATATTCGTTGGGTTCAGCGGTTTGATAATTATCGTAAGGCATTGCGTCGCCTGAAACAGGCGGTGAAGATCCTGTCCGGAAAACCGATTTATTATCCTCTTTTCCTGGATTTTGAAAGAACGATGTTGCCGCTTTCCGGTCTTGAACCTTCATTGTCTTGAATATGCCATACGGGTTGACAGATATAGAAGTGCGGAAGCTTACCGGAATATTCGCGAGCAACAAGCGAATAGAAAAGGTCATTCTGTATGGTTCGCGCGCGAAGGGAAATTTCAAACCTTTTTCCGATGTTGATATTACATTGGTAGGAGAGGAGTTGTCTAGAGGCGATTTGAACCAGGTTATCCGGGAAGTAGACGATTTATTGTTGCCATACCAATTTGATATCTCATTATGCCATAAATTAAAAAATGAGGCATTGATCGAGCATATCGATCGAAGGGGAATAGAGATTTATGCCAGAGATCTTTTATCCTCAGGTCAGGATTGAATATTGAGCTCTGAAGTTACCTAATAGACGGCTTGGTAAATGAACAACTGTTCACTTGTCAAGCCGTCTATTGTTCACTAGGGGTAGTGGATAATTGTTCATTTGACAAGTGAACAGTTGTTCACTTGGACAGCCCCGAGTCTTGAGCTTTGTATGATGATATAGCGTTGATTATCAATGTTTAATAGCAATAAGCAATATATTGCTATAACGACTGGATCGTTAGGTGCTAACAATGCCCATTGTGAGGTGCTAATAATGCCTGTTGTTAGAACCTAATAACCCCAGTCGTGAGAAGTCGTTGATCACTTCGGTTTTTTCCTGTCCTGAATATATTGCGATATTAACGTTACGATAATTATGTGTTGATTTAATGTCAATCCGTTCCGAAGAGGATTCCAGTCCTTTTCGAAGAAAACTCTCTTTTTCTCCAAACAAAAATTCGATACGCTTAAGTCTATGAGAGGGATCGTTGTCGAAGATATACTTCACCCGTCATCGAAGATATACTTCATTCGCTGTTGAAGATATACTTCATTTGCTGTTGAAGTACTACTGGCTGTCTTTTGTCTTTTCCTGATTTTACTAGACACTATTTTAATTGATAAACTAATTCAGTAGACACTTCTCCGATAGTGATACGGTATGAGTAGACATATTCCGTCTTGTTGAGTTGAAAAGGGAAGAGCCATTTCATTCATCAAGATTTTTTGTTTTCAAAGAATTGGATTGAATTTTTGTTGGAAAAATTTCTGAAGTTCTATTAATTTCCTATTTTTGCGATTAGATTCTTATGCCTTAACCCGAATATTGTAGAGGTAAGACCTGTTCTTCCGATGCGATAGGTTAGGGAACCTGCGCCGAACAGCGTGACATTTATTTAATGTAATTGTACGTTGTGGGCATAGGGTGGGGAAAGAAAGAATCCAGACATATGAAAGGCGTTTACTAAACGCTTTGTTCTTGGCGTATCGAAATCTCGCAAATTTATGATTGCAGTCTTGAACATAGCAACGGTAGATGCCCAGGGTGTGATTATACGGCCAATGGTGTACCGTGTAAGCATGAATCGTATCTGTAAAGGTATGAAATTATTATGCTGTAGGTATGCCTAAGGCTTAAGAAGTATATATCATATCGGCGTGGGCTCTGACGTTGTCTGTTCGACTACAATAGGCAATGCGAGAGCCTCAGTTCGTGGAATGGACAAAGGATGATTCCACGCTTGAACCGACATTATTCACGTAATTACCTGAAAGACAATAAGTATATGTGGTATCAGTAATTTAATGATACCGCATAGTTCCCATTAAAGACATCTAATTGAATTCGACTAAACGATAAGCTGAGGAATCTACTGTTATAATGAGTATTGTTTAGGATTACTACCCTAACTCATTAATGTTCTTAGAAAGAAGACATTTTATTTAGTACAAATAACTATTCCGCATTATGTTCTTCTTTAAGAGAGAATTTTTTTCGTCAGCTTCCAATATCTCAATAGTCCTATCAACATAAATTCTTGGATACCCTGAAATCCTTTCTGCAATATCTTCAATCCACTTTTTGCATTGAGATGTAATATTTTCTGGAGCAAGCTGCTGGTTTATCAAATTCCAACATAAATGATAGTGTGCCGTTCGCCCCCTTTCTATATATATTGGAGTATTTGTGTATGGGTTATTGGAATTTTGGTACTTTTTTATGCTGTATTATGTACAACTATTCCATAGTATTTAAGTTCTTCATGTAGCAAATAAGCATCAACCAATGGCTTGCCAAAATACAATTCATTTTCTTTGTCATATGAGAACATTCCTTGAGCAATGACTCCCTTAATTGGGATTTGCATACTCATAGCAACATGCATCAAACAAATTGTTGCTTTAGATAGTAAATTAAATTTTTTTTCATCAATACCATTTACAGAAATAAGAATCGAATCCGAAAATTGTACAAACTGCAAATGTCCACCAGCCTTTAATGGGCTTGTCCTTTTTACCCACTTATTATGAAAATCAATCAACTCTTTTTTTAGTTCTTCATGAGGTTTACCTAATGCTTGATTCTTAAACCCCATAAAATCAGCATATAAAATCAATCTTTCAGTATCCGTTGACCACTTGGGGCTATGAGGACGATGTTTCTTTATGGTAGGTTGTTTCGGATCATTCATGGTATTATTCTATTGGAAAATCAGTATAATCTAGCAATGCACACTGTCCTTCAATATTAAATTGGGCAGGCTCGTGATTGTAAGAATCTTTTAATTTATCATTTAATCGAGGCTTCTGCGCATAAATCAATGCATTCTCTACAATATCCAAATCTTGTTTGTTCACTTCTGCATAAGAGTAACAAATCTGTTCACCTTCTTTTGCTGCATTAAAGAACTCTTCTCGCTTATCATGTCCAGATATTCGATCTCGTATATTTTGAGCTTGACCTATATAAAGTAGTTCTTTTAAGCTAACTGTTTGTTTTTCTTGATTAAATGTGCAACGATAAACAATATAAATACCACTATATGTAGGCAATCCGGCTCTATTGCAGTCTCGCCTATATCCTCGAAATAGAATATTATATTTTTCCATAAAACAAACTTTACAACATTACTATAGGGTACAAAAGTAGAAAAACAATCGGAGCTATTGAATATAATTCGCTATATTTGCACAATAAAATCACATCTAAGAATGAAACTAAATAGGATAAAGGCGGTCTTGTCGGACAAAGGTATTTCCCAAACGTGGTTGGCTAAAAAACTGGATAAGAGCTTCAGTATGGTCAATGCCTATGCTTGCAACAGAATCCAGCCTAACTTGGAGACACTGCAGCAAATTGCAGAGATTCTTCAGGTAGACTTAAAAGATCTGATAACAGACAAGGATGAACGGGAATGATGTCCTGTGGACATGTGTTATCTTTTTTAGCGTATAACTTCTGATAATGCAGAAATATAGGAACAGCTATGACACCAGAAGAAAAAGCTAGGCAAAAGATAGATCAGTGGTTCGCCGAGGCGGGTTGGAAAGTAATCAATAGGGAAGATTATGAACCAACCTGTACAGCTGTTGCCATAAGGGAAGGATTGCTGAAGGGTAATCTTGAAGCGGATTA
>ERZ779874.3921-NODE-3921-length-10643-cov-2.308462_pt1 | contig 10643 bp, 10 predicted proteins | sample MGYA00511031_ERZ779874 | MGnify/ENA primary metagenome ERZ779874 (study PRJEB29588, sample SAMEA2156850) | human gut metagenome | biome: human gut; feature: human-associated habitat; material: faeces | place: Denmark | collected 2008/2010 ...
ATTTGCGAAGCAAATACGCGGATGTCCCGTTGCCCGCTCCATCGAGTACGGGGGACCTCGGGAACGTCGGGTCCAACCCGCTGTGCCCGTGCGTGTGCGCGGACCGGGTCTGCCGACCGCAGCCGGTGCGTATTTGCGAAGCAAATGCGCGGACGTCCCCATGCTCGCTCCAATTCCAAAATGTTAGGTTAATGCCTGCTGCCCATACTTGCACCTGCGCACGGTACAATGGTTGGGTTACGACCAACGTGCCAATAACCAAAAAGGAGCCGCTATGATCGATCGCTATACCCGCCCGGAGATGGGACACATCTTCTCCCTCGAGAACAAGTACGCCATTTGGCAGGAAATCGAGGTTCTGGCCTGCGAGGCCCAGGCGGAGCTCGGCAAGATCGGTATTTCCAAAGACGAGGCCCAGTGGATCCGCGACCATGCCAACTTTGAGAAGGCGAAGGTCGATGAGATCGAGGAAGTCACGCGCCACGACGTCATTGCCTTCCTGACCAACATGAAGGAATACATCGATGCCGATGTTCCCGAGGGCGACCCCAAGCCCAGCCGCTGGGTTCACTATGGCATGACCAGCTCGGATCTGGGCGACACGGCCCTGTGCTACCAGCTCACCCAGGCCTGCGACCTGATCATCGAGGACGTCAAGAAGCTCGGCGAGATTTGCAAGCGTCGCGCCTTCGAGGAGCGCAACACGCTCTGCGCCGGCCGCACTCATGGCATCCATGCCGAGCCGATGACCTTCGGCATGAAGTTTGGCTCTTGGGCCTGGGAGCTCAAGCGCGATCTGGACCGTCTTGAGGATGCCCGCAAGAACGTTGCCTTTGGTGCCATCTCGGGCGCTGTCGGCACGTACAGCTCCATCGAGCCGTTTGTCGAGGAATATGTCTGCGAGCACCTGGGCCTGGTTCACGACCCGCTGTCCACGCAGGTTATTAGCCGCGATCATCACGCCTACCTCGCCGGCGTTCTCGCCACCACCGCAGCCACCTGCGAGCGCATCGCTACCGAGGTCCGCAATCTGCAGAAGACTGATACGCTCGAGGCCGAGGAGCCGTTCCGCAAGGGTCAAAAGGGCAGCTCCGCCATGCCGCACAAGCGCAACCCCATCACCATGGAGAAGGTCTGCGGCCTGTCGCGCGTCGTGAAGGCCAACGCGCAGGTTGCCTTCGACAACGTCGCCCTGTGGCACGAGCGTGACATTTCGCACTCCTCTGCCGAGCGCGTCGCCCAGGCCGATAGCTTCATCGCCCTCGACCACATGTTCCAGTGCCTCATCCGCGTTATCGACGGCCTGCAGCTGTACCCTGCCCGCATGATGGCCAACCTCAATAAGACCCGCGGCCTCATCTTCTCTTCCAAGGTACTGCTCGCCCTCGTCGACACGGGCATCACCCGCGAGGACGCGTACGCCATTGTGCAGGAGAACGCTATGGCAACCTGGCACGAGGTACAGGATTGTGTCTCCGGCCCCACCTTTAAGGAGCGTCTCGAGGCCGACCCGCGCTGCACCGTCAGTCAGGAGAAGCTCGACGAGATCTTTGATCCGTGGGACTTCCTCACCCGTATCGACACGGTCTTTGATCGTCTGGAGCAGCTGAGCTTCGAGTAGGTTCGGGCATAACGTTAGCTTTTTAGGGCGCTTTGCTGGTAATGTGTGTTGCCGGCAAAGCGCCTCGTTGCATTTAGGGAAAGACGGGGATAATAGTCGTCTCGAATAACATTCTGAGAGGGGATCGCATGATTTCGTTTGATTACAAGCCTCAGGGCGTGTGTGCTCGCAATATTCACCTTGATCTTTCCGATGACGGCAACAAGGTGATGGGCGTTGAGTTTACCGGCGGCTGCGACGGCAATCTCAAGGCTATCTCCAAGCTGGTCGAGGGCGCTCCTGCCGATCGCGTAATCGAGGTTCTCGCCGGTAATACCTGCGGTATGAAAAAGACCTCCTGCGCCGACCAGCTTACACGCGCTATCGAGGCCGCTCGCACCGAGATCGCCTAATGGGTATCGCCGATCACATCAAGAACGGAATATCGCGTCGCGGCTTTGTACTCGGTGGGGCTGCCGCGGGCGCTGCCACGGTGCTTGCCGGATGCTCGAAAAAAACGGGCACCAGCGATGATGCCGCCGGCGAGCCGCAGGTTATCAAGGATGATTCCAAAATCATCTCGATTACGGATGAGTACGAGGCAGTCGACATCGATCTTGAGCCGGCGGCGTCGTGGACGCTGCCTCTGGGTACGCTGCTGTACTACTGCGACGGCGATTACGCCGCGGCGATGATGGCGCCCGCATCGGCGCTGCACGCCAACACGCTCGGTGTGCTCAACCTGGGCGATGGCTCGCTTACCACATTAATCGAGGATCCTATCGAGGGCACGGGATATGCATTCTACGATGTCCGTGCCGGCGACGGCGTATTCGCGTGGGTTGAGATGAACTTTGCCAATTCATCGTGGAAGCTCTACGCTCAAAATCTGTCGGGCGCTTCGCTCTCTGGCGACGTGGTTGAGCTCGATCGAGGTGGCAAGGACTACGATCCGCCGCTGTTTACGGCGTTCGGGGCATCAGTCATCTGGTATAAAATGCCTTCGGCAGGCGGCAATAAAACGAGTAGTGATTCGTTTTGCTATCGTCGCTCACTTGATGAATCCAAGGCCGAGGTAATTTGGAAATCGACGGGCCGCTTTGCATCGGCCCCGCGCGCGAGCGACGGCATTTTGACCATCTCGCCGCGTGTCCGCAACGACGAGGGCGTCTACTACGGCATAACGGCAATCGATCTGACCGACGGCAACAACACCAAACGTGCCCAGCTAGTCCTTCCCTCGTCAGTCTCGCCTTTCGAGGCCGTATATATGGGCGATACCTTCGTGTTTTCTATCGAGGCGGCCTATAGTGGCGTGGGCAGCCTGGGCAATATGGGCACATATATCGGTAATGAGGGAGGGCCGTACCTCTTCCTGTCCCGCGAGCCGCTCGCATGTGCGGCTGGCAAGAAGAATAAATACCTTGTTAAGGTACAGGCGTCGCATTTCCTGATCGACACCTCTGCCAAGACCTATGGCTCGCTGCTGTCGCCCGACCGCGCTTTGGAGTATGGCGATTATCCAGCTACGGCGGGAAAATCGGACTCATTCCTTACGTACGCCACGGTGCGCAACAGCCAGGGTATACCAGAGACAGTCACTGCACGCCTATTCTCTCTTTAAGCTTAGAGGGGTTAAAAAGGCGCCAACAGGGGAATAAACGCGTTGTAATTGTGAGTACCGCCCGCCGAGCTGCCGCGTCATAGCGGCATCTGGCGGGCTCAGGTGCGTTAAAATGGGCTTGTTCTTAGCTAATTGAGACAGGGGGGCCGTGTTATGGCTTCAGATGCAAAAAAGATTCTGCTGGTCGAGGATGAGAAGGCAATCCGTGACGCCGTCGCTGCCTATCTCGAGCGCGAAGGCTACTGGGTTGTGGGCGTCGGCGACGGCCAGTCCGCGATCGAGGAGTTCGAGAAGCATCAGTTCGACCTGGTCGTGCTCGACCTTATGCTCCCCAAGATCCCCGGCGAGCGCGTTTGCCGCACCATTCGCGATACCTCGGATGTCCCCATCATCATGCTGACGGCTAAGGGCGAGATCGAGGACCGTATTATCGGTCTTGAGCTCGGCGCCGACGACTATCTGATTAAGCCGTTCTCGCCGCGCGAGCTCGTCGCCCGCGTTCGCGCTCTGTTCCGCCGTGCCCATCAGGCCGACGAGCCCGCCGTCGAGGTACTCGACTTCGGCGATCTGGTCATCGATATCTCGGGCCACAAGATCTTGGTCGAGGGCAAGGAAGTCGATCTGACGGCTTCCGAGTTCAAGCTGCTCACCACGCTTGCCCGCCATCCCGGCCGTGTGTATAACCGCATGGAGCTGGTCGAGAAAGTGCTCGGGTATGACTTTGAGGGCTATGAGCGCACCATCGATAGCCACGTGAAGAATCTTCGCGCCAAGCTGGGCGATGATCCCAAGAAGCCCAAGTGGCTCTACACCGTCCATGGTGTCGGCTATCGCTTCGAGGCTCCGGCCAAGACCGATAAGTCGGACGAGAAATAGGGAAATCACATATGACACCTGCGCGCTTTGAAATCGGACAAAAGCACAAGCAGGAGAGCGAGGCGGGTTCCAAGGCTAGTTGGAACACGCCTCGTTCCGATTCACGGCCAACGATGAGCTATCCCTCGCGCATGGCACTTGCTTTTGCTCTGACATCGCTCATGACAGTATTGGTGCTGGTGGGCGTTGTCTCTGTTGTGTGGGGCACGGTCTTTTCGGATTACACACGCTCCAATATCGTCGAAATCGCAAATTCCGCTGCCGAGAAGTTGGCGACCTCATATGAGGAAAACGGCTCTTGGACCGCGGGAGAACTGCGCACGGTCGCAACGTCGAGTTTGGTTTCCGACGATCTGGGCATGCAGGTCGTCAATAAAAAGGGCGTGATCGTTTATGACGATTCCTGGCCCTCGGCAAGCGCCACCGCCGATGTACGCGAAAACCAGGCTACGACCGACGACACGAGCGGCAAGAGGGCATCGCATAGCCCGGTCTCGTCTGCTCCAACCGACTCCGATAGCGTTGCTAACGTCGAGATTGTAACGTCTTCCGGCGAGCATGTCGGACAGGTAAAGCTGTGGGCCATCGGCTCCGACGCTCTGCTCACCAAGGCGGACTCTGCGTTTAGGGAGAAGACCTTTAACGCCATGGCCCTCGCCGCGGTTGTTGCAATCTGCATTTCGGTCGTTATCGGATCGCTCGTGTCGCGCATGCTCACCAAGCCGATTCATCGCATCACCAGTACCGCAAAGCAAATCCGTGACGGCGACCTGTCGGCTCGCACGGGACTGCGCGGTGATGACGAGATCGATCAGCTGGGTGAGACCTTCGATGAGATGGCCACTTCGCTCGAGAAGGATATGAAACACGAGAAGCGCCTGACCTCAGACGTTGCACACGAGCTTCGCACGCCGCTTATGGCCATGCTCGCAACGGTCGAGGCCATGCAGGATGGCGTGTATCCCACCGACGATGAGCATTTGGAGACCGTTGCTTCCGAGACGCGTCGCCTGGCTCGTCTGGTGCAGCAGATGCTCGACCTATCGCGTATGGAAAACAGCACGGCTCCGCTCAATCTAGAACCGGTGGACATGGTTCCGTTCGTGCGATCGATTGTGAATGGCCAGGAGCGCCTGTTTGCCGACCGTGACCTGCGTTTGCGCTTTGCAGATGAGACGCAGGGCCACGATGACGTTGTCGAGGCAGATCCCGACATGATCACGCAATGTGTTATCAACCTCATGAGCAACGCCATGCGCTACACCCCCGAGGGCGGTTGGGTCGTGGTGTCGGTGCTCAGTGACCGCAAGCACGTCAGCATTGCCGTTTCTGATACCGGCATCGGTATTGCCAAGGACGATTTGTCGCGCATCTTCGGGCGGTTTTGGCGCGCCGATGCCAGCCGCGCCCGCGAGGCGGGTGGCCTGGGCGTGGGCCTCGCCGTGACCAAGCAGATTGTCGAGCGTCATCACGGCTACATATCCGTGGAGTCGGAGCTTGGAAAGGGTACGACTTTTACAATTCATCTGCCCCGCGAGCACACGGCAGACGCGGCATCTACTACAATGGAGCACTAGCTTTTCGCTATTCGGTGAAGGAGGGGCCGCGTCCCTGCCGCTCCGAGTTTGCGAAAACATGCGGGAAAGAACCCGCATTTCTGTCGTATTTAGGTAAGGAGTGACTCACGTGACAACGATGGAGCGTCGTCCGGATTCCCGTGGCAAGGTTCGTGATATTTACGATGCCGGTGAAAACCTGCTGATGGTCGCCACCGACCGCATTTCTGCGTTCGACTTCATTCTTCCCGACGAGATTCCGTTTAAGGGAGAGGTACTCAATCGCATCTCGGCATTCTGGTTCGATAAGTTTGCCGACATCGTCCCCAACCATCTCGTTTCCATCGACCCGGCGGATTTCCCCGAGGAGTTTGCTGAGTATCGTGACTACCTCGCTGGCCGCGCCATGCTGGTTAAGAAGGCCCAGACGATTCCTATCGAGTGCATCGTCCGCGGCTATCTGACCGGTTCGGGCAAGAAGACCTACGACGAGAACGGCACCGTCTGCGGCATCCAGCTGCCTGAGGGCCTGACCGAGGCTTCCAAGCTTCCTGAGCCGCTGTTCACGCCGTCCACGAAGGCCGAGATCGGTGACCACGACGAGAACATCTCGTTCGAGCGTTGCTGCGAGATCGTGGGCGAGGACATCGCCACGCAGATTCGTGACCTTTCCCTCAAGATCTACAAGGCCGCTGCCGAGTACGCCGCGACCCGTGGCATCATCATTGCCGACACCAAGTTCGAGTTTGGTGTTATTGATGGCAAGGTCACGCTGATCGACGAGTGCCTCACGCCCGACTCCAGCCGTTTCTGGCCTGCTGCCAGCTACGAGGAGGGCAAGATCCAGCCTAGCTACGACAAGCAATTCGTCCGCAATTGGCTCAAGGCCAACTGGGATATGACGGGGGAGACCCCGCACCTGCCCGCCGAGGTCATCGATGGCACGTCCGAGCGCTATCGCGAGGCCTTCCAGATCATCACGGGCTCCCAGTTCACAAGCATGAAGGAGAACGCATAAGTGAGTACCCGTAGCGCCACGAACAAGCGCACGCAATCCCACGAAGTTACCGGGGTTGCGCGCAAGTCTGCCGCATCTGCTAAGCCCGCCCGCCAAGCAGCGAGCTCCGTTCGCATCGTGCCGGCTTCGTCTAAGGCACGCCGCAAAGAGCTCGAGAAGGGCGAGAACCTCGAGGGCCTCTCTAAAGAGGAGAAGCGCGCCCGCAAGGCTAAGCAGCGCGCCAAGGAGGACCGCATCTATACGGTGTCGAATATCCTCCTCAAGCAGGACGAGGACTACACCAAGCGCCGTCGCATCTGGTGGATTGTGCTCGCCATTGGCATGGTGCTCGTCGTGGCAATTTGGGCCTCGCTGTACTTCGCTCCCGCTGGCATGGTGTCCAGCCCTGTCCAGATGGTCGGCATCGTTTTGTCCTATGTCATCATCCTGGGTGACTTTATCTACGACTTCGCTCGTATTCGTCCCTTGCGCAACATGTACCGCGCGCAGGCCGAGGGCATGTCCGAGAACAAGCTCAACGCTCTTATTGAGCGCGCGGCTGCCGAGGAGGACCAGAAGGACTCCAAGAAGAAGTAGCGTTTGCATACATACTTATCGCTAAGATATAAGGCGCGTCGTTTTTGCGGCGCGCCTTTTTACTGTTCTATAGATAGATGGAGTGGCACATGATTCGAGCTGCCCTGACGGTCGAAGAGGCTCTGGAGGGCATGAAGGCCCTGGAGCCCAAGATTAAAAACTACGCGCGCCTGGTCGTCCGCAAGGGCGTAAACGTCAAGCCCGGCCAGGAGGTCGTCGTTCAGTCTCCGGTCGAGTGCGCGCCGTTTGCGCGCGTGGTGGTCGCGGAGGCCTATGCTGCCGGCGCCGGCCACGTGACGGTCATTTGGGCCGATGATGCCGTGACGAGGCTCACGTACGAGCATGTCGAGAAAAGCTATTTTGAGCAGACGCCCGAGTGGAAGCGCATGCAGCTGGATTCCTTGGCCCAGGATGGTGCCTGCTTTGTCTTTATCGAAGGTGCGGATCCTGCGGCCCTCAAGGGCATCGATCCAGCCAAGCCGGCCGCGGCATCAAAGGCGAGGAATACGCAGTGCAAAGTTTTCCGCCGTGGACTGGATTACAACATCAATCCGTGGTGCATCGCCGGCGCTCCGGTCGTGGCTTGGGCGCACGAGGTGTTCCCGGGAGACGCCGATGAGGTTGCAATCTATAAGCTGTGGAATGCGATTCTGCACACCGCGCGCGCCGATGGCCAGGACCCGGAGAGCGACTGGGAACTCCATGACGCCGCATTCGAAAAGAACCTGCGTTTCCTGAACGACAATCGTTTCGACTACCTGCATTACAACGCGGCAAATGGAACCGATCTGACGATTGGCATGACGAAAGGTCACGAGTGGGCCGGCGGCAAGGGCAAGACGCCCGATGGGCACCCCTTCTTCCCCAACATTCCCACCGAGGAAGTCTTCACTTCGCCCGATCGCATGCGCGCCGACGGTATCGTGTACTCGGCCATGCCGCTCATCCATCACGGCAATAAGGTCGAAGATTTTTGGATTAAGTTCGAGGGCGGCCGCGTGGTGGACTACGACGCCCGCGTGGGCAAGGCAACGCTCGCAAGTATCATCGATACTGACGAGGGCGCTGCTCACCTGGGAGAGGTCGCGCTCATTTCCAAGAACACTCCGATCCGCGAAAGCGGCGTTCTGTTCTATGACACGCTCTATGACGAGAACGCTAGCTGCCATCTCGCGCTAGGTGTCGGTTTCCCCGAATGCATCGAGGGTGGGTATGACATGTCCAAGGAGGAGCTCCTGGAGCATGGCGTTAACGTCTCGAGCACGCACGTCGATTTTATGATCGGCACGGACGACATCGATATTACGGGCATTACGCCTGATGGACGTGAAGTTGTGATTTTCCAGAACGGCCAATGGAGTTGGGAATAGTCCCAGACCGTGGTACAATGCCACCCGCGGGCCGTTAGCTCAGCTGGCAGAGCAGGGGACTTTTAATCCCAAGGTCCAGGGTTCGAACCCCTGACGGCCCACCATAGAATAGAAAGCGATCGACTCCGGTTGGTCGCTTTTTTGTTGCAGAATGCGCTGTGGAAGTGCGTGTAGATTCCGCACAGGTCGAGTCCGTCCATGTAGGAATAGATGTGCAGGAGCTTGTCCATCTCGCCGGGAAGAAAGCCATAGCGCCCCATGCCGGTGTCGATCTCGATGTGCGCTTTGACTTTCTGCTTGCGCTGCGTGGCGATGCCGTTGAGCACTGCCGCGTCGTCCTGGCTGGAGACGGTTAACACGACGTCCAGGTCCAGAAGCTGATGGACCTCGTCGACATCGCAGGTCGGGCGGATCATGAGGATCTGCTGGGTGAAGCCCGCGCCTCTGAGCTGCTTTGCGTCCGAGACCTCGGTCACGCAGAAGGTATCCACGCCGGCATCGCGGCAGATGGCAGCCAGGGGAACGAGACCCAGACCGTAGCCGTTTCCCTTGACGACGGCAAACAGGCGCGCTTTTCCGGCGCGCTTTTTGAGCGTCTCGAGGTTCTGGCGGATGGCGGCGGATTCAACCAGGTAACGTTTCATGCGTGTTCTCCTTTATTTTCCACGGTTGCGAATGAGGTAGACCTGTTTGCGCAGTTCCTTGAAGACGGACGTGCCGTGCTCGACCGCCCAATAGATAACGGGGGAGAGGACAAGATCCATCTCGCCGACAAACTCGGTAAAATCGCCGCCGAAGCCCTGCTTGAAGCGGAACAGACCGTAGAGCGGGTTATCCTCCGACACGTCGCCGGAGACGCCGCGGAAGTCGTAGATACGGCAGTTCGTTTCGACTGCCCACTGAATCATGCGCCATTGGAGCAGATAGTTGGGCATCAGATTGCGGTGCTCGTTACTCGACGCGCCATAGAGATACCAGACTTTGTCGCCATAGTGGATGGCGAGGGTGCCGGCAATCGGGGTATCGTTGGGGTCGAACGCCATATAGAGCCGGGCATGCTCGCCGAGATTGTCGAGCATTGCCGCAAAGTATTCGGGCTTGCGGGTCACGAAGCCGTCGCGCACGCCGGTTGTGAGCATCAGATCGGAGAACGCGGGGACCATCTCCTTGCCGCAGATGCGGACCGTGACGCCCTTGCGCTCGGCGAGGCGGATGTTATAGCGCCATTTCTGGTGGAAATTCGCAAGAAGCTCCTCTTCCGTCTTTCCTTCGACGTTCAGGCGGAAGACGTAGCGCGGCTGGATTGCCTCGAAGTTTTTGCCGCCTTCTTTGGCGCGGAAGCCGAAGCTTTGGAGCATGGAAGAAAAGGCAGTGTTGCTCGACGGAACGTCGGGGTCGATTTTGATGACGTAGGATTTGTATTTCTTTGCCAGCACCTTCGCGCCGTCCAGAAGCTGAGAAAATGTCTCGCGGTCATCTAAATCGCACACCGGACCGCGGCAGCCGTACATGAGAGTTCTGCCGATACCGGGGACCTTGCGCGTCATGACGGCAAGGCTTCCGCGGATAGCGCCGTCTTCGCCGCGCACGGCGATGGCGTCCCACTGCCACATGGGCTTCTGCTTGCCCCAGAGATAGCTCTGGGCGAAGTTTCCCTTGGGGTGGGACTGGACAAAGGCTTCGTATTCCGGAAGCGTTTTTTCGGTAATGAATTCGTACATGCTGTTCGCTCCACATCTATATATTGTATTACGCGAGCGGTTTCGCGCAAAAAGGCAAAAATGGTATCTAATATCTTACCATATTTATGCCGCATATGCAAATGCTGCCGTATAGTTTTTCCCGCTTGGCGGCACAATAATTCCCACGAGGTGAAATGCGATGGTAGACGGACGGGCGCTTACGGCGCAGTTTGAAGATGCGGCGGATTTTGAGACGCGGAAGGTCCTTTGCGGCGGGCAGCTGCTGACGGTATTGTTTCTCGACGGGCTGACGTCGGGCGGGGATATTGCCGAGCAGGTCG
>ERZ779874.3922-NODE-3922-length-10641-cov-2.652182_pt1 | contig 10641 bp, 8 predicted proteins | sample MGYA00511031_ERZ779874 | MGnify/ENA primary metagenome ERZ779874 (study PRJEB29588, sample SAMEA2156850) | human gut metagenome | biome: human gut; feature: human-associated habitat; material: faeces | place: Denmark | collected 2008/2010 ...
AGCTTTTTCCGGGTTTTGATACCATTTTTCTTCCGGCATTGGGGCCTCCGTTACGAATTGAATATACGTTTAAAACGTTCGTCAAACTGCGCGTCCAGAACTTTGGTAATTTCCGCCGTCTGTCCTGCGTCTGCCAGCGTTTTTTTTGCAAGAGCGCGCGCTTCTATCAAAACATCTGTATCTTGAAGTATATCAGCAATATATAAATCAGGCAAGCCATGCTGCCGCAGGCCAAAAAGCTGACCCGCACCGCGCAGTTTTAAATCCTGCTCGGCAAGGTAAAAACCGTCGTTTGATGTATGCAGCACGTTAAGGCGCGTCAGTGTTTCCGGGCTGTCCGAATCTGTCAGCAGCACGCAGAAAGACTGTGCCTCACCGCGCCCTACGCGTCCGCGCAGCTGGTGCAGCTGGGCAAGGCCGAAACGGTCGGCGTTTTCAATAATCATCAGTGTGGCGTTTGGCACGTTAACACCAACTTCGATAACCGTAGTGCTGATAAGCGCCTTTATTTTACCGGCGGCAAAATTTTCCATCACCGCTTCTTTTTCGGCAGGCTTCATTTTGCCATGCAGCAGTGCACAGGGTATATCCTTTAAAAAAGTGCGCTGCAATTCTTCATAAACTTCCGCTGCCGCACGCACGCCCGGCATTTCACCCGGTTCTATAACCGCACAGACGATATATGCCTGATGCCCGGCTTTAATCTGCCGCACCATGCCTGCGTAAACCTCGTGCCGCTTGTCGCCGGTGTAGCACAGTGTTTTTATGCTCTTTCTTCCCGGCGGCATGCCCTTCATTACCGAAACGTCCAAATCACCGTACACAGTAAGCGCCAGCGTGCGCGGTATCGGCGTTGCCGTCATAACCAGAACATCCGGCTCGTAAGCCGATTTATTTGCCAGTTTTGCGCGCTGCTCAACACCGAAGCGGTGCTGTTCATCCGTAACGACGAGCGCGAGCTTATCGAAGATAACGTCATACTGTATTAAAGCATGCGTGCCGACAAGCACCTGCAAATTGCCTGCCGCAAGGTTTTCCAAAAGTTCGCGGCGGCGCACACCCTTAACGCTGCTGGTTAACAGCCCGCAGCTGATACCGGCAGGCTCCAGAAACGCCTGTAAAGTTTCGTAATGCTGCTGGGCCAGAATTTCCGTTGGTACCATAATGCAGGCCTGATACCCGTTTTCCGCAGCCTTGGCAAGCGCCAGCGCCGATACAACGGTTTTGCCGCTGCCGACATCGCCCTGTAAAAGCCTGTGCATGGGCTTTTTATCCTGCATGTCAAGGCTTATATCCTGCCAGGCTTTTTGCTGCGCTTCCGTAAGTTTAAAAGGCAGCTGCGCCAGCACTTTTTTCAAAAGCGTGCCGTCAGGCGCCATTTTTATGCCGCTGCGCGTGCTTTTTACCCTGCTGCGGTAATACAAAAGCCCGCACTGCAATAAAAACAGTTCTTCAAAAATAAAACGGCTGCGTGCCCGGGCAAGTTCCGCAAAACTTACTGGAAAATGAATGTTTTTAACGGCTTCAAAACGCGGAGGCAATTTTTTGGCGTTAATTATCTCCTGCGGCAGCGATTCCGGCAGGTAGTCTTCTGCCATGGCCAGAGCCGTTTTAACGGCTGTACGCACATTCTGCTGCGTCAGAGCGCCGCTTAAAGCATACACCGGCAAAATACCGGGTGCAGAAGCGCTTTCGCCGTCTTTTAAAATCTGCACGTAAGCATCCGTTACCATTTTTGCGCCGCGCCCCGGCTGCACCTTGCCATCCACCAAAAGCTGCGTGCCCGGCTTAAAATTGCGCGTCTGAAAACGCTGATGCGCGAACATATACAGCTCCGCAAAGCCGGTAGCATCTTTAAGCGTTACCAGCGTATAACGCATGCGCCTTGCCGATATTCTGTCTGCCACGCGGTAAACCTCAGCGCAAAACAATTGCTTTTCTCCGTCTGTTGTTAATTCCGCTATTGTTTTAACTTTGCTCTGGTCTACATAAGTACGGGGATAACGGTTCAGCAAATCGCCAATGGTAAAAATGTTTAAATTGGCAAAATCTGCCGCTTTTTTAGGCCCGATACCCTTTAATTTTGTAATTGGCTCCTGCCACCACATAAAATCACACTGCCAATCTAAAAATAACTTGCTTTTAATTTCATTCTATGGTATGATACTTCTGTTAAATTTGTAACTGATGCTGGAATTACGTTAAGGAGGTGGGACTCATGGCATCCATTTGCGAAGTTTGCGGCAAAGGTATTCAAGCTGGTTGTAACGTCAGCCATTCCAATAGACATTCTAAACGCGCTTGGAAACCGAACATTCAGCAAGTAAGAGCCGTTGTAAACGGTTCTGTAAAACGTATTAACGTTTGCACCCGTTGCTTGCGTTCCGGTAAAGTTAACCGCGCTATCTGATTGTTACGGATTTTAAAAGAAGCCTGATACCTTGGTATTCGGCTTCTTTTTTATTTAGCTGAGCGCCAATTAGTGCCGAGTAATAACGATGGCAATAATTGTGCCAGCGAAGCTACGCAAATTTTGCGATTGAATAATGAGCAAAATTTACGGACCTAAATGCTGCAACTACATCTAAATTTTAATAAAAGTATCTTAAATAAAACTATAATACAGAAAACGGTATAACAAAATGTTATACCGTTTTATTTTTTATCTTCTTGAGCGGGCAACTTCCGCCGGTTCCCAGCCGCGGCACTGCATGAAATCAAGCAGGCTGCCGGTAAAATACAGCGGCTTTGTTCTTAAGCTTTTTATATCCGGCGAGCCGGTTAAAAGCATCAGCATGCGCAGTTCTTCTTCGGCCTGCATAATTATTTCTGCCGCCGCGTCCTCGCCTTTGTTTACAGCCGCTTCCAGCACATTGCCGGCCATGCCGGCTATATCCGCGCCAAGCGCCAGTGCCTTTGCCGCGTCCAAGCCGCTGCGTATGCCGCCGCAGGCTGCAATATAACCTTCGCTGCCGCATACCCCGCCCGCTTCCAAAAGCGATTGGGCTGTATTAAGCCCCCAGCCGTTTAAAAACGCCGTGCCGCCGTAGCGTTCCGCCTCAATAGCCGGAAAATTTGTACCGCCTGCACCGCCGACATCAAAACAGGTAAAGCCCGCTTTTAAAAGCTGCTTAACCTGCCGCGCCGCCATGCCGCAGCCGGTTTCCTTAACTATTACGGGCACAGGGCATTTATCAAGTATGCGCTGCATATTGGCAAACAGGCCTTTAAAATCCCTGTCGCCTTCGGGCATAATCAGTTCCTGTGCAGGGTTTAAATGTATCTGCAAGGCATCGGCGTCAAGCATGCGCACAGCCTCCAGCGCTTCTTCCGGCGTAGCCAGCGCGCTGGTATTGGCAAAAACAATGCCGTCCTGGTATTCCTCGCGTACAACCTCGTAGCTGTGGTAATTGGTTTTATTTTTAACAGAACCGTACTGCGAGCCTACCGCTATTGCCGCACCCGCTTTTTTTGCCGCACGAGCAAGCCGCCTGTTAATTTCCGTAACGGCATCTGCCCCGCCCGTAACGGCGTTGATTAAAAACGGAGATAAAAAGAAAATGCCGCCGAACTGTGAGGAAAGGACTATATCCTGCGGGTTAAGCTCCGGCAGGCAGTTATGTACAAAATGTACATTCTCCAAACCGTTGGTGAGCGGTCCGTCACCAAGCTTCAGCGCATATTTGATATGGTCAAGTTTCCTCTGTTCACGCGACATTAATTACCACCGTAAAATTATTTTAAAGTTTCAAGCTGTTCGGAAAGGTCAAGAGTCAGTTCCGGTTTGTTGTTAAGGTAAGCACTGTATTCTGCTTTTTCTTTTTCTTTGGCAGCTTTGGCAATGCTCAGGCCGATTTTTTTGTGTTCCATATCTTTTTTGATAACTTTAACAACAACTTCCTGGCCAACTTCAAGAACGTCTTCCGGTTTTTCAACACGGGTATCGGCAATTTCGGATACGTGTACAAGGCCTTCTACCCTGTCGGTTACTTTAACGATAGCGCCGAAAGGCAGGAAACGGGTTACAATGCCTTTAACGATAGCGCCTTCCGGAAGTGCGTTTGCTTCGGTTACCCAAGGATCTTCCTGAGTAGCTTTAATGCTGAGGGCAACGCGTTTGTTTTCGCGGTCAATTTTCTTAATGAGAACGGTAACTTCGGTTTCGGGTTCGAAATCGCTTGCTTTTACGTTGCGGTCCCAGGAAAGTTCGGTATTGTGAACAAGACCAACAAGGCCTTTGCCTACTTCAACAAACAGGCCGAAATCAGCAATGCGCAGAACTTTGCCCGGTACAATCTGGCCTTCTTCAACGCTGTTGTATGCTTCTTCTTCAGCAGCTTCGCGTGCTGCTGCACGTTCTGCAGCTCTGGCAGCTTTAGCTTCGCGCCATGCCTGTGCTTTTGCTTCGCGTTCAGCGCGCAGCAAATCGCGGCGGGAAACTACCAGGCGTTTTTTAGCAGTGTCAACTTCAATAATTTCTGCTTCCAGTTCCTGGCCGATATACGGAGTGAAGTCCTCAACACGTTTCAGTTCAACGTGGGATGCGGGCATAAAGCCTTCAACGCCCTCAACTGCAACGGCAAGGCCTACAATGTTTTTCTGGCGGTTTTTAATTACGCGCAGAACTTTAACGGTTGCAGGGCGTTTTTCGCCTTCAGCAAGTTCAGGAACGTTTTTCCATGCTGCATCCTGTTCAGCACGGATTTTGGAAAGGCGTACAAAATCATCTTTGGAAGTGCCAGGAATAACCTTAGCTTCAACTTCGTCGCCTACATTAATTGTTTTTGCTACTTCTTCAGGATCTCCGGCAGCCCATTCGCTGTAAGCGATGGCTCCTTCTTTCATATAGCCAAAGTCTACATAAACTTCATCCTTATCTTTTTGAATAACAGTAGCCTTCACGATTTTGCCGGGATAAATGTCGTTGTTTTCCCAACTCTGCTCCAGCATACTTTCAAAAGATTCCATGTTTTCCATGTTTTCCATTACAAATAAAGCCTCCTTGATTAATCGGTCCGGCGTCGAAGCACCGGCCGTTATGCCAATTTTGGTGCAACCACGAAACATTTCCGGTTTTAATTCCGCAGCCGTTTCAATGTGGTATGCAATTTTACAGCGTGCAGACACAATATCATATAAATGCCTTGTGTTGGCGCTGTTTTTACCGCCGATAACAATAAATGCATCAACTTTTCCCGCAAGTTCCCCCGCGGCGTTCTGACGCTCGCTTGTTGCCGTACAGATAGTTTTTTCTATTTTGTACTCTCCCGGCCTTTCTTTTTGAATTCCGGCAAGCAGTTCTTCAAATTTTGCCAGCTCAAAAGTAGTCTGAATCGTAACTCCATATTTATCTGCAACGGGTATACCGGCAATATCTTTATTATATTCTACTATTATAGCATTTTTTCCTGCCCATGCCGAGATACTTTTTACTTCAGGATGATTTTTTTCTCCGATAATTATAACAAAATATCCTTCGTCGGCCAATTTTTTTGCTTTTAACTGTGCCGCACGCACATGCGGGCAGGTTGCATCAATAATATTCAGCCCTTTTTCTTCCGCAGCGGCGTAAACTTCAGGCCCAACTCCGTGCGAACGGAAAATAACCGTATCGCCTTTTTCAAAGCTGTCAAGGCTGTCGCAGCAGCTTACTCCTCCTGCTGCCAGTTCCGCCGTAAGCTGCGGGTTATGTATAAGCGGCCCCAAAGTTGCCGCGTGCGTTTCTTTGCCGCACTCGCCGCGCGCCATATCCACTGCGCGCTTAACTCCATAGCAAAAACCGCAAGGCTCTGCCACAAACACCTGCATGTTACTTCACTCCCTGCAGAGCTTTTATGTCTGCCGTTAATTTATCTGTCAAATCCTGCAAAACCTCTTTATTTAAGCCAACCGGCGGAAAAGGCACCGGCGTGCCGAATTTTACCACAACCTTGGGCCACAGCCTGCCGCAGCGCTTGATATCCGTACCGCTTACTGCCGTCGGCACAATAACGGCGCCGGTTTTTCCGGCCATCATCAGCGCGCCCGGCTCAAGTTTGCCAAGCTGACCGGTTTTACTGCGCGTTCCTTCCGGGAATATCGCCAGCACCTCGCCGCTTTGCAGAATTTCAATGCCGTGCTTGATTGCCGCCCTGTCCGCGCCGCCGCGGTTAACCGGAAACGCGCCCAGAGTTTTATAAATGTAGCCGAGCACCGGCACAAAAAGTTCGCGCTTGGCCATAAAATGCACCTTGCGCGGTGCAGCAACGCCTATAACCGGCGGGTCGAGCAGGCTTAAATGGTTGCTTGCTATAACAAGCGGGCCTGTTTTGGGAATATTTTCCGCGCCGTGTACTTCAAGCCGCAGAAAAATTTTAAACAAAATTCCCAGTACAACATCCAAAAATGAATACAGCATTTTATTTCTCCTGTACTGCTTTTAAAATATGCTCTGCCACTTCGTCTATCATCATATCGGAAGTATCAAGAAATTCGGCGTCGTCAGCCTGTTTAAGCGGAGCAATTTCGCGTTCGCTGTCCTGTTTGTCGCGGAAAGCGATTTGTTTTTCAAGTTCTGCCAAATCAACCTTTTCGCCTTTGGCAAGCATTTCTTTATAGCGGCGCATAGCACGTTCCTTAACGCTGGCCGTTAAAAATATTTTTACCTGTGCATGAGGAAATACCACGGTGCCAATGTCGCGCCCGTCCATAACAACGCCGCCGGCTTCGCCCATACGGCGCTGCTGGTTTACCATTTCAGCACGCACGCCGCCCACGGCGGATACTTTGGAAACAACGGCCGTTACCTCCGGAGAACGGATTGCTTCCGTAACTTCCGTGCCGTCAACAAAAACGCGGTTGGCGTTTGCTTCGGGCTTAAAAGTAATTACCATTTCCTGCGCCAGTTTTTCTACAAGCTCCGGGCTGAACGGTTTGCCCGTTTGCAGAAACTTCCACGCTACGGAGCGGTACATGGCCCCGGTATCAATATAAATGTAACCAAGTTTGCCTGCGACCAGTTTGGCTATGGTGCTTTTTCCGGCACCGGCCGGGCCGTCGATGGCAATTACCGGTTTTTGTGAATTCATTTTATCCCCACCTGTTTTTATATTTGTGCGGCAAAGGTGCCTGCGGCATAACCAGTGGAAAACGCCGCCTGCAAATTGTAGCCGCCCGTATAACCGTCGATATCCATTACTTCGCCCGCAAAAAACAGCCCTTTTATTAATTTGGATTCCATTGTTTTAGGGTCTATTTCCTTCAGGCTTACGCCGCCTGCCGTTACAATGGCTTCCGCTATCGGCCTTGTGCCGGTAATGGGCACCGTAAATGCTTTCAATACATCTACAAGGCGGCGGCGTTCTGCGCGCGAAAGCTGGTTGACAAATTTTTCTTCATCAATAAACGCCTGGTCAAGCACCGGCGCAATAAGCCTCTGCGGCAGCAAATCCTTCATGCCGTTGGGCATTTGCTTGCGGCTGTACTGCGTAAAATCGCGCTGCAAACGTGCGTCCAGCTTGTCCTTATCAAGTGCAGGCTTTAAATCAATAGCAAGTTCAACATCATGCGCGCCTTTGGCAAAGGCTTCCGCCACGCATTTACTCAGCGAAAGTATTATCGGGCCCGATACGCCGAAATGCGTAAAGAGCATTTCACCGAACTCCAAGCCTATTTTTTTGCCGTCCGCATAAACGGTGCCTTCTATATTGCGCAGGCTTAAACCCTGCAATCCTGCAATGTAGGGCGAATCGCTTTCAAGCGGAACCAAGCTGGGCGCCAGCGGTACAATGGTATGCCCCAACGCTTTGGCAAGTTTCACGCCGCTGCCGTCGCTGCCGGTACCAGGGTAAGATGACCCGCCTGCCGCCAGAATAACGGCATCGGCCGCAAATTTCTGCCCGTCGGCAGTTACAGCGCCGGTTATTTTGCCGAATTCTGCCGTAATGCTTTTTACTTTGCAGTCTGTAAGCAGCCTGCCGCCATAGTTTTTATAAATTTTAACAAGAGTATCAACAACGTCAGCAGCCTTGTCGCTTACAGGAAACACCCTGCCGCCGCGTTCAACCTTGGTAGGCAGCCCGTTATCCTCCAGAAGCTGCACAATATCCTGATTGGTAAAACGGCGCAGCGCACTGTTTAAAAAGCGGCCGTTGCCGGGTATGTTTTTAATAATTTCCTGCAAATCGCAGTTATTGGTAATATTGCAGCGCCCCTTGCCGGTAATAAGTATTTTTTTGCCGGGGCGGCGCATTTTCTCTAAAATTACGGTTTGGGCGCCGTTCTGTGCTGCGGCAATGCCTGCCAAAAGGCCCGCAGCCCCGCCGCCGATAACAAGTACATTAGCCATTAAGCTTTGCCGCCTTTTTTAAAGTTTCTGCCTCGTCCTCGTTAAGTTCGCGCATTTTGCCCTTGCTTAAACCCTTTAAGCTGAGCGTGCCAAACTTAATGCGTTTAAGGTTGCGCACCGGAAAGCCGATATAATCGCACATACGGCGGATTTGGCGGTTGCGCCCTTCATGTATGGTAATATCAAAATATGTCATATTTCTTTCGTGGTCATATTCAAGAAGCGTTACAACGGCAGGAGCCGTCATTCCGTCATCGAGTTTAACGCCGAGGCGCAGCAAATCGAGCTTTTCCTGCGGCACAATGCCAGGCACGCCCACGCGGTAAGTTTTGTTTACCTCGCGGCTCGGGTGCATCAGCCCCTGCGCCAGTGCGCCGTCATTTGTTAAAAGCAAAAGCCCTTCCGTATTGTAGTCAAGCCTGCCAACCGGGAACACACGCTGCGGCAGATCCTTAACATAATCGGCCACGGTGCGCCTGCCCTGCGGGTCGCTCATGGTTGTTACCACTCCGCGCGGCTTGTAAAACAAATAATATGCCTTGCGCTCACGTTTAATGGGCTTGCCGTCAACGGTAATAAAGCACTTTTCATCAACCTTGGTGCCGAGCTCTTTAACGACTTTGCCGTTAACCTTCACTCTGCCGCCAAGTATATATTTTTCGGCTTCGCGCCGCGAAGCAACGCCGGCTGCCGCCAGCACTTTCTGCAATCGTTCTTCCATGTATTATACTCCGTCGTTTTGTGTATTGCTGTCTGTATCTTTCAGACTGTCCAAAAGCGAAATCTGTTCAGGCCCGCTGCTGTCCTCATCCGGCAAAGCAGGCAAATCCTTCAGTGAATTAAGCCCGAAAGTAAGCAAAAATTTATCTGTCGTTGCGTAAAGAATAGGGCGTCCGAGCGCTTCCTTGCGCCCTGCCTCGCAGATAAGCCCGTATTCCAGAAGCGTATTTACAACACCGTCCACCTTAACACCGCGAATGGCCTCCATTTCGCCGCGCGTTACCGGCTGCTTAAACGCAACAAGGGCCAAAGTTTCCATTGCCGCTGCCGATAATTTTACTTCCTGCACGCGCTCCAGCTGTTTTAAAAGGGCATAATGCTGGGGCTTGGCGCACAGCTGATAGCCGCCCGCCACTTTGCGCAGGCATAAGCCGCGGTTTTCTTCATTGTAGCTTTCTTCAAGCATAGTTAAAAGTTCCCACACCTGCGGCTTGTCAAGCTGCATAATACCGGCAATCTGTGCCACTGTAAGCGGCTCGCCTGCCGCAAACAGCAAAGCCTCCAGAGAGCCCTGCAAATATTCATGAAACATTGTTTTCGCCCTCCCGGTGCAGGAATATGTATATCGGCGCAAAAGGCTCCGTCTGCGTTATATTTATAATGTTCAGCTTCAGCAGTTCCAAAAGCGCTAAAAATCCGGCTATTTTTTCACTGCGCGAGCCGGTGCTGCTGAAAACTTCTTTAAATTCCACTCCGTTTAAACGGCGCTTAAGCAGGCTGACAATTTCTGACATTTTTTCCTGCACGCTGAACTCCTGACGCTCAATAAAAGCCGTTGTTTCGTGCCCGGCAGCCAAAAGCGCCAGCAGGCTTTTAACCAAATCGCCAGCCTGATACTGCGCAATGCTGCGGTTTATCCTGCCTTCTGCAAGCGGCCTGCGGTAAACGTAACGCTCCGCTGCCGTTTTCATTTCGGTAAGTTTTGCCGCACACGCTTTAATGCGCCTGTACTCAATCAACATCTCCACCAGCATGGTGCGCGGGTCTGCTTCTTCCTCATCGGTTTCAGGCGCAGGCTTCGGCAAAAGCATTCTCGATTTTATCTGCAGAAGCGTTGCCGCCATTACCAGAAACTCACTGGCAATTTCCATGTCAAATTCCGCCATGGCGGATAAATAAGCAATATACTGCTCTGTAATTTCCGCTATGGGAATATCGTAAATATCTATTTTATCTCTTTCGATAAGGTGCATTAAAAGGTCCAGCGGGCCTTCAAAATCACTGACTTTTAAAGATAAATCTGCCATAAATTATACTGCCCGGCCTTTAAGCCCTGCCAATATGGCGGCAATCCCTTCGTTAATATCAGAAAAATATTCCTAAAACAGTGTTGACGAGCTCTAAATAAGCCAGAGCAAACGGCGTAATAATATAGCTGATAAGCCCGCTTGCCACAAGGGCTATAAGAATATAAAAACCATAACGCCCTACAAAACTGTTATATTTGTATGCAGTCTGCGGCGGCAAAAATTCTTGAAATAGTCAACTCGGAATCGTCCAAAAAGGCGCACGCGGAAAAATTCATTTCGCGCTTT